>Ga0325411_1007779_pt1 | contig 11670 bp, 3 predicted proteins | sample PopdelMetagenome_13_FD_206181 | JGI IMG/M metagenome (GOLD analysis project Ga0325411, IMG submission 206181) | Populus deltoides microbial communities from Bellville, Georgia, United States - Xylem-PdIQD-R4 | ecosystem: Host-associated > Plants > Phyllosphere > Stem > Wood/Secondary xylem...
TATATATTACTTGAGCCTTAACTAATAGCAACCCAGAAAATAAACAAAATATACCTCCCAGTCAAGAACTGTATCTTTTAGCTTTGCTCCACATTTGACATCAGAGCAGCGTCTTGATGTCTCCTTCAACCCAATAGTTTCAACCTCAAAATCCCGAAAATACCTTCACAGGTTTGACAACAACAACAAACTTAGATTTGGAAAGCAATTTCTAAATGGAAACGATAATTGTACAAACAAAAACTATTATATAACCACACTAATCAGTGTTGATACTTGAAATGCAAACAATTGAAAGGAAAAAAAGTAAAAAGAGATACATATTTCAATATTACAAGAACAGGAGTGGCTTTAGGAATGAATCTTACTCAACACCACATGAAGGGCAAACTTCCATGAAGGAATTCCCATGTAATTCAGCAAGTTTCTCCCTTGGTATTCCAGACCGAAGATGGAGGCCATCGACATTCTGGCATATGAATATAATAAGTGATCCAAATCAGTATCTGGAAAGCAAGCAGATTTGTTTATATGGTAAAATAACCAGAGGCCTCTTTGAGAGATAAATGTCAAAATGATGCAAAATGCATATAGATTTTAGCATCATTCTGTTGAGGAAAGCATTATTGAAAAAGGAATCATGGGTGTCATTGAGGTTCCGAGTAATCTAGAAAGCATAAATGATAGCAGTATGAACAGTTACATTTCCAATGTACCAAGTTACTGAGGGACTGTTGAAAAGTGATTGTGGACCTCAAATGTCTAATTTTGTTGACCCGACAACAAGAAAATTACTTGAATCAAAGGATAGTATCTCTCTCACACCCATCTCAGAAAAAGCAACCCCCCCTCACCAACAAAATAATAATAAATAAATAAAACACACACACACATCCAAGGCACCTACACAAACTAAAAGGCACTTGATGACTTGCATCATCCTATTATAGAAGCAGGCTTTATATGGAAGCTAACACATTCGCCATGGGTAGAAAGTATATGGCACATTGCTAAAGAAGAATGAGTCACTAAAGCCATACCTGGCTAATAATAAACTTTAAAATGCCAGCCTTCTCCAGCTCAACCAAAGCCATGTGTGTCATGCTTGGCATTGCTCGATGAAATGGTAGCGATGCTTCAGGTAATGGTTTTCCCTCGCGCTGCATTCAGTTGATGAGAATCAAAGAAATAACCCAATAAAACTTATAGATAATCATAAAACTCAGCTTGTTTACTTCTGAGCTAAGCTTCCAGAAAGATGAAATTTTTAATAGATAAATAAACCATTAATGAAAGAAAAAGGAAAAGGAACAAGATTGCTGGAAGTCCAATAAGATTTTAACATCCAAACTATGAATTTTCCTATAACTTGATCATACTACAATGAACCTCACAGGATGGCATGACGGTCCTTGCTCATGCACACACAAACTCATGTTAGTGCCTTTCTTGTTTGTCTAAGGCAGCTTTGGATGACTGCGAGCCTTCCAGCGGCAACTAGATTGCCTTCTAACTACCTTTTTAAGTCTTGGAGGTACTGAAGCTTCACAAAAGTGCTTAGAGCTTAGATTTTCTTCTAATTTCTTTAGTCATCATTGAAGAGAAAACTTTTCCTTTATTTGATTTTTTTTTAAAAAAAAGCTGACCGGAGCCCTGCCATCTCTTTCATACTCCCTGTTGTCAGAACTCAATACTAAAGTAATTTCCTAGCACATAGTGAAACATTGTTGGATTAGTTCTCACCCCAGACAAGGCATGGAAATCGAGATGTGTTCCTCATTGGCTTATATGAGACATTCCATGAGTAAAGGAAACAACTTATGTTCATATATTTATCTAAAGTTTAGGAAACTATTTATATACACACAAAAAAGAACTAAGTTCCATCACAGGTCATAATAGTGAAGAAGGCCCACTATCTACCTCTCCCTTGAAATGAAATGTAATTATAAGTTTGTACAAAGTTCTTCAGGTAAAGGACAAAGTACTATTAGATAGAGTTCTTCTCAAAAGGAAAAGGAGATTCATTAAATTCCATTTCTCCCAAGTAAGAAATAGAATTTTCACCTGTAACGTCCAAATTCCCTTGGGACCTCGAAAATCAGGTATGCCACAAGATGTTGATATTCCTGCACCTGTAAACACAACTAGATGCTTGCTCTGCAAGCGCAAAGAAACAACTTAAAGGGTTGAGTGGACAAACATATCTACAAATCATTAAGTATAAGAAACATAAAATGCAAAAATATTTTTAACAATGAAGATTGTGGGAGTGGTATTTTCTTTTTCTTTTTCTTTCTTTCTTTTCTTTAATTTTTTGAGTGGTGAATTCAATTGGGTGACGTAAAATTATAGACACCATTTATAACAAATTTTGTAGGTCCAAACCTTTTGTATCATCTCGGCAAGTCTTTCAATCTGCCAATTAAAAAGCAAATCAAAATTAAATAAGCAATGGATGCAAATGTGAGTAGTGATGAAAAGAGCTCTGTTTCTTGAAAAGGAGAAACAAAAACAAAAAATCAGCAACTTAACTAATGCAAATGTTATCACATAACCAAATCAGCAAATGCTTGGTAAAAGCCTGTATATGCATACACATAGCATCCAATAAAAAGTAAAACTTGAAATGAATCTACTCATATTGAATGAACTGATAACATGGTAGTCTATCTACTGACTGCCACACTATAATGAAACCTAATTTAAAAGAACAAAAAAGTTCTCTCCAGGATTCTCAAAATTATCCACCTCCCCTCCCCTTTTTGATTGCTTAAAAGACAATGTCAAGTCGAAAGGAAACTTTAAATCCAACAATCTAATGACTATCAGCAAATGATGCATCTGCTCGAGTCTAAAATCCTTCCTTTTCATTTTCCAATTCCTCCGTCCTCTTACAAACCAATCAGAAAACAACAAAATTCAACGTAAAACCAAATGAGCCGCATTGCAGCGATATTTGATCTGAAACAAAATATCAGTTTATTTTATTTTTAAAACTCCCTTAATATCCTTCAACCCCACAAATAAACAAACATTATTGCCCATTTACATTACCATGATGCCTAGTGATTAAAAGACATCTGCATGATTAATAAGTACCAAAATGAGTAAAATCAGAGATACAGAAGCTAAATTCTATTGAAACAAAATGAAATACCCAGAAATCAGATCCCATCGAACAACAACCACTATTATAGAACAATCCAAACTCGCTCGCTCGCTCGCGCTCCAAGCTTATGAAAAAAAACCCGAGTAAAGTAACACTAAAGTTTCAGTCTTACAGATAGATGATCACTATGAGCAATTAACAACTAGAAGCAATCAACAAAGTCGAAGAAAGAAAGAAACCCATGCAATAATAATAACAAAATGTGATAGAAAAAGCTCTACTTTTTCTTGCAAAACATGAGATGAGTCGAAGAATTCTGACATTCCAACGTTGCCCACATCTTCAATGTAAGAAAGCTTTTCTGCATAACCCAGAGACATGGTGATCAGAGCTGTAAAGAAGAAGAGAGTTTTCTATTTGTTCTCAAGGAAAAAGCATTCCAACAATAAAAAAGTGTATCTTTTGCTTCTTTTAAGGAGACCCCCCAAAAGCCAAAACAGCTCGCTCCATATTAATATCAAGCAAGCATTCTGGGAAAGAAAAAAAAAAAAAACAAAGAAAGAAAATTTTGAATAAAAATTATATTGATGCCCCTTTTTTCCTTATTAAGAATTTTCATTAATTATTATTAACAATAAGGAGATTCACGGTGCAAAATTGCACGGTGGATCCTCTCCCAAACACTCTGCATTCACTGGTTATAGAGTTTTTATTTTTTTTCCAATTCTATTTATTTTTTTATTGTCATTTCTACACTAAATTAAGGCCACTTTAAGTAAGATTGGTAAGAGATGATAAAATAAAAAAACAGAGATCCAAAGTAAAAAATATAGAGAAAATAAGTGGTGATTACAAAGTTTGTGAAATAAATTAACTTTGATCCTTTTATTTTTTTTAATAATATAGATTTGTAAAATTTACTTTTGATATGAAACTTCAGTTTTATTATTTTATAATCGTTGTGGTAGAGAGAGAACAAAGAAAATCATTGAATTCTAGCTGAAGAAAGATAAAATCATAATTGGCACCAATTCTTGCTATGAAAAAAAATTAAATTTGGTATCAATAGGTTCCATTCAATAAGAAAAGTTTGATGATGTATGCTTTGAGTCTCAATGTTATTTGAAAAAAAATAGATCTAGGTCGAGAAAGAAAACTCTTATCTGGTTTGATTTGGTGTTTCAAATTGTTTTTGGTGTTGTTTGGGTTGATAAATGGAATTTTGATGTTGTAGGGTGTTTAGCAGGTATTTTTAAGTGAAAATAAGTTGAGAAACAAGTTTTTATGAGAAAACATTTTATGGCCTAATTTTCCAATTACCATAGTGATGGCTAAATTCTAGACTGGCAGACACATTATCTCCTATAATAGATGACATGTTGTCTATCTTATTTTATTTATAAAAAATGATCATCCGCCACTCATAAATTTTTAAAAAATAAATAGGCCGTAGCTCGCTAGGCCTGGTCCTTTTCCCATTAATTTTTTTTTTCATTTTGTTATTATATATTTAGCAAAAAAAAATTAAAATAACAATCTTATTAAACCCAATGGCGTTAATGACTCAAGTCATAGGTTTGACGGGTTAATTATTAAAAAGAATCTAGAGGAGTCCCATGTTTCACATGCTATTATGGATTCACCTAGTAACATGTTTTTTTTTTCCAATCCTTCAATTTTTTTATCATTTGAATTTTTTTCAATTTAATCCTCCGATATTGTGTTTTTTTATTGAGTTTCATATTTTTTATTTATTTCATTTATAATGGGTTATCATGATCTTAAGAAAAGTCATAACTTTCAATAGGTGCTTAATTTTGCGAAGAAAAAAAATTCAATTTTGTTGTTTGCCAGAGATTTAGAGTTGGGGATCAAAATTGTAAAAGAAGAAATATGGCCACCTTTTAAAAAAATAGTTTAAGCTCCTTATAACCTTAAAAATTATCCAAAAACCCTTTTTGGTCATTTTGTTTTACAATTATATGTTTTGGTGCAAAATTTTATTTTATTCACCTTTCAATCTCTAAGCTTAAGAAAGGAGAGAAAGTTATCAGATGATAACAAATAAGAGAGAAAGAGGTCAATTGGTCGGATTTTGATAATGAAAATGGCTAAATTTAGTGTTAAAGTATTCCTTTTGATGAGAAGAATGTGATTTAAGTGTTTTGTGGTTCTATATTGCTCGAAAAAGTAAATTGAGGTAGAAGGAGGTCTTTGTTTCTGAAAATTGATTTTATGACTTTTTTTTTATCGATTTTATGTTTTTTTTTATTGGGTATTGGGTTTGTTTTAAGGTTATAAGGGTTTTTTAGGTGAAGATAAGTTAAAAATTGAGGGTTGTTTTTGTTAAAAAATGACCTAGATCAAATAACTAAAGTTCGATGGGAATGTAATCTAACTTACAAAGACAAAAGATTGATTTGATGTAATATAGGATTATAAGCTTTTCAAAATAATACAAAGATGAATGAAAGTTTTTTAGAATAAAAGAAATTCAAAACGTCGATGTAAGATTATAAGTTATTGAAAAGATGAAAAGTTGATAGAGATCTTACATGAAATCATTTGGGTATTTATAGTGAAAAACCCATTCCTAGATGTTACAAATGAGAGGAAAGAAGAGAAGAAATTTTTTTTTTCTTCTAAGTGTTTTTCCATAAGTGTGAGAAATGGTTAAAAGATAATTTTAGAAATAAAAAAGCATCTCGAGTGAAAATAGCTCTTGTACTTCTTTTAAAATTGCAACATTGCCATGTAGTTAAAAATAGCTCTTGTATTTCTTTTAAAAATACAACATTGTCATTTAGCTAAAAACATATAGTAGGTGTAAGAACCATGTGATAGAATATTTTAGCTCCAAGTGGACATTAAAAGTATTTTAAAGTTAAAAAGAATATAAAAAAGATCGTGCTCTTTATTTAAGTGAAAATACCAAAATATATGATGACAAAATTTTTCATGAGATGTTTTTCATTATGTAATATTTTGTGCACTTAAAGTATATTTGAATGGAAATTCAACAATAAAATATTTTATGATGAAAATCATTGTTGTGATGTCAAATTAAATTCTATAAAGATTTGATTATATATATTAAGCTCAGATGTCTTTAAGTTACATAACATCTAAGGAGTCCATATAACATTCAAGAGATATGTAAAAATTCTTATAACATTAAATTCTTGGACAAGAATATTAAATTCATTAATTCTTGTTATCATCAACACAAATAAATCATATGTGATTAAAAATTTTTGGGCTAACATTTATGTCTTGAAAAAAAGGCATGAAACTTTCATAGAACATAGTGATATAAAAAATATTCATTTAATTTTTAAGTAGGCTTACATGAAAATTTTATAAGAATTTGGACTTTTTTAGAAGTTTTGATGTTAAATATATATAGATTTGGTATTTTTTTTAATCTATTAACTATCCAAACAATATATGGAAAATTAGTAAACAAATATTAAATTTATAGTTTAATAATATAATATAAGTTCAAAGCATGTTGTAAAAAAATAATAAAATAAATAACTCTAAGGATTTGACTTAAGGAGATATGCTCATGTGCTTAACTTCATAATTTCAAACTTTCAAACCAATAAAAATTTATTAAATTTATTTAAATGTACTAATTTATGTAAGAGATGTGCTCAAGGTATCATCAAATTACAAAAAATATATAACTATATATAAAAATATGAACTCTATATTAAAACATTTGATTAAACCAAAATACTCTTAAATCTTAATAATCAACACATGTGTTAAGAAGACTTATTAGTAAATATTCAATATATTGGATTATCTTAAAAACATTATCCATGCCAAAATTAAAAAGACATATAATTTATATAAAAGAAAAATATTTATCTTTCATTAAAAAAACAATACAAATTATATTTCTATATAAATTTAGCTCTCTAAAATATAATATAATTCCTAAAAAAATAGGTTACCTTGTTTTTCCATCACAAGCCTATTTATAAAACCTTATATAATATAATGTAAGCTCATTCACTCTAGTTTGATTATTAATTTTTTTTTATTTTTTTAATTTTAATTACTTATATTTAGTAATGTATATAATTGAGAGCTCTTGAAAAAACTTCAAGAAAAATAAAATGCGATAGAAAATTGAATTTCATATAAAAATATTTATATTTTAATATTATAAAATTAAAAAAATTAAGATAATTATTATATTAAAAAAATTTTGAATTACTTTTGTCTAAAGTTATATCTTATTAAAATTATCTTTTTTTATTCTAAAACCGTCTTTTGTTAAAACAAATTTTATAAATAATGTTAGAGCAACTAAATGTTTTACTAAAACTCTTTACTAAGTGATAGGCATCATGTAATTAATATAATATTTTATCAATCACTTAATTTTATAATTATAATTATCTTATTAAAGTTATCTCTTTTTATTCTATAGTCAGCGTCTTATTTGATTTTTTATATAAATTAAAAAAGTGTAATTAATTCATACTATCTATTTTAAAATTACTTTTTATTATTTCCATTTTAATAATGGAGAGAGAAATTAGATTAAAAGTTTTTAAAGGAATAATAATTATGGATATAATAGAAATAATTTACATTTTGATTTTTTTTATAACTTACAGTAGTTTTGAGACATACCAAAATGAAAACATAACCACTATCTTTGAGATATAGAGAGTATATTTTTGTGCATACTAAATATAAACAATCATATGTCGTTTGATCAAGAGCAATTGTTATTCACTTTGCGTTTTGAACAAAAATATGTAGATAATTGAAATCGACCATAAACTAAGGAGATAAGAGTTCATGCTATTGATCAACAATTAAGTCCTATTTAAAATAGAAGCCTTTAATAGTTAATGATGATGAATGTTACAGTATAATGAGAGTATTAACACATATAACTATTTGGAGGAGGCACACGAATAGGAAATACAAAACTTACTATAATTTAATTGTAAAATCCTCATCTACTATAAGATAGTTGTATAAGACTAGGGTTTATAGGTTATGTATTCAATGTCTATAACATTATAAATAGGTCATCTAGCAGTTGAAAACGATGGTCAACCCTATGTATAAGATTTCTTTAGAAGCTTTCTATAATTTATCGCTTTATTTTATTTATCATAATTTACAACTTTCTTTTATCTTTATTGCTTTACTATTTTTACTTAGTTTGTAGTTTTCTTGACATCACAAATATTCACTGTTTAACCTATTAGATCAATTCGAGAATTCCACAATCTATTTGTGTAAGGTTGTTACTTGTCTCCACTCGTGATTAAGTTTCTAAGCGTAGTTTCTTCTTGTTGAAAGGAAGGAATGAATAAAAAGTAACATGTTGATCATTTTAGAGAATCCATCAATCAATCATAACACTGACACACACACACACATAATTCTTTTGTTTTTTTATTTCATTTGAAAAGTCTTTTTTTATTTCCATGTCTTAGCCAAAAAAACTTAACAACATAAAGGACAATAAAACAGCTTCCATTAGATGTGCTATAAGATGACTCTTCAACATCTAATTCCTTATATCAATAAAAAGAACTACATTTGAACACAACCATAATGTCTCGTAAGTCTATAATAGTGTCACCTTTCCCAACATCATTGCCTCTAACAACTTATAGTAGATACGTTGGTATTTATATGCCTCAACAAAAACCTTATAGCTATCGTTTTTTGGGAGCCTGATGATATGATCTAATGGTCATGACCAGTTTGGCCAAACTACAGTTAGCCAACAATTGCTCATTCTAAAGGTGCATCATTTTATTAGAACTTAAATCCATCTAATGTTGATTTAAGGGCTATCTAGCTGGAAATGAAAAATAAGGTAACACAACTTTCCATAAATATATTAGGGTAATTAACAAGACCATAAAGACTATGGTCAATCAACTCAATCAAATCTAGAATGAGCTTCAACAAAGTCGATCAAGTGTTTTTTTGGCTAGTTTCCTAAATGTAAGTCCTAGGATAAACTTTGATAATAAGAACTCTAATAGGTATTAGATGCTCACATAAATGCACTATAACAAGTTTAACCCAATTCAAGCATGATCATCCATGAGGTACCACCTACCTCACAAGAGTATAGGTAACCTTAGGCCAATTATCTATAACCAATTCAACTTGTTCTTGGATAGTTTAATGCCTTATAGGGCTATATTCTAGCAAATCAATCTCAATATTCTTATATCTCAACAATAATAAGCAATGTAAAGAATTGATAGGGTTGTATTAGCCTAACATTTAAGGGAAATGGGGATAGATATTGGACATATAGTTAGGCCTGCATATATTATCCATATCATAAGTGGATTAAGTTGTATCCACAAGAAGTAAGATAGCTAATTTCATATAGTTTTTTAGGGAGATAACTAGTCAACAGGGAAACACATTATAAAGTTTACTAATCATAATGGTAATGATGTTGCTAATAATTTCGATAACTAAAGCTTTTTGGTTCGTTAATGACCAAGACTACTATTAATTGGTTTTTTACACTACCAAGGCATGTATTCAAATATATAAACCCTTATATATGATGTTGATCGATATGAAAAGATGGGCAAGAAAGCAAAAAAAAAAAAAGAGTCACTTAAGAGAATATACTCAACCCAATTGGCTACTTTAAAAAGGTTATGGTTGTTTATTCAATAATCGATTTATATTCTGTTGAGGAGTTTGAAGAAGTTAGCATAAACTAATATTAATAGTATAACTTAAAAAGAGAAAACCATTTGAGATCACGACATTAGAAAAGCCTAAAGAGGCTAATAAACCTATTGCTAAAGAAATAAAAATGACTAAAGTAATCAAATAAAATAAAGAATACTCATTCAATATTAAGATAACCAAAGAGATATTCGACCAATTGAGGTAGGGAGGATAACTTAAACTCCTAAAATATCACACAATCCCTACTACTAAGAAAATAAAGGGAAATAAATATTATAATTGACATGACTCATAAAAACATAATAGTAATAGTTGTGTTATATTAATGAATCAAATCTAAAAGGCATTAAAACCTAGTTGCATTCGCTTCTTGAAAAATAAGATAAAAGTGGATAATGACTTATTCTTGAAGGTAATACAATAGTGTCTGCTTCTAATTCAAATGATTTCTTAGCAAATGAGAAATACAATAGACCGAGTCTGATTAAATATGACAAAAACTGGAGTTATAGTCACAAGAAAGAAGTATATTGATTGTAGTAAGGCCTAAGAATCAATACAAGAAAATCATAAAAAAAAATCTCCCTATGAAGTATATAGGTGCCCTATTTTTCATACAATTCTACCTATGGTAAAAGACTTGGGGCTAAAGCTAAAAAATCAAATAATAAAATTTTAAGGCTTTTAAGCCCAAAAGGTTTGCTAATAATAAATGGTATTAACATAAGCCACAATAGAAGTCATCCAAACTCAATAATAAGGGTGATGAATTTGCTAAAGATCATCAACATCTTCTAAACCTAAAAAAAAGTGGTGCCAAGGTGGATTAACCAAGACCCAGTTTAAGAGAATGCAATGTCTAAGCACACAAATATAGAAGGATGAAGCTAGACCATGTACCATACTAAAAGAGCATGTTCTATGATCATAAAATATTGATTATTTGGTTGATAATTAATTGTGACAAACACTTACTAAATTACTAATATATGGTGCTGAAGATCAACCATACAGATGATTAATGCTAGACAAGATCAAGCCTAATCTTGTACTAGAACAACCTAATAATACCTTGTAATGAAATTTTTTTTGCTAAGAAGCTACTAATTCTATAATATTTGGTAAAAAAGGTGAGGAAGGTTCCAATCTAAACACCATTTTTATTTACTTAAAAGGTTGATTTAGATCTCGAATAAATTAAAAGGCATATTTCTAAGGATATTTTTAAGAAAATGGAAAAGGGACTTCATAAAAATGATAAGGAATTTTGAATAAAGCAACAAACCATAAGCTGAAAAGGCTAAGATAAGGACTAAAATCATAAGGAAGTTATATTAAGCAAGAGCGAAAACATGATAAAGTTGTCTCACACACTAAGCCAATAACTAAAGAACTAGAGCAAAATGGTAAAAAACCATGCCACCTAAGTAATAGGGTCAGAAACCAACCCCGATTATAAAGTAGGAACATCAAGGGACATTAATTTTACACACACACACACACACACACACACTTCTAGTAATGGTGTTTGAATTTCATAAAGGTTCTTCGTTAATTTTATTTTGGTGTAGTTATATGGTCATATTCTTTTCATAGGATCACTTGTATTCCAATTTCATGTATTCTTGATAAAATATGGGTTTTCAAGAATAAAACCCATATTGATTTTAAAGCAAATAAATAAATAAAACAAGGAAAAGAGTAAGGAAAGTTACCAAGATTGAAAAATCACATCTCTTTGCTCTTTAAGTTAACCAACCTATAAAAGAAAAGACGATATAAGGAGATTTTATTTCTTCAAAAGGTGCAACTTTGATGATGAAATCCTATAAAGTTTTATTAATCTTACA
>Ga0325411_1007780_pt1 | contig 11669 bp, 10 predicted proteins | sample PopdelMetagenome_13_FD_206181 | JGI IMG/M metagenome (GOLD analysis project Ga0325411, IMG submission 206181) | Populus deltoides microbial communities from Bellville, Georgia, United States - Xylem-PdIQD-R4 | ecosystem: Host-associated > Plants > Phyllosphere > Stem > Wood/Secondary xylem...
CCATGCTCGGAAATTTGAAGGCTATAACTTCTGGATTCGTTACCTCGATGTGACGATCTATTTCATCTCTTTATTTTTGTAAGAATTTTAAGAACAGCTATTTTGATTTTTTTTAACTTTCCGAGGAAGCAGAAATACTTATAAGTTTCAATAATTAATACAAAAACATATAAAAAACAAATATTTATTCCATTTATCTGGTCATCAATTTCGTTGTTGGTAAATCATAACTATAAAAATAAATGAAATCAGTCATGATTAAAATGCAAACCATCTTTAAACCAAAATAACAAAAATTAAACCATTTCATTTTGGATGGCTAACTATTGGTTTGACTTGTTGACATTTTTGATATTGTGGTTATTATAAGGGATTTTGTACTATAAAATATGTTAAAATAATATTTTTTTTGATAAAATATTAAATTAAATTTAAAATATTAAAAAAATCAACTCAAATACAAAAAATTTACTTTTTATAAAAGCGGTTCAACTGTAAAAACAATCAAGATGTTATTACAAGTAAGGTCTTGTCTTGATGAGGGTGGTTGAGTATCATCTCTTAGATAACATCTAGAGATATTCTTTCTTCGATATATGAGATATATTGACACTTTTTTATAATTTTTGTTTTCAGAAGCATATAAAATTATTTTAAAACTATTGTAAAAATATATTTATTTTTTTAATCAAACACAACTTTAGCATTTGAGTAAATGTATTCCGGGTTAGCGGTGCAACTTTTATTTTAAAAAAATAAAAAATATTATTTTAATATATTTTTAAATAAAAAAAATTAAATTTTTTAATCAAACACAACACACCCCCTAATACATGTCAAGGGGTTTCAGCTTCTAGAAGGAGAAGAGGTCGTCGTCCAAAGCATAATAAAATTCCAGAGAGTTTTCTAGCTTTTTTAGTCGGTCGAAGCTCCATACTTGCTAGTTTCTCAATGGCGTGGAGCATGTGTTTGGATACGAGTCTTTGATTAGGAAGAGCTCTGAAGGTCTTCACACCCACTCCGCCTTCCCTTCTGTTGTGTGTGGTTTGGCCATTGGAGATTTCTTTAACTAAAAAGGACCTTCTTGCTAGCTTGAAGCAACCAAATATCCCTACCTTCCTTAACCAACCAAACTGAGCCACCCAAATTAGCCTCTTGTCTTTTACTATATATATATACCACTTCAACACGATAGTCCTTCGAGCGTGGCGTGCCCGTAATTTCTGTTTTTGATTTTGTTTTAAAAATATAATTTATTTTAAAAAATATTAAATTAATACTTTTAAATGTATTTCAATAATATTGATGTGTTGATGTTAAATAACATTTTAATATATTTTTAAATAAAAAATATATTTAAAAAATACTAAATACTCACGGAGTTTAATCCCATCTTACATCAACTTCTTTAAGAAATTTTATGCTGTAAAATCTATAATTAACAATAGCTATAATAAAAAAGAGAAAGGCACGAGGACAAAATTAAAAAAAATGAAAAAATGAATACGAGGTGTTGCAGTACCGATATTAGAAACCACAGGGAATGTAAAATCCAATCCATGATCCTCTCAGAATCAAGAGAAGGTTCCCTCAATCTAAATCAGACTGCATCACCAACGTTGGACGAAAGGGAAATTAAACATTAGTTGGTGAGCAGTCTGTTCTAGGTCCTTCCTCTATGGGGTCTCGTCTACAAGTCTTCTCTCTTCATTAATGAGCCATGAAGGTATCATCCCAAGTCAGGCATGGGAAAAGATTATAAGAATGTCACCCAAACTTATACGTCCAACAGAAAACCAAACATATTTGATTTTTAGCTTGGGGAAGATGGAGATTATTGCTGGATATTGTGTTTTTTTTGAGTTTATAGTAATCTTTTTCATCAAGACTCGGAAATTGATCCATAAAAGACTTTGATTCTTTTAGTTTTTGGGTTAATTCACTTGTACAAGTTATTATATCAATTATTTTAACCTATAAAAGGCTTTTTTTTTTTTTTTTTGCAAGACATTGATCCAACCAAGTTTAGATAGGTTGATTAGATGACTGCAAGTTTGCTTGGATCAAATGAATTTGACTGAGTTAATATTTTTTTTTATTCAACTAGAAACTTAGTTAGGTAAGGTTGTAAGTCTAAAGCTAAACTACAAGACTGAATTTAATAAATATAATTTTAAGTTTTTTTTTATATATATAAATCCGAACTATATCATTAATAAAAAAGAAATTGAAATGTTTTTTAAATTAAATTTCAAAAATACTAGCAAAGCAAACCTACTCACCATCTTAATTAAATCTAATAGTAAGAATTGTTGGATGATGAATCATGCACGCATGAGGCAAATAAGGATTGTTAATCCTAAATTTTGGATGATTGGAGTTTTGCAACCTCAAGGGATGGATTGGTCTAGCAGATATCAGCTAGGGCTTGAAGGTTCATTTTCTCTGCATCTCAAGTTTGAATATTTCTGCCACCAAAAAACTCTTGGGGTCACGGGTCACAAAATGCAAAGCACCTTGTGTAAAAGCTGGTTTCGAGCCGCAAGGATTCGTAGGGATTTAAAGTGTGTTTGGCAATGTGGTGCAAACCATGTTTTTAAAAATTTAGAATTTTTTTTGTTTAAAATATTTTTTTATATTTTCAAATATTTTGATGTATTAATATAAAAAATAATTTTAAAAAAATAAAAAAAAACTTTATTTTAATATATTTCTAAACAAAAAAAATATTTGAACCGTTATTATTACCACAATTCCAATCTTACAGCTGGTTTAGAATACTTTGCATTTTCAAAAACAATAAAAGAAGAATTTTGCACAAAGACTTTGAATGTCCTGCTGCTCTATCAACTTGATATATTATATCTCCTTTTCTTTTAATATAAGGTGTCTAGGTTGTCTAATCTTAACTAGTTCATTGAACATATATCAAGGTAAATATCAATTCAATGTATACAAAATTAAATCAATCTCACTTAGTAGCACCAGAAATCCGATACTATATATATGTCATCAATCGCTCAAGCAAATCCTTAATCACCTGCTCATTTAGAGCATGGTTGGTATCGTTGCGTCACTATTTGTTTTAAATTAAATTTTTAGGTATTTTAAAGTTATTTTAATGTAATGATATCAAAAATTAATTTTAAAAAATAAAATATATCTTATTATAATGTATTTTTAAGTTAAAAGTTTTTTAAATAACAACCACTACCACGATCAAATACTTTTTTAATCTCACAAATAAAAACTATGAGACAAAACAATGAATTTGTGTACACAATCCAAATTTTTGATATTTTATTATAAAACAAAGCTATACTTGGTAAGTAAATCAATCCGATGATTTATTGATTGAAATCCTAATTTAGAATGAGTTTAATATTAAATTAATTAATAAGTGACTCAGTAAAACTGGATTGAACTTACATGTTAATTTATGATCTCATTACAACTTAGGATAGACTCAGTTTTTTTTTTTAAATTAAAATCAAAATATTTTAATTTTTTAAAAATTTTAAATTAATTTTAATTTTTATTAACTTGCTTAACTCATAAACTCAAACCATGGCCTAACAAGGACAAGATGGAAAAAAGAATGATAGAATTTATGTACTATTTCCAATTTCTTTTTTCTTATATTTTAACTTGTGGCTACATTTTAATCCAAGAATCAAAAAGAAAACGAAAAAAAAACAGAAAGAAACAGAAAAGTGAATCAACTTGATTGAAAGCTCTAAGAAGATTCCCATTTGTCCCTCTCTTTCTCTCTCTAAATCTCACCTGCACTTTCCATCTCTCTCTCTCTCTCCGTTTTTGAACGTGAGACTATAAACATATTGAATTCGTGGACAAGTTTATATCGTCCTCTTTCACACATCTCTTTATCTACTCTTTTCCACACCATTCCTTGTTAACCCCATTTTCTTGATTTCCTTTCATCATGGAGGATGCTAGTGGTAATCAACTTTTCCTTTTTTATTTGTTATTTCTTGAATTTTCATAAGGGGTTTTTGTTTTCAAGGTGTTTTCTTGTATGGATGTGCTCTGTCATGGTCCAAGCTCAATTTTTTGTGTTTAAATGCTTCGTGTTCTTTGAGCTTTATGGTTTTTTCATCAAGGGATTCTCAGCTGGGTCACTTTTCTTGTATTTTTTTTTGCTTCCGTGTTTGTTGGTTGGCATATTTTGGAATTATAGCTTGGACTTTTTTAGCTGGTTCATTTGTTTTCCTTTCCTTTCCTTTCCTTTCCTTTTCACTCAGGAGATGAAGACTTAAAGTTCTCCCCTTTAACATTTGGAATCTTAATCTTTAATACATGCTGAAAAGATTTTGAGATCTCTTAAAATGGCGGACTTTCCAAGAATTTAAGCTATATGTCCTGTTTTGACAAAGGACAGAGTCTGCTTTCTTTTTATGTGTTTGTACAGATTGGTTTATAGATTTTGAGGCTTAATAGAGGTACAAGGGTAGCAACAATTGTTCTTTTAATCCTCTAGTGATGTTTAAACTGTTCACTCAGCAACTGGTATACAGAAGCACCAAAGAAAATGGACGAGTCATTTCTGAGAAAGCAAAATGATTGTAAATCTAAGAATTTTATCATTTATTCAAAGTTTATATCATCATGGTTGTATAAGATTTTACTTGAGTTTATGAATTTTCTTCAATTGAAGATAAATAATAACATTTTTGTTTTTGTTTTGCCTCTCTTCTTCGCAGTAGCCAAAGACCGAACTATTTCTGTGGCATCTGCCTTTTCTGCTCATCAACAAGGTAATTTGCCTTTCGAGTATCTTGCTCCATTATTATTATTTTTTTGTTTCTAATCTGTTTAGATATTTTAATGACAAATTAGTATCACCAGCCGTTTGTTGATCAGATTTTACTTGGGTTGACCTAGCGACCCACTTTAGTGATTCAGATCCTTTTTCGGTTAGACCTCCGACTGCTCTGACAACTATCTTTATACCCCAATCAATTTGATTGTTTTACATTGTTGTGAACACCGAAGAGAAAGTTTGTTCCTGGCCTTGTCTGCATTAATGCATTGTCCTCCCCACTTCTCTGTTTAGTAAATTTATGATTTTCTTTCATTTGCTGTTTTGTTCTGTTAAAGACGTCCCTTTGGTTTCGAGGCCATAGTATTTTAGTCTCTTGTTAGTTATTGATTATGATAGTTTTTGATGATTGATCGACCAGCTGTTCAGGACAGGGACCATAAATTCCTAACTAGAGCAGTTGAAGAAGCTTATAAAGGTGTTGAATGTGGAGACGGAGGCCCATTTGGTGCTGTTGTCGTTCAAAATGATGAAATAATCATGAGCTGTCACAACATGGTTTTGAAGAACACCGATCCCACAGCACATGCAGAAGTTACAGCTGTTAGAGAGGTGAGGACTTCAGTCTTCCACTTTCCCCTGATTTACCTGCTTGCTAGTGTTCCCTGTTGTGTCATTTGTGCTGGTGTGCAAATTCCTCTGGTAATTCCTGCTATATACGATGCGTTGATAATATAATTCTTCTCGCAGGCGTGTAAGAAGCTGAACCGAATTGAGCTCTCGGATTGCGAAATATACGCATCCTGCGAGCCATGTCCGATGTGCTTTGGTGCCATCCATCTTTCAAGAGTCAAGGTTGAATAGCTGAAGCTCTCTCTCATTTCCATGTGATGCTTAATGCTCCAGGTTTTTCCAAGTTTCTAACATGTTAGGCTTTGCAACAGAGGTTGGTCTATGGAGCTGAAGCTGAAGCAGCAATTGCAATTGGGTTTGATGATTTCATTGCTGATGCACTAAGAGGCACTGGGTTCTATCAGAAGGCTCACTTGGAGATCAAAAAAGCTGATGGTAGCGGTGCTGTCATCGCTGAGCAAGTATTCGAAAAGACAAAGTCCAAATTTACCATGTATTGATTTTAATGCACAATTTACTTGAAGAAATTTCAGAGGACTGACTCTTGTGTGTTTATTTATTGTACGAATATTATGCCAATATTATATCATTAATGATGAAGAAACACATTGTTTTGTTTTAATCGTCCGATAATTAAATCGACCTTGGTTTAGGGTTCAGGTAAATATAATATCGTTTTTATTTATTTTTATTTTTTTTAGAGTTTATTGTGATAAGAATTCTTTAAATTCAAAAGAGGAGAAAACAAATATTTAAACAACAAACAAACTATTACTATTTTCTATTGACTACTATCCCTCCCCATGGATAAAAAGAAAAGTTGAAAAATCCAAAAAAAGAAGAAATGAAAAATCACGTTCCCTAAAAATCCGGTAAATCCGTTTTCCATCTATTGGCTTTTTCCCTCCACCTTTCTCACTTTCCACCCGATTTCTACCAATGGGTCACGGCCACCCGGTCCTCCTCCTATCCCTCTCCCTCCTCATCTTATCATCCGCCACAGCCGACGACGGCTCCGCCATTATAAAACTAGCCAACTCCATAACCCCGCTACCCTCTGGCTGGTCCACAAAATCCTCCACCGGTTTCTGTTCCTGGCGTGGCATAAAATGTGATTCTTCCAACACAAGAGTCACCTCCATTTCCCTCTCAAAACTCAGCATCTCGGGCACTCTTCCTCCAGAAATCTCTACCCTTTCTGAACTACAATCTCTCAGTTTTCAGGACAACCAGCTTTCTGGGGCTATCCCATCTCTCGCAAACTTAACAAATTTGCAAATAATTCTCTTGGACTCCAACAATTTTACATCCATATCTCCTGGTTTTCTTCAAGGGTTAACGAGTTTGCAAACGTTAAGCGTTGGAGACAATGTTAATTTGTCTCCATGGATGCTTCCAACTGATTTAGAACAATGTACAAGTCTGACAACGTTGACAGCCAAGGAATGTAACCTTTTTGGGTCTATTCCAGATGTTTTTGGGTCGTTGCCAAGTTTGCAGAATTTGAGGTTGAGTTATAATAATTTTACAGGGGCTTTGCCACCTTCTTTTGCGAATTCTGGGATACAGAATTTGTGGTTGAATAATCAGCAAAATGGGTTAACCGGGAGCATTGAAGTGATTGGGTCGATGACTCAGTTGGCTCAGGTTTGGCTTCATAAGAATGAGTTTACAGGCCCTATACCCGATTTGACAGAATGTAAGAGCATTTTTGATTTGCAGTTGAGGGATAATCAGTTGTCAGGGATTGTGCCTGCGTCGTTGGTTTCTTTGCCGAAGTTGGTGAATGTTTCTTTATCTAATAACAAATTTCAAGGCCCTGTGCCTCAGTTTCCGCCGTCGGTTACCAAGTTTGACAATGATGGAAATAACAAATACTGTGCACCTCCTGGGGTTTCTTGTGATGCACAGGTGATGACATTGCTTGGAATTGCTGGAGGTTTTGGGTATCCGTCGATTTTATCTGATGGCTGGGATGATAATAATGCTTGTGGTTGGGCCTTTGTTACTTGTGATGTTGACAAGAAGAATGTTGTTACTGTGAATTTGGCAAAGCAGCATTTTCCGGGGAGGATCTCCTCATCATTTGCCAACCTCACTTCTTTAAAAAATTTGTATCTCAATGATAATAACTTGACAGGTTCAATTCCTGATATCCTGACCAAGTTGCCGGAGCTAGTAACCTTTGATGTATCCAATAATAATCTATCTGGAAAAATTCCAAATTTTCCAGCATCTGTGAAATTTATTACAAAGCCGGGGAACCCTTTTTTGGGGACAAAAGTAGACACTGGTGGAGGAGCTACTACCTCAAGCGATGTAGGAACCACCAAGATATCTGGAGGTATGATTGCAGGCATCATTGTTGCTGCTGTCATTTTTATTGCTGTGCTGTCATTTGTTTTATATAAATATAGGAAACGACCTCGAAAATATGAGAAGAAGGCGGGATGGGATAGTGGAAAGGCGCTTTTTAATAATGGAGTTGCAGGTGGGGGGTATAATGAAGTTTCTATTGAATTGAGCAGCCAGAGCAGTGTTGGTGAAAATGGCAAAAATATTTTTGGGGATGGGAATGTTGCTCTGCCCATTGAAGTTATTCGACAAGCGACAGATAACTTTCATGAGATTAATATCACCGGAAGAGGTGGTTTTGGAGTGGTTTATAGAGGAGAGTTGCATGATGGCACTAAGATTGCTGTGAAGAGAATGGAATCCACAGTGATGGGCACCAAAGGTATGAGTGAGTTTCAAGCAGAGATTGCAGTGCTTACAAAGGTTAGGCACAGACACCTAGTTGCTCTTCTAGGGTATTGCATAAACGGCAACGAGAGACTCTTGGTCTATGAGTATATGCCACAAGGAACTCTAGGACAGCATTTATTTGAATGTCACGACTATGGGTACACTCCACTTACGTGGAAGCAGCGGATCACAATTGCATTGGATGTGGCGAGAGGAGTTGAGTATCTGCACAGTTTAGCACAGCAGAGTTTCATTCACAGAGATTTGAAACCTTCAAACATTCTTCTCGGGGATAGCATGAGAGCCAAAGTAGCAGATTTTGGTTTGGTTAAAAATGCACCAGACGGGAAGTATTCTGTGGAAACACGATTGGCGGGCACGTTTGGTTATCTTGCACCTGAGTATGCTGGTAATCTTTTTGAATATTCTCATCTTTGTTGAAGGGATTTGTCCAATTGCATGTTCTTCACTATTATGATGATTGTTTGTGGCCAGATTTAGCAGTATGAAGATAGTAAGGTCAATTTGTTCACGTAGAATTTGAAAAGAACTACTCGTACCATAAAGTTTTTTCTTTGTTATGTCTCACATGATCAATTCATCTTAGCATCTATTTTGTGTGGTGACAATGGAGTTTTTTCATGGCAGCATTCTAGCAATAACCATATTTTTGCTGTCTTTTCTTGTAAACGCTTTAGGTTATTGGCAGCTGATAATGATTGTAGATTTCTCTTGATTTGATTAACTGAATTAGCTAAGCTCTGTGAGGGTTGGCGTTTTATTGCTTGTGTTTCTATTGGGTGCACATGAGTGCAATTATGCATGCTGCAGCATGTTGTCGAGGATATTTATCTGCGTGAATTTGTGAGTTTGATTCTCAGATTCTGAACACTGTCCTTCAGCCTGTGATGAAATTATTTTGGAATCAGTTCCCTTCGTTTGTGGATGATCTAAATATGAATTGGATCTACTCTGTTTTCTGTCAGCTACTGGAAGAGTGACGACAAAGGTGGATGTTTATGCCTTCGGAGTAGTTCTAATGGAGATTATAACTGGCAGAAAAACACTGGATGACACCATGCCAGACGAGGAGGCTCATCTGGTCCCATGGTTCCGCAGGATCCTGATGACAAAGGAGAACATTCCAAAGGCAATTGACGAGTCTCTAAATCCAGATGAAGAGACATTAGCCACCATTTATACAGTGTCTGAATTAGCAGGACATTGCACTGCTCGGGAGCCACATCAGAGACCGGACATGGGGCATGCAGTGAATATCCTGGCACCTCTTGTAGAGCAATGGAGGCCAGCAAGCCAACAAGACCAGAGTTTTGACATTGACCATGACACCAACCTTTCTGAAACTCTGCGAAGATGGCAAACTGAAGAAGGTACTTCCATGATATCTGATGATGCTTCCTTCTCTCGGACCCAGTCAAGTGTTCCCTCCATGCCCTCTCGTTTCGTTAACACATTTACTTCAACTGATTGTCGGTGACAAAAGGGCATGATGACACATTTGAAGAGAAGAGGCGGAAAGGTGAGGCTAGCGAAGTATATCAAAGGCTTCATTGTATTTGTATTTATTCTTTTTCTCTCTTTATTTTCATGATTTTATTCGTTCCAAAGCTGAACATTAGAGCTATGATAGTCCTTTTCTTTCTTTTCATTGTAATAGTCACTGTGAGTCTGTGACTATTCAAATCAGAAAAAAAAGGAAAGAAAAAGGTGGTTGTATAATATTTCTGGCCCTATTTTCATTATTATAATCAAGGTATATATTGTTTTTAGTTGTGCCGGTTTCGTGGAGACTTTTAGGGTTTCTTCAGTAACAGAAATAATTTTTCTTTTTTTTTTATATAGTTTTTTTTTCCATTTTCTAGTTTTCTTAATGAAAAATTAGAAAACATGTTTATTTGTTGAAAATGAATTTTTTCAATGAAAAATACTTTTACATAAAAAATCAAAATCATAGTTTATAATAGTTATCTTAATATTTTGTATTTGTGATAGTCTAATTGTAAAATATTAATCTTATTTTATTTAAAATAAAAATTATTAGATAATAGAAATCAAGATTTTGACACTAACTAGATATGAAGATATGTATATAGTTTTTTTTTTAAATATCATTTATGGTTTTTTTTTCCTTTCGAAAAACAATGAAAAACTTGTATACAAATGTTTTTTTCCAACTCAGTACAAATTTAGAAAAGTTTAAAACTAATTTCCTATTTTTTGGACAGAGAAATATTACATTTGAAGAGGAAGTTCCTTTTTTTTTTTTTTTAAATATCAGAGTCTAGTTTTCTAAAAAATTAGAATATTACTCTATCTCTGAATAGCTTCCTAAACTTCTTTTTTTTTTTTTCAAGTCTCACCTTTCCTGTATTTCTTCATGAGGGGTAGGTATTACGTATTGTATCATATTTTATTCTCATGGTTTAATAAGTTAACATTAATAATAACAATAATAAAATAACATAACAAAGAAAACTAAAAGAGAAAGGTATTCACAACTCACCACTGTTCTTATACATATTATTATACATCAGTGAAATTGCTTTTACTCTCTGTCTTCATTTTTTCTTCTGTTTGTATGGGTTTTTTTTTTTTTTTTATCAAGATCAATTCCTCCTGAGGCAATGCATTACAATATGAAACGCCTTAGAGTGTATCTGTTTAAATCTTTGTTTTTATGTTTGTTGTGAGATACAGCCCTCTACAACACAAAACACAAGAGTAGAAGCGTGAAAATTATACTTTTGTTGTTGCGTTTTTTGCTTTTAGTGGTGAGTCCCGCCACTAAAAATAAGACAAACACGCCCTTATCCTTGCATAAATTATATTTTGAAGTATTTTCAAATAAAATTGTAGATAGAAGAAATATTTTAGATGAAATAAAATAAGATTTAGCATGCACACTTCATCAATAAGAAAAATTGCTTAATGGGTTAATCTGTCGAGATTATTTGTGCAGGGACTGTTTTATATTCTGGCCGAAGGGAAACCATGAGTGAGACCATTACACTGGTGTTGATTGCATATACACTAGGGTTCTTGTTTTGTTAGCATTATCTTAGGTTCCCTTGCACAGGCTGCAATAAAACTCTTCCTTTCTTCTCAACCTAACAAACCGACTCTCCCATCCTGATTCAATTATCTACAATGAGCGTGAATTGGAGGGTAGCATCTCATGAATGATACAACCATAGCACGTGATACCTTGGAAAGCGAGCTTTTAATATAGACACGAAGTTACTCTTGTCAATGAGATACTGACAAGACATCACTGAAGCTGCTACAGGTTTCCCTGATTCGAGAGATTCACTTTCTTTCCTGAGCATATGAAAGAGCTTCAGCCTGTGATCATGGATGGCATCGGTCAAAACACTCAAACTTGCACATGAAACTCCGGAAGTTGTCTCAACGATTCTGTGAACTTTCTCATTATAATTGTCATATAAATGTATACATCTAACAAAGCGGTGTGATTACAAAAATTGTTTTG
>Ga0325411_1007782_pt1 | contig 11668 bp, 11 predicted proteins | sample PopdelMetagenome_13_FD_206181 | JGI IMG/M metagenome (GOLD analysis project Ga0325411, IMG submission 206181) | Populus deltoides microbial communities from Bellville, Georgia, United States - Xylem-PdIQD-R4 | ecosystem: Host-associated > Plants > Phyllosphere > Stem > Wood/Secondary xylem...
GTGTCTACCTTCCCTTAATCATAACTAACCCCGTACCCGAATCTCTGGGACCAGTGTCTAATTTGGGATTTCTAGTTCCCTCAAATTACTAGATGGCGACTCCAATAAAATCTTTGTTTCCCCCAATCGAGAAAAAACCCTTTTTGTTAAATAATAAAAAAAGCGGGAGCCGTCGCCCGACGTCGTGTATCGACAGCTAATATTAAATTTGTATATCAGGTAAGTAAATATTCATCTATTTAGTTAGTTATTTTAAGTTAAAAATATATATATTTATTTACTAAATGAGTTTTCCTTATTAAAATATTTATTATTTGTAAATCAGATGCATAGGCATGGTAAATTATTTGTGAACAATGTTAAGTATTTTGTAAAATATATTTATGACTGCAAAAGTGTTTTGAATTTGTTTTGTTTTTATAAACCCATTTGTGAATTGAATATAAATATAAAGTTAATTGATTACGCTTTGAACTCAGTCTTTAGGGGTTATACATTGACATTTATAGACATGTTTATTTATATTTTGATATCTAGTTATAGAAAAAAATATGACACATTGTTATTGTGATAAGAATAGCTGTGCATTTTGGACCCGGCTTTTCAGGGTTATACATTGACACTTATAAACATGTTTATTTAGAATTTAATGCTTGGTTATGTGGCAAAATATGACTTATTGTGGTTAGATTAACTGTAGTTTTTTTACTTTAAATTTAGCTTTGAATATGGATGCACAATCTAAGTTTGTGTTCAAAATTATTGGTTTAAACTATTTAAATTTATGAATGATTTATAAGTGTGCTTTTGGACTTCTAAATCTTTGAAAGTATTAATATTCTAGTATAATAAATGAATTGATTTTAAGTTATATACATTAATGTCATAACCCATTTTTTGGGTTTTTTCAAATTACATTTTCTTTTCTTAAAAAAAAAATACGGAAACAGTGCCGTTTTGAACGACATGGTTCTCCTTCTTCCCTGCGCATGCAGAGGCTGGGAAGAAGAAGATTTTAAATCTTTTTTTTTTCCCGCTATTCTCCTTCTCTTTCCCCTCCCACTTGCCCACAAAACCCGGACACAAGCCATCCTCCTTACCCTGCCACCATTAATAACTCATGCCCTGTAGACAACCGACCACCTTGCCCTGCAGGGGTAAGGTAACCCTGTTTCCCTCCTGCGTTATGATGGAACAAGGCAGTGGGGACTCTCTCTCTCCGCTAGACTATAAAAACCAGAGGGGAGGAAACCAAAAAAGAGAGGGTAAAATTTTGGAGAAAGAGAGAAGGGTAGTGACAGAGAGGGAAGCAGACAAAAGTGAGAAGAAGAAGAAACACTGAAAAACAGAAACAGAGGAGAACAGAGCACAAGGAAAAAAACGCAAAGAAGAAGAAGAAATGTCAACCACCGTCCAAGCCGTTCTCCGGTCTCTCTTTCTTCGCCGTTGGAAGCAGCGCCGCCAACAACAACTGCCACCGTCCTCCCCGTCATTAGTAACAGTCCCCGCACCGTGAGAAATAGAAGAAGAAACACTGAAAAAAACATAAAATAGAGGAAGAAGAAGCAGCGAAGCAGAGGAGAAGAAGAACCACTGTTGCACCTTCATCAGCGCCTCCACTATTCCTCCCAATCACCACCGGCAGCATCGCCACCGCCAGAGATTAAACAACGAAGAACAGGATAAACACAGGAGAGGGGCAGAGGTAGCAAGAGGAAGAAGAAGCAGCCCCTTGCAGCAGCCACCATCATTTTGCCTTGTCACCAGCAGCGTCGCCAACAGCAACTGCCACCAGCAGCAACAGAGGGGAAACCGAAACAAAAAAGAAAAGAAAAGAAGAAAAGAGACTGAGAGAGAGAAACCGACAGTTTTTGAGAGAGAAAGGAGAGACTGGAAGAGAAAAATAGAAGGGTTTTTTTGATAGAGAAAGAGAGAAATAATGAAAAAAGGGAAGTATAGCAGGAAATATGGAAGAAAAAAGAAAAAAGGGAAGAACCACGACCTCTCACTCTCTGGTCTCTCCCTCTGCTGTTTGAAACAAAAAACAGTCGTCGCTGGCCCGACCACCATGAGCCACCGTCGGCCCAACCACCGCACTCCCTCATTCCAGGTAACCTTCCTCCCCCGCTGCTGTCCATTTTTGGTTCATCTCCATTTGCATGCAGAACATGAGCAATTCACGTTATGTAGCAAATGAAATATAATTAGGTGCTCAGCACAGTAACCAGCAACCAACCCTGTTCTTGCGGGCTGGAACATCAACCCAGCACACGCGACTAGGCTGAGTCTAGCCCTGTTGAAAGGAGACCTCATTTCATTTTTAGGCTTGATTTTGGCCCAGTCTCTTTTTTGGGCCGGGTCTGGCCCAATTCTAAAAAATTTTAAAAAAATATTTTTGAAAAAATTTGTAATTTTCTCGTGTATTTTGTTACGGAATTTTGCTTAATATTGGTTTGTATTTTTATTACAGTAAAAGATACAAATCTGGTATTAAAATATCCGGTTTTCATCAAACACATTGAAAACTTTGAAAAAAAAATGTGTTTTTATTTTCCTGCATATGGCCAAGTTTTCTCAAAGAAAAAATCACATCATATTTTCATACAATAAAGAAAACTTCAAAAAAAAATGTTTTAGCATTGCATTTTGGCTTTAATAATCAGTTTATTAAAGTCACAAGAACTTGACCAATATTTCAAAAAATCCAAAAAAAAATTTATTTTGTTTTCTTTTAATATCAGGGATTATGAATTTACACGTGAAACATATTCCCGGTATTAAAACAATAGTTCCTTTATAGACATTAGAACGGTTAGGTTTTACCACATAAGATAAGAACTTCCTTACTGAGGAGGGCTTTTCTTGATCCATAGATGGACTAACATGATAAGACCTTAGATTTTTATTAGACAATTAAACAATGCAGCTTACTTTAGGGAGGGCGTATTTGGGGTGTTAATACCTTCCCTTTACACAACAAGTCTTCGTACCTGATCTCTGAGGCCAGTTATGGTTTCCAGTGACCAAAATACTAAGTGGCGACTCCCATTCTATTTTTCCACTGATAAGAGACAACGAATCCTTGTCTCCCACATTTACAAGATACACCACACATATGAGTGTGAAGGACGATCGCTGCGACGCTGCACACGTGCGACAATTAGTAAGTTTCAACATAATTGATCGAACTAGAAAGATGAACTATTAATTATTGAGTGCATGGCATTCATCTTCTATTTATTTAATTATTTATTTTTTAGATGGTTTGGAAAATATTTAAAATATCAAGCAGTTGCTTTGGAAGCTTACAATTGATTTGTAAACTTTAATATTTTAATAATTAGATCAATTTATGGTCTTACACTTGTGGTGCATTTGGTTTTATTTGACTTTGAAGTTAGTTTATTTTGATTTTTAAAAAAATCAAAATATTTTTGAGTGAAAGACATTATAATTTTTTATTTCATGGTTAAATTGATAATTTTACTGTGCAGAAAAATAAAAATGACTAATTTAACCTCGTATAGCTTGTAAAGACATTTATGTAATGGTGGAAATATCACATTACCTTCAATATCTAGTTAAATGGTTTTTTTGAGTCAGAGATAATTTTATATTCAAATAACTTCTCCTTTAGATTTTGTTAACCCTATACAAATTGTAAAAAAAAATTATATCATGATGAAAATATCATCTTGCTTTCAATGTCTAATTAAGTGGTTTTTGGGTCATGGATAATTTTGTCAAATCACTATTCTGATGAATAGTGATTGTTTCTAGAGTTATAATAACTTCTCCTTCACCTTTGAATTTTTGTTAACCTCATATGATTTGTAAAAGATAATTGTGTCATGGTGAAAAGATTGTTTTATCTTTAATATCTACTGAAATGGTTTTTTGGGTCAAGGATAATTTTGTCAAATCATTATACTAATGAATAATGATTTGTCTATAGAGTTACAGTAACTTCTCATTTTCCTTTAGATTTTTGTTAACATCGTACAATTTATAAAAAGATAATTGTGTCATGATTAAAAAAACCATATTGGTTTCAATGTTCAGTTAAGTTGGTTTTTTTTTGTCTAGGGATAATTTTGTAAAATCACTATTCTAATGAACAATGATTTGTTTCTAGAGTTACAATAACTTCTCATTTTCCTTTAGTATTTTGTTAACCCTATATAATTTGTAAAAAATAATTGTGTTATGGTAAAAAAACCACTTTATCTTCAATATCCAATTAAATAGGGAAACAATTTTATTAAACCACTATGATGAATAATGATTTCTTTCTAAGCTACATTAACTCCTCCTCCTCCTCCTTTATATTTTTATCAATAACCAATATTGTATTTGTATGACTCAAGAGTTAGAATTGCAATAAAATAAACATCTAGCAGCAAAAAAAGAAAAAAGAAAAAAAGAAAGCAATAATCACAACTTGCTAAAAACATTAAATTATATAAACAGCAAAACAAGTTTTTTTTCAATTTTATAATTCAATTATTAATTAATTTTAAATTAATATTCATAATTTATTTTGATTTATTTCTTATAAGGTTATTAAAATTTTAAACAATCTGCTAATATTTTTGTTGATACTTGATTTTACGAATATTTTTTTATCATATAATTAAGTAGAAAATAGTTTTAAAAAACAAAAATATTAAGCCCGATGGAGTTCATGATTTGGATCGTAGGTTTGACATGTTTAGCTATAAAATTTGAGCTGGTACAATATATAATTGTTTCAATATTAAAAGAAAAGAAGATATCATTTTGAAATCTTTATAAAGTCTAACAATGTTTTTATAAGTCATCCAAGTTGTTTTTGTATCTGTCAAGTTGATTGGATCACTTCGAGACAACTCTTACATGGTTTTAATTTGAAACTTAAGCTAGACATGAAATCGGTTCAAAAGGTTTTCCTCCCTTCAATTTCTTCATTTAATATTGATTGATTTTAATTGAAATTCATAATTTGTTTCGATTTACTTTTTATAAGTTTATCAAAATTTTAAACAAGCTCTCAATATTTTATTGATTCTCGATTTCATGAATATATATATTTTTTATTATATACCTAAGTAAAAATAGTTTTAAAAAACAAAAATATTAAACTCAGTAGAGTGTATTATTCGGGCCGTGGGTTTGACTTGGTAAGCTTTAAAACATGAGTTGATCTAATATGTAATTGTTTCAATATTAAAAAAAATATTATCTTGAAGATTTTTTAAAGTCTAACTATGTTTTTATCGGTTATCAGATTTATTTTTGATTTAATTTAAAACTTGAGTTTGAAAATAAAATTATATCAGAAAGTTTAAAGATTTACTGATCATCTAAATTTAATAACAATTTTTTTAATAATTTAAATATTAATTAAATATTTAATTCAATCAGCAATGTAGCGTGACAAATAAATTAATAATATATAAATGATATTAAAAAAATAATAATAGAGAAACTTTTTAAATATAAAAACGAGTTAAATATTTATATAAATTGTATACCTCCCTTTCTCTCTTCGCATCTCGTTTATTTTCTCCTTCCTAATTCACTCGTTACTCTCGCCCGTAGCATCAACGCAATCACCATGTCATCCGAATCCGAAATCCCCAAACCAGATCAAGAAGGAGAAGATGAATCCTCAAAATCAGCGAGCAAAAAAGCTGCAAAGAAGGAAGCAGCAAAGCAAGAGAAGTTACGTCGCCGTCAGGAAGCCGCTTTGGCCGCCGCCGCCGCCGCGTCCTCACTTTCTATCGAGGATGACCCACTCGCGGCGAACTATGGTAATATTCCGCTTCAAGATCTGCAATCGAAGGTGGAAGCAGATCTAAAAGCGTGGACGCAAGTCGGAGACCTGACTCATGAGTTGAAAGAAAAAGAGGTGTTGATTCGCGGCCGTGCGCAAACCACGCGTGCTGTTGGAAAAAATATGGCATTTGTTGTGGTTAGAGAGAAAGGTTTTACTGTGCAGTGTGTGGTTACTGCGCGGCCTGATGTAGTTAGTAAACAGATGGTCAAGTTTGCCGCTGGATTGAGCCGGGAGTCAGTTGTTGATATCCATGGCGTTGTTTCTGTCCCCTCTATTGCTATTAAGGGCACCACACAGCAGGTCTGGTTTATTTTTTTTTGTTTGGTTTTTTCTTTTTGAATTACTTATGTTTGTTAATTGTTTTTTGCAGGTTGAGATTCAAGTTAGTAAGCTTTATTGTGTTGACAAAGCTATGCCGACACTTCCCATTAATATTGAGGATGCTTCTCGAAGTGAGAAGGAAATTGAAGAGGCTTTGGAGGTATAAATTTTATCTCGTCTCTGTTGTTTCCTGGTTATTTTGTGGTAGCTGTGATTTTTTAGAACTACTTCTTAAATAGTTCAATCCAAATACTAGACTGTTTGACTCGTGCAGGCTGGAGAACAACTTGTTCGTGTCAATCAAGATACACGGCTGAATTATAGAGTTCTGGACTTTCGAACATCTGCTAACCAAGGGATTTTCCGCATTCAATGTCAAGTTTGCAATGTGATTTCCTTTCTTTTTTCTAACCTTTTTTTGTGATGGTAAAGATATTTACTTTTGCATCTTCATAATTCGTTCAAGTTTAGGTGTTGTAGGATTAATAAAATTTTCATCATTAAGTGTTCAAATTCTGGAATTGAATGTTTGAGGTTCGTGGAGAATGTTTCATAGCATATGTAAGAAGAAAAAAACTTGACACAGAAATCCTGCCTTCTAGAAATGACAGAGAAATTGTGGCTAGTTATCACAAACAACAAGGGTTTTGTCAAATGCTTGAGTACTTGTTGTCATCCTCAACAGTTAAAAGAAAAAATACTTAATTATTCCTGTCCATTGCTCAGTTGCTCACTTCCTTGGCGAATTCAACCTCCTTTTATCGAGTCAAGTTCATTGTTTTACAGGGACCTCTTTCTTCCTGTAATATATTATTTATTGGAATTATAAAAACAGAAAAAAGAGGAACGTTTTATTTATTTTTTCTCCTATTTTTGTTCCTCTCCTTTAAATTGTATTATGTCTTGTTTTCATTTTCAACAAGCAAAAAAGTATCCTCTATTTTCAGAGGAACAAAAATAACCTTTTACTAATTTAACGGAAATAATATCTTGTCTTTGTATGGTATGCAGTTTCTAGTTGTCTGTGCACTGAATCCAGGAGCTCTATGTGTCAGACTAATCCCCCCCCCCCACCCCCCTGCCTTTCTCTCTCACACATGCATCTCAGTCTTTGAATGTATTATACCATTGTGCAGATATTCAGGCAGTTCTTATTGTCAGAAGATTTTGTTGAAATCCACACACCAAAACTGATAGCAGGCTCCAGTGAAGGTGGTTCTGCTGTGTTTAAGCTGGACTACAAAGGGCAAGCTGCCTGCTTGGCTCAGTCACCTCAACTTCACAAGCAAATGGCAATTTGTGGTGATTTTGGGCGTGTTTTTGAGATTGGTCCAGTTTTCAGGGCAGAGGATTCTTACACTCATAGGCATTTATGCGAGTTTACCGGTCTTGATGTTGAAATGGAGATTAAACAACACTATACCGAGGTAGGATTCTGTTTGGTTAGCTAGTCATGGGCATCTGAATTGAGATGATGATTGATGTTTAGCTGAAAATTTGAGTTTGTTTATGCAGGTGATGGATGTTGTTGACCATTTATTTGTCACAATGTTTGACCATTTGAATAAAAAGTGCAGCAAATATCTTGAAGCAGTTGGGAGGCAATATCCATTTGAACCTTTGAAGGTCATTATTTGTAACAAATTTCAGTACCATTATTATTTCTAGTCCAAGACGTTGATTGCTAATATATTGGACAAACTTTAAGAAGTGTGATTTATGAGCCCTAACTTGTGCATCATTTTGAATCCTCTACCTGATCTCTCCTTTTCACTTGCTCACAGTACCTGCCAAAGACTCTGCGCCTAAAATTTGAAGAGGGGGTTCAAATGCTCAAGGTAAGAGAATAAATTTATATATGTCTCTATGCATGCATGAATGCCCTCTTTCACTGTCCTTAAGATTTGAAGATGGGGGTCAAATGCGCAACTTGAGAGGATAGAATTTTATTTGTTTGTATGCATGTTCAATATGATGTGATCAAGGACAGTAAATAACTAGTTTCCCAATAAGGTAGTAAAGATTAGGTCTGCAAACAGCGTTAGGATGGTGGGAGAATAATTGACTTATTAAGAAGAGGGGAGCATAAGAGGTATTGGCCAACATATGTTATTCGACACTGATCCTGAATGGCCTCTGTTGCACTGCTATTGAACTGAACCCTTACCACCTATTTTGACGTACACACTTTTATGATGTAGGTCATTTCACTTGAGAGTTTGAAGAAGTTTGATTTCTTATACACGAGAAAGGCAATTTGTTGATATGTAAAACTTCATGCAACAACTTTCACTCATAAACTGTTATTAAGTGATCTTATTTCCATATATGTTCTGTTTTTCAAATTTTGACATGCTCTTAGTTTAGAATTTGCCCCCCCCCCTTCTTTATGGAATAAACCATATACATAGAGAGGATATGTTTTTGGCTATGATGATTGATTTGAACTGAAACTACCTAGGAACTATATGAGGAAGTTTTGTATCTGTTATTTGGCAGAAGATCCCATTAAGGTCCTTTCTCTGTTTTAATTGTCGATATATGGTGTCATTTATGACAGCCATATACAAATAGGATGGAAAGGGAAGACCGTAAAGGATATGTTTTTGGCTATGATGATTGATTTGAACTGAAACTACCTAGGAACTATATGAGGAAGTTTTGTATCTGTTATTTGGCAGAAGATCCCATTAAGGTCCTTTCTATGTTTTAATTGTCGATATATGGTGTCATTTATGACAGCCATATACAAATAGGATGGAAAGGGAAGACCGTAAAGGACTTGTCCAGGGCTCTTGTGTAATCTCTCCATGACTTGTGTTTGTTGGAGTCCTTGATTTTCTTTTCAAAATGCCAGTTAAGTTGGTTTTGTATGAAGAACAAAATGTGAGGCATTTGGCAACAGTATAAAATAGTTGTTTTTCAATTATAGCGACTAAAACTGCTGCTTATGCTTGCCAAGGCTGACATACAGCTGCTGCCTACCTATGGAAAATTTTACATGCTCAATCATAAATTCAACTTCCTTTTGCAGGAAGCAGGAGTGGAAATTGATCCTTATGGGGACTTGAATACAGAATCAGAGAGAAAACTTGGCCAGCTTGTTTTGGAGAAGTAATTTCATATTTTCTGTGTTCAATTTATTGACTGGAGAATTTTCTCTATTGTAGCCATAGTAATCAAATGGGCTAATCCTTACTTCTTATGGTAGGTATGGCACTGAGTTTTACATTCTTCACCGGTATCCTTTGGCTGTTAGGCCATTCTACACCATGCCATGCTACGATGATCCAAAATACAGTAACTCATTTGATGTCTTTATTCGAGGTAAACCATTTGATGAGTAGTTTTATCTCATTAGTATGAATGTTACACTGTTTGCTTTATATCTGGAGTCTTGAATATGTGCATGCTTGGACATGTTTTTAATGTATATGGAATGGAGATATGATACTCTTTTACTATTTGGTTGTGAATTTTATTGACTTGACCCATGTCTGTTAGGTGAGGAGATAATTTCTGGAGCACAGCGTGTCCATGTACCAGAATTCTTGGTAGAACGTGCACAGGCATGTGGGATTGATGTCAGCACAATATCAACATACATTGATTCTTTCAGGTATTTTTTTGTATTTCCTTGATTTTCGTTGATAAAGAAATGCAAAAATTGAAAATGAAGGTGCAATTCTTCTTGTTTTGTTCTGTGTTCATGGTGAAATTAGTTTATGTACTCTTGTTGTTGTTCTCTTTTGAAACTTGATGCATTGTATCTGGCAAGGTTTCTTCGCCCATTTTGCATCTATATGGCACTAAAAGGATCTCCCTGTCTGAAGGTAGTTGCTTGGATGTTGTGACAGTGATGGTAGTATCTAATTATTTGAGTTGAGTCTATAAATGTTAAGTTGTCAGTATTTATGTACCGGAAGTTGTACACAGTCTTGTCAACAAGGAGCAAGAAAATATATATTACAGAATGTTTGATATATTGAATTCCATTCGCTATCTATAAAAGTAAAAAATGAACCAAAAAGGAGTATCAGAAAAATGCTGAGAATGATCTGTAGTTAGTTGAGTTGATAATTCTTTTGAGCTGTTTTCTTTCTATGATGAATCATCTTTAATATATTTTCATGTGTTACTTCAATTAATGGGGATAAAAGTAATCGTTTTATTTTTTATTTATTAAAGAATGGAGAAAAAGGCAGATTTCTGGTTTGGAGTTTATTGGGGCCGTTCATTTCTCTCTTTGCTGATGGAATTGTGGAGTCTGATTGTCTTGGTTGTTTTCTTCGTATTAGCCTTCATAAATGAAAGGGAGTGGAACTTTTTCCTTGCCTGTTGATGGATTCCCATGGTTGCTCTTTTTACAGATATGGTGCCCCTCCTCATGGTGGGTTTGGAGCGGGGTTGGAGCGTGTGGTGATGCTATTCTGTGGTCTGAACAACATTCGTAAAACATCACTTTTCCCTCGTGACCCGCTGAGGATCGCTCCATGATAGTGTGTTTTGAGAGCAGCCGGAGATCAATGATTTACGGTGATATCTTTCAAGAAAATCTATGTTTAGAAGTGTGAAATTCCTCGAGAGAAGAGGATTCTTTTTTGGTGCACACTGGTCAACGACTTTTGTGGAGGACTTGATATTCTTACTCCACGTTCTTTATTTAGGTCATGCTTTTGTTATCTAGTATTTCAGTGGAGTACTTGGCTGCAAAATCCTGTTTAAGCCCTTTCGTGGCTTGATGACACTCCCGGTTGGAACAAGTAGCATTTGAATTGAAATGGAATCAATGAAAAACTAATCGATGTTCTAAACATCGATTCCTTTAGACACAAGTTGAATGGAGACAAAATAGAAGTAAACTTGATGTTTGGTTGATTTAGGCAGCCTCGTGAGGGTGGAGGCGGATCGGAAGGCCTTTTGAAGGTATTGGCATTGGATCTACAATTATCCTCTCTTTAGGAAGCAGCTTCTCCCATCTGAACTTTTTCACCAGGTTGTGCAAGAAAACTAGTATTTCCAGTCTAGCATATTCTTTGCCTGGACACATCCTAGGACCTCCTCCAAATGGAACAAAGGTGTATGGGGCCGGTCCATTGCCTTCGAATCTTGATGGGTCAAAATTCTCTGGCTCAGGGAAACATTCAGGATTTTTGTGTGTGGTGTTTGCGCTCCAATACAGCTGCCAATTGGTCTCAACATCAGAAGACGTATTTTGCCAGTTGCTAATTGCTAAGACAAATTAATATGGATTAATCTTGATGGATAATTAACTGACCTTCCATCCCTTCGGAATTGTAAAACCTGCATAGTTGAACTCGGTCATGGCCTCTCGGAAAGCTCCTTGGAGTGGGGGAGCAACTCTCATCACTTCACAGGCAACGTTCCATGAATATCTCATCCTTTGTATGTCCTCCCAATTCAACAGCTCTCCAGGTGTTTTCGTTTTTGCGATCTCTCTTTGTTCTGTCATCCAACAATATTTAATTACATATATATTTTGGCCTACATGTGTGTGTGTGTGTGTGT
>Ga0325411_1007785_pt1 | contig 11666 bp, 9 predicted proteins | sample PopdelMetagenome_13_FD_206181 | JGI IMG/M metagenome (GOLD analysis project Ga0325411, IMG submission 206181) | Populus deltoides microbial communities from Bellville, Georgia, United States - Xylem-PdIQD-R4 | ecosystem: Host-associated > Plants > Phyllosphere > Stem > Wood/Secondary xylem...
AAATCCTATCATAAGTTCTCTTTTTTTTTAAATAAAAAAACTTAAATTTTAAATCTTTTTTATTTTTTTCAACTTAATTTTTTTTTATTTTTCGGTCTTTCTTTCCTCTTTTAGTTATCATTCCACTCCCCAATCTTTCTTCTTCTTCTTTTTAATTTTTGCTTTTTTCTTTTTGAAAAAATATTTTAGAAATTAAAATAAAAAATCAGGTTACAACAAACTCTGAATCTTCAAACATTATCTATAATGTGAAAGCCAAAAATCCAAGACAAGGCAGGCATCCCACCAGACCAACAATGTCGTCTCATTTTCACGTGAAAGCAACTTGAAGATGTTCGTACACTTGCCGACCATAACACCACCAAGCCCAAGAAAAGATTCTTTCTAAATGTCCCGTCTCTCTCTCTCTCGTGGCTTGTAGTGGGGGATTACGACAGAGGCGACAAGGAGGTGATGGCGATGCAAAGACAATGGCGATGAGGAAGGCAATGAGAGGTGATGGTGATGCCAGGACAAGGACGGTGAGAAACAATTATCTGAATTTAAACAATGATTATGAGAAGATTTACTTGACACACTAGTTGAGGCAGTGGTTAATCTGGATGAAAATTATGATAATCATGTGAGAGATGGTTTGTGGGTTGTTTGAATTAGGTTTTAGGTGTTGAATCAACAAGAAATTCTAGCTTAATTTTATTTGATGGCTACATTACTTCACAAATAAAATTAATGATTGCACAGAAGAATTCTGTAATGAAGCAAGCACCAAAAAAAGTACATGAACATGAAAAGAAGAACAGAACAGGAAAGGGAAACCTTTGCCAAAGGATCTATGGTAGTTAATAAACAGGAGCATCTCTTTTCAATTTCATGGCTGCTCTGGGAAAACTTTGTGCAAGAAATTGAGGAAACGTTTTGCATACAATTTGGGCTCAACTGCAGAAATCGACAGAGGGTCAAATTTTATGGATTTGCAAGCATGCTCAACTTTCTTTTTCACATTGTATTCCTGTAATATATCTATTACGCCCATGTAGAGAACAACATCGTAAACCTCGAAAAGTTCAATCTCTGCTGAATCAACCTCGTCCCGCGTCAGCTTGTGGCTAGCCTGAGCTGGCATGTTCACTCCTAGCTGCACCCGCAACCTAATCACACGGCAATCAATCAACAGTTTACCTATCTAGTATCTACTGCTTGATATATAAGTGAACCTATCGACTGACAACATCTCGAAATGTCGAGCTGAGCACAGCTGAAATTATCGTGTTTAGATTGCTAGAATATAAAACGATAAGTTTAAATTCATCCATGAAAGTTTGCTTGGTATCATTGCTAGCCGGTTAGGGACCATATCAAAGAAAGTTGAAACCAATGATTTAGAAGACGGCCAAAATGGTCACAGTTCAAGTCAAAAATCAATCTTCAGAAGGAAGAATATGGTGAAATCAGATATCAGCAGACGAACATCATAGTAGTTCAAAAACTGTTTGGAGGAGCTGATAGAATTAACAGGAAGGAATGCTCATAACTAGGTCCAACAAAAACTGTTTTGTGAGCTTAGATCAAAGAAACTGCCACGACTTCAAATTTCAACTGAATTATTATATGGTGTGATAAAATCTAAAATTGAAATATCTCAGCTAAATATGTTTGGTAAATTATTAGCAGATTTGCTTATCATTTCCATAAACGTAAACGTTTTCACATGAAGGCATGGAAAAGACTAAAAAGATAGTCAAACATATACTGTTCATGGTAGTTGTATAAAATTCTATATGCATAATAACTTATGAGACCCAGGAGGGGCAAAGCAACATTTATACTGAGGGTGCTAAAGATAAACATGACTCTTAAATGTTTAAATAGGTTAAAAGGCTAACTCAAACTCTTCATAATACCAGGTACGATTGGCCAGCTTAGCATCGGAAAATCTCATTCTATTGGGCATTAAAAGGTTGTAACTAGAAAAGGTACCTTCCAGTGCCAGGCAGCAAGAGATCAACCTCCCTCTCACCATGAGAGTATGCTTTCAATGTATTTCCTCTGATGTGAGGTCCTGGTGCAGTGCTCACAAAGCCGGGTTCATGGGTCACTAGGAGAAGGCCTTTTGGAGGAGTCGAGAGATGCCCTTGCGAGTTTATACCTGTTGGATGCAAAAATGAGGTGCCATGTACTGAATAAACATGGCCACATGCACAGACACTATAAGAAAGAAGATAGGTGATGTTCCTCCGAAGTCTATGCATATTTTTTGTTGCCACGGCGATGATACGGAAAATGTTGTTAATGGATTCCAAATCTTGAAACTACCTGGTAAACTCCTAATCTAATTTAAAACGATGTAAAGAATGCACACCAAAACCACGAGTTATTTAACTGCAAGTAACAAATAATCTAATATAGCATTTTTGAAAGGCATACCCAAATTCACCATCCACAAACGCATCAATAAATGTACACTTTCTACTCCACTTGCATAAGTCAGCTAGAGGATGAAGGTCAGGTTAAGGAGGGTACCCCAACCACAACATACTGTAGTCCACAGATGAAATTTCTCACTTACCTATTATCCCAGTCTGACCACTCTTGGTTTGCTTTTCCAAACTAACTGCCACTAGGCTTGGTTTATTGGAACCATTTTTGCCACAACTAGTCAAAGCATCTTACCACCCATGTTAACCCTCAAAAGGCATAAACTTAATTTTAGTAAATATTTGCTCCTCTCTGAATAATTCATCAATCCAAGTTCCAGTGTAAGAACCAAACCACAGACTTAAGAATTCACATCAAGATAATGTTTCTCATCTTCTCTTTGTAGACAATTCTGGAATTCTATACTGTCGCATAAACATTTCCCAACTGGCATAATGCAACAGTGATTGCCCAGAAAACTATTTTCTGGTAAATTCAACTCTTATCTGTAACATACCTTGAAGCAAAATCTCGATCAATTAGTCATCCTTCAACATTTCCTGCAGATGACTCCATTTTTTTACTTTATTATGGTGAAACTGTAGTGGTTAGAATTATCCTAAATTCATAAATACATATAGCAAGAGAGATATGATACTCACTGCACAATTCAACACTTTAATGGACCATTAGAAACTATGGAAAAATCAAGAGGCAATTAGAACTAAATTCAGTTAGGTATGTGATTTAAAAAAGGTGTTTGTATTGGAGGAACACCTACCATCTGCAGGTAAACCAGCATCATTCAGCATTGTAGCTGGAGGTTCTAAGATGGATCTCAACTGTTCAGGTGCTCTAAAATGTAATCCCAAGAGAAGGCTATAATCAATTATCTGTTGAGATTCTAAAAAACTGCAGTCCAAAGAGAGTTGCCTGCACAGGAGGAAAAATATTTATACTAACAATTAGAAGGTAGAAGGCTTGGTCAGAAAATCAATTACTACTAAAGAAGGATATTCTTATGGATTCATTTTGAATGATATTCAACCTGTAGTATGAACAACAATCATTGGAAGAGAACTAATGTTCACATGAAAATCACAGAACTTCACGATGAGAATACTATATGAAGAAGCATACTTCTTCCATTTCTACATGTCTCGGGACTTCGCATAATAATTGCGAGTGGCATTAGATGCATTATCCTATCTACATGTTTCTAATCTTATCTGAACACCTATGCATAGATGAAATGAATAGCAAAGTTTGAGGTTACTTCCCACTTGAGATCAACATGGCAAAAGTGATTTATACAGAGAAAGATTATGTTGGGGAATACCTAGGTTGCTGTATTGAACAATCACTGAGAAAAGAATGCAGATTTAACAACAAAGTTCACATTAGTGCAACATCATAATCCAAAGTTGGAGATAAGAAAACAAATGATGTCAGCACATGGATGATAGAAAATCAAAAGAACTTACTTGAAAAGCGATTTTCGTAATAATTTGTCCATAAGAAACTCGTATTCTAGATCAAGATCTTTTAACGTGGTATTTTCTCCAACCTTATCTTCATCTGTGTATCTCCCTTGAGTTGACCCCTTCAGGTCAAAGCGACGATGAATTCTTAATTCTGTGCAAAACATATTTCCCATGACTACAAAACGTACCTATAAAGAATAAGAAACACAAAACCCTCACTAAACATAAGTGACAGGAATGGCAGAAAGTAATATAGGGGCATATGAAAGCTGCCGATACCTTTCTCCCACCTCTCAATGTAATTCGGTGAACCCCAAAAAATTTTGTGATGAGTGTATTTTCATACTTCCCTACATGAATGTAATAGTTTGGAAGCATCTGCAGAAGGGTCTGTATAGACAAAGAAGAACATACATGCATTTATAATACTATTTTGATTAAGAAAACAAAATTAAGTTAAAATTACAATTTTCCATTTCACAAAAACACCTAGAGAATGCATCCAGTTAGGACCTCCAATTTGATAACCACCAATATCATAATATTTTACAGTTTAGGATTCGGAGATTCATTAGAATCAACCCTGAATCTGTAAGCAGAACTTTCAACATGATAAAATTACCTAGTGAAGTACTTTGGATCAAATGGTTAAAGTGCAATTCTACTATGTTGATTAAGCCCTTTTTTCCCTCAAGATTTTTACATTGCAACTTTTGGTTAGTGGACCTTTTTTTTTAAGAGAATAAACCATACTCCTATGCGTGCCTTTATTTTTGTTGAGATACATCTGCTAAATGTATCCCATTTTTATATGCAATGTTTTCTCACTAATCAAGTTTTATTAACCAAGTCTTGATTTATACACAGATTAGTTTAAGAAATATACACAACTGACCTCGTCAAGCTTGATATTGAGGCAAATAAACAAGCCATTTATCAAGAAGATAAAAGTTTTGATTAACATTGTCCACCGTCAAGAAGTTCCTTATGGAACTAAAATAATACCTTGAGGTGCACACTAGATGGTTTTCAAAATAGAGGTCCTAAGAAGGAGAAATTGTTAAGCAGTCTATGAACTCACCCATAAAGTAAGCCGATAGTGAAATGAACATGTATAAAAAGTGAATTGACCTTACATGATGACGTATGAATCCATCCATGTCTTGTGCATTTATTTGCCTGGTCTATAGGAGAGTTGGCAAGTCTACCAAGCAATTTTTTCAAAGATGTAAACATAGACAGAATAGTTTCCTCTCATTCGGGTTGGAGGAAATCCCCTCCTGCTCATAGTAGTAATGATTTTAGGCTTTCATTTGTTGGCAACATTAATTGTCCTTTGAAAAGATTTTTTTATTATCTATCTTCTCTTATCAGATCTTAATTTCCTTTTCTGTAACTTTTTTTAGAAGAATATGGATTTGCAAGAATTTTTCCAGGCAAAATCAATATTGCTAACACGTCAAAACCTAATATCATGACACCTATGGGCAACACTTGGATAAGAGGAAATCAGCGTCCAATAGAGACATGCCTCGAGGCTTCTATTATCCGCAACTTTTTGCCAAAAATAAATATATTTGGAACTTGATGACTTAAGAAACTTGATAGAAGCACGTCACATTAACCCATAGCATATAAACCAATAAAGTACCAAACAACATATAAATAGAACCCAATGATAGATGCACAATATGCATCTTTAGGTCAATAAAAATGCAACACAAGCAATGATCAGCTAGACTAGACAGACCCTTTGTCATTAATGATATAGAATATGTTTTTCACAGAAACCATCCAGTATCCTTTTTGTTCTCCCCTTGACCCCATAAATTCTGCAAATGAAACCTTACAACCCTAATGGTGCAACTAATGATCTTAAAACATATACATACTATCGAAGCTTCAAGTCCTACTTCTTTTCTAGCTTACAACTCTCCATATTTACTTACACAAATGTATTTATATGCTAGTGAAGTTCATTTTGAACTTGCTACTTATCCATGGGGAAAACTCCCAGCTTCAATGGGTAACTGGACTCTAGTCTCCAATAGAATAAAGCAGATGCTGAAAAGCAGCACACCCTAATGCTCACCTAATCATGGTATATAAAGCCTTAACCAGCCATATGAATTATTCAGTCTCCACGCCTTGAAACTTTTTGATCTAAAAAGCCAATTAACTGGTAGCAAGAAAAGACAAGGTATTCCTAATATATGCATCAAAATCATGAAAGTATCTCCAGAGCCATCATTTATCTTCCTTTCTACTAATTATGCTGTCATGAAGAGAAGATACACTCTTCAGGCCCTCAATAACTCTGAGAAACTCCATGCTTCTCTTTGAAAGACTTTAACTAGGATGGTGATCACATTCCCTTCATCATCCACCAAATATCTCTTATTAAGATTTAGTAAAACAATGAAGGGAAAGCCCTTAAGAACTAAGCTTTATTAAACATTAGTAAATACCAAATGAATATGTCCATAACCACCCCCCAGATTTCAATTTCTGACCCTGAGAAAGAGAGAAAAAAAAATAAAGTTTACAGGATCATGCAGAAATAAGCGGCATCCTTCACAAGAATCTTTAAGCATGATTGTGAATAAAATCTCAACATGTAACGCATTTTTCATGCTTTATTCTGTATTTTAAACCCTATTGAAAGCATGCTTTATGATGTCTATCTAGCAGGAGGATTTTCCTTCAAAAGCAAGACAAATATCAGTAACAATTGCTAGAAAGTTCCATGCAGGATCAAATAGGATTTGTTTGGCATCTCCATTTCCTAGGTGGGTTTTAATATGAACAATCAATTTCAAACCTCAACTATAAAGAATCTACAGATCCATATATGGAAAATTATTTAAAGAAAACCAAAAGGAATATGGAAACAGAAGCACACAGATACTCAACCCTACTAAAATAATAGCAAATAAAGCACCCAAGGCCACATCATGAAATGACATATTTTCATGGATGTTAGACAACTGTAAACTTCATTAAAAAAGGCAAGTTGCCGTAGAAACACAGGGAACTTTGGGCAAAATAAGAGATCAGATTATATTCAGAATGAAAGTTTCTCTGAATTCAAACCTTTAGTTCGAACTTTTTTAATGTCTTAATCACAAATCTATCATCATGTGAAAGATAGAAGAGACTGCCACTTTTTCCAGGGGAAGAAAGCTCCCTTAGACCATCATCACCGCAAATGGACATCATGTAATCAGCTGCATCTAGCTTGAACATCTCCCTTAAATTCCTGAAATGACAATCCCATACAAATTGACAATGTCTCACGTGTAAAATTATTGAATATCAAGCTTTCTTCTTCACACTCACTTTCATAAATATCTTGGAGACTTGTGGTAAAAACTTTTATTTTTCTTTCCACAGTATAACCTAAAGGGAGGCATTAACATAACATGTCTACTCGAAAATGCAAATAGAAGAACACAAGAAAAAAAAATTCATGGCATCCACTTCTTTCTAATGATCAGAGGAACAACCTATTGGTGTACCCTGGCATACCAGGTACTTCACTTCTGAACTTTAACACGAAGGTCATAGGAAACAGGAAACTCATATTCATAAATTGTAAGGGAAACTGTAATCAGTTCTTTGTTCATTTTGAATTGAGCATCGGCCACATCCTCTAAATCCTAATATGGTCAAGAGTGTTTTGTCACTGTAATCAAAGGTCCTGGTTTAATTTGAACAAAGACATATTTTGAGAACAGTTATATGATTCCTTTTCAGCTGGAAAAAAGAACACACAAGCTCACCAGTTTACAGCTAGAAGTCATTTGGGATAGATTAAAAACCTATGGCACAGTTCTCATGTAGCTGTTTTTTCATATATTTAAGATGTGTGCTGCTTTTATTTTAATGTCTCTTTTTGCGAGTTATGCAAACATATGGTGACAAATACCTGAAGACCATAGGGCAGTAGTCTTTCCAATAGAAATCAATAGAATAGTGTGGAGGTGTAAACTGGGAACCCTTTCTGGGAAAATACATCCTTATTCTAGCTCGATCTCCAAAATCAGAATCTCGAACTTCACGCATAGGCACTGGTGTAATCTTGCCAACAGTGTACCTGTGAACTAAAGATCAAATATTTTGCAAGAATGCTAATGTGCAAGAATATGTTCAAGAAAATTTAAAAGTAGAAAACTTTTATTTAAAAAGTAACATGAACATGCACATGCCTGAAAGAGCTATCAACCATGGCCAAAAACCAAACTATTAAAATACCAATTTAGTCCATTTAAACTAGGATGATCAACTTCCTAAGAGTGAAAGCTTATAGCATATGATGGAACAAAAAAATAAAAAAAGATGTCTGATTCCACCCTGGATGTGATAGCATGCACGCACACACCAAGTAACTTAGATTTTAATAGTTGAAGTAGCTCTCAAAGAGATCATACCAAAAATCTTCACATATGGTCCATCTAAAAAAACAAAGAAAGAAAATCCACCTGTAGTCAAATGTTTTAAGATATTGACTACTAAATTAAAACTTTTTACCAGCTAACAAGCATAACATTTTTTTATTAGTAACAAGAATTTTATATGCTAAAAACCCATAGGTTGTAACGTTGCTTGGATAGTGATATCACTATGGATCAAATGCTCAGATATTCCAATTCCCAATAGCCTGTCACATTTTGCTAGTTTCCAGTAGCACCTGTGAGACTAAAGAGAACGTGCAAATACAATAAGCATTGCCCATGCAGGCTGCAGCAGCACATTTCTGATGAAAGTGATACAGTCAATTCTAGTCCAGTTTTACAAAAGGGCTTAAAGAATTGTGTCATAATCAAATAATGAACAGTTTGAAAGCAGAAAACGGATACCAGAAACAAACAAAAATAAGGGTAAAAAACAGATGAAGCAGTATAAAGCAGGAAAGATGGACTTCAATGTCTATCCATTTACCTTATACCAAGTTGCAAATTAAGCATTAGATAATAGCTCCGTTGTCCTTCAAAAATATCCACACATGACTTCCTTTTTGCTTCTTTCACATGAAATTTTTTTCTCTGTTTAGTTTTGCGGGATAGCTCTGTACCTCTAACTTTCTCGTTTTTCAAAACTCCTTGCAAGTATTCCCTTTCATAAACTACAGTAGAGTTATTCTCCACCCCACTTTGACCTTCTTCAGAGGTTTGGGACAGCATACATGATGGTTCACGATATATAAATTCTCCGGAAGGATTGCATAGACTCCATTTTTCATCTAGTAAGGCATTTCTTTGTGATAATCGGCCAGGATCTTTTAAGATTTTACTTATTGACATTTTCCTAGATAGACTGCCCAAGACATTTGGTTTTGGAACCCTGACTTCCTCTGAATTTGTAGAGGAACTATGAGATAACAAATTTCTTCCAATTCCATCACAGCCTATGGAGCTGCCCCACTTCCTTAGAGACGGATGTTTAGTTCCAGCTGGGAAGAATGTTCCTTTTCCATCCTTAAGGCCCATACTCCACATTCCAAAGTAGTATCCCCCATCTGCAAACCTATAAACTCCAGATCCATGTCTAAGACCATTTAGCCAAAAGCCATCAAAAACATCACCATTTTCCCATTTCATAACCCCTCTACCACACATTTTTCTGCCTTTCCAATTCCCGATATACATATTTCCATTATTCCAAGAGTACCTGCCACAGCCTTCATTCATCCCCTCCTTCCAAGAACCTTCATAAACATCTAAATTAGAATATCGTTTCATTCCAAGCCCATGCTGTATATTCATTCTCCAGGCCCCTCTGTATTCAGACCCATCAAGTCCTGTAAAGGTTCCAATTCCATGAAGGTAACCACCAGAGAAATCACCTTCATATATTGCTCCTGATGACCAAAGTATTTGTCCTTTCCCAGTAATTTTACCTTCTTCCCAGTCACCCTCATACACTGTTCCATCGGACCATATATATTTACCCTTGCCATGGGGAAGTGATCCCTTAAAGCTACCAATATAGACATCTCCATTTGATAGGGGCTTCTCATCGATACTGGAATATGGAAAGTAACAAATCAGGAAATTTTCATTGTTATTGTTGTTATTATCAAGAGCGACAAAAGATGATTTTTTGCAAGTCCAAAAGCTTACCCTCACCTTACAAAAAAAGAAAAATAAGGAGACGGGTCGACAGAAAGGAAGATTTGGTAACAAGATGAGTACCTTTCACTGTCTTCAATGTCTAATAAGCGACGCAAGAGCACCATTTGCTATTGTGGTCCTGAAAATACGATACAGTTTATCATTCTTCAATGATAGATCCACAAGATTCCTCCACATGTAAGCATTTCATATCATATAAATGTTAAAAATTAAACATCATTCTCAATTAATTCCATGATTATGTCCCAAATATTTGATGAGCATGCCAACCACTGAATTAACAAGAATTAGAATCTTCTAACCAAGAAAACAGATGGTAAATATCAAAACTCCCGTATAGCTATAGCTCCCTGATTCCTCATTCTCCACCGGTTACAAAAAACAAAGACAATGGCCATGGGAAAATTCCCTCTTACGAAATCAATAAAACCACGAAACACAGTGGTATTTCTCTCATTTGCACCAAAAAAATCCATCCATTAGGTCTGCCACTGTGAATAGAAACTAAATATGAAATTATTACATAGAAATAAACATATTGTTTGGATCCCCCAGAAGAATAGTAACCCTATTAAACCCCAACATCACCATTAAGCTAAGCGAATACAAAAGGACAGGGGAAAAAAAAAACCCTCAAAGCAAAACCATGATCTTTCAAAACCATTAAGGGAAAAAAAAAAGACATGAAAATGAAAATAACCAGACAACACAAACACACACACAGAGGAAACAAGCCCTGAAAGAAATAATAAACTCACCTGAAACATACTAGAAAATAAATCCATGCATCCTCCAAGCAATTAAGCAGCAACAAGAAGATGAATCCCAAAACTTTTTAGCTCCAAAAGGAGCAAAACAATAAAATAGAAAAAAGGTTGTATCTTGTCCTGTTGCCCTCCAGATCCTCTCCTGATGTTGCCGCCACAAATTGACCCTTCACCTCTTTTATCTCTCAAAAAACATTAAATTCTGCCTTTCTTTCCTTCCCTGTAAAAAAAAAAAAAGAGTGTCTTTCGTTTCCTTTTCAAGTGTTATGCCTTGTTGGGCTGCTGTCTGTTGTCAGTCAATTTGCCATGCATCAAGTTCCCTTCCTTTCTGCCTACTTTCACTTCCTCTTTTCCTTTCCTAACATTCCGTTTCCTTCGTAAGTATTTTGACTTTCACGTTCAGCTCTCCTATCTCCAATCTGAAGAGACAAGAGCAGCAGCATGACATGAGCATCCCATCCACTCTCAGAATCTTGCCCTCGTGTCCGACCACCACTAGTGGGACCTACGTCTGTTTTTTTGCAAGCATGGAATAGTGTCTGGGACGATGATAACGGTGATTCAGAAAATATTTTTTTTATTAATTTTTTTTAATACCAAGATATAAGAATAATTTAAAATTATAAAAAAAACATTAAAAAAAACCAAAAATTTTCAAAAGCATAAAAACAAACACATTACGTATATGTTTGTTTTTTCGTCACAAACAGTATTTAAAAAAAATTAATTATTTTTTTGAATTTTTTATAGATTATTTTTTTATATTAATATTAAAAATAATTTTTTTAAAAAAATACTTTTCCAGTAAAAAACATTTCGGCCAAGTGACATCTACTTACTGATTTGACCGCATTTTCGTGGGGCCC
>Ga0325411_1007788_pt1 | contig 11665 bp, 7 predicted proteins | sample PopdelMetagenome_13_FD_206181 | JGI IMG/M metagenome (GOLD analysis project Ga0325411, IMG submission 206181) | Populus deltoides microbial communities from Bellville, Georgia, United States - Xylem-PdIQD-R4 | ecosystem: Host-associated > Plants > Phyllosphere > Stem > Wood/Secondary xylem...
TTTTTGCCATAAACCTTCCCCCCCCCCCCCCCCCTTTTTTTTTTTTGTTCCAGTAATCCGGAAATAAAAATATTTATTTATGAAAATCTTGTGATTCTTCAAGTATAATCTTACTTAAAAGACTAAAAATACGTGAAGGTTTTAGGAGATATTTAAGCCTTGTTTTTGCCATAACCATCACAACTCACAACATATATACACACACACTAGTTACATAATCCGCGCGATGCCGCGAGTTAATTTTTTTTACATATATAAAATAAAAAAAAACCAAGATCTAAAAATATTAGGTCTTTGTGTAAAGCTATATCCAAGAGTCTTGGATTTGACTGCAACGCCTAACCCAAAAGTAATATTTATAATATTAATAATAACATTAAACTTGCATGACCTAAGTTTAAATGAGTTTGGCTGTAACACCAGATATAATAGCCTTAGATGTGGGTCTGACTGTAAAGTCGTGTCATAAAAGTATGATAATTAAATAGATTAATGAAAAAGAAAAAAAACAACAGGAAGAAAAAAAACTAATGAAGAAAAAGAAAAACATCTGAATTAACTGGGTTAACCCGTCAAACCTGGGATTCACGTCATGAAAGTTTGATAACTAAATAGAAAAAAAAATTGACAGGTTAACTGGGTTAAATCCTCAAACCAGGTTAACCCGTCAAACTCGAGATACGTGTCATGAAAGTCTGATAATTAAATAGAAAGAAATTTAACATTAACAAACTAAACTAAATGAAAAAATTAATTAAAAAGTAAAAAAAATTCTTGGTTAACCCGTCAAACTCGGGATCCGTGTCATGAAAATATGATAACTAAATAAAAAAAATTAACATTAACAAATTAAATTAAAAAAATTATTAAAAGAAAAAAATACAAAGAAAAAAGCAAAAAAAAATTAAATAAAAACAACAAAAAAAGGAAAGGAAAGGGAAAGAAAAAAAGACAGCTCAAAGTATTTTAGTATATGTTGTTATTATTATATTATTATAAGTATAAGTATAAGTATAATTATAATATATAAGTTATATTATTGTAATTATAATTATAATATATAAGTACAGGCGTGGGGAAAGCACTAGCTAAGTTTAAGTGAGTTTGGCTGCAACATCAGACCTAATAGCCTTGGATGTGAGTCTGGCTGCAAGGTCGTGTCATAAAAGTGTGATAATTAATTAGATTAATAAAAAAGAAAAAAACTAACATGAAGAAAAAAAAACTAATGAAGAAAAAGAAAAAAATCTGAATTAACTGAGTTAACCCTTCAACCCAAGTTAACCTGTCAAGTCTGAGATTCGCGTCATGAAAGTTTGATAACTAAATAGAAAAAAAAAATTGACAGGTTAACTGGGTTAAACCGTCAAACCAGGTTAACCCGTCAAGCTCGGGATACGTGTCATGAAAGTCTGATAATTAAATAGGAAAAAAATTTAACATTAACAAACTAAACTAAATGAAAAAAATTAATTAAAAAGTAAAAAAAAATCCTGGTTAACCCGTCAAACTCGGGATCCGTGTCATGAAAATCTGATAACTAAATAAAAAAAATTTAACATTACCAAACTAAATTAAAAAATATATATTAAGAGGAAAAAACACAAAAAAAGCAAAAAAAAAAAATAGCTCAAGTATTTTAATATATATTATTATTATAAGTATAATTATAATTATAATATATAAGTTATATTATTTATTATAAGTATAATTATTATATATAAGTTATATTATTATAATTATAATTATAGAAGTTATAAGTACATTGCTTTTCCCACGCCTTTTAGAGTATTGTTAATTAATACTTAATATATATATATATATATATATAGAGAGAGAGAGAGATAGAGAGAGAGAAATCTATCGATGTCTATGTTCTTAGATTTAGGCTTGTTTGAACCTTTATCGAACCATAATTACGATGCCCCATACAGAATTTGCTAAAGCAACATGGTAGATTTGTCGATATTTTCATGGTGGTACAACTAGCAAAGAAGGTAACTAGCTCACGTTTTGAATAACTAAGTCAAGAAATATAATTGCCAATGTTATCGTTTTATTATTTTTTTTTTATTAGGAGTACTTGTCAGGGCAATATTTATAAAACTTAGTGATATAAAATCTAATTTAGTCTGATAGGTCAACTCAGTGATTTACTAACTTAAAATCTTTTGTAGCAGAATCTTATCATGGAAAGAGTTTTTGATAAAAAAATGAAAGGGAATGAACTAGATTTTTTGTTTAGTTTCTATAAACAGTGCTATTGATGAAGTCATGAAAAAAATTTACACAAAATTTCTTAGGCTTTTTATGGTCTGCTATGAAATTGAGATCGTGCACTAGGAGTTCTTGAAAAAAATCCATAGAGAACTCTCTGATGTTTAAGTTAATACGTGTGAAGGAGAAGAAAAAAATGTGTAGAAAAATAAAAATAAATATATGATGTGCTTGTATTTGGATTTAGCTTATGTCTAACTCTGTCTAAAGTTGGTCTCTATTTGGTGAAACCGAGGTGTACTTATACACCTAGCTTAGAATTTCTTCATGGAAGAGGAAATTATATCATTGGTCAACTGAGATAGCTTATTGGTTAGTGCGAACTTTAGTTTTGTTCTTAATACATGATTGAAAAGGAAGTTAGCATGCCAATATAACAGAGTATATTTATTTTTATTGGCCTTCATATAAAGTAGTAGTATGTGTAGCAAAAGGATAACTATTGGTGATAAAATATAGTGCATGTCTTACACATACAAAAATGTGTGTTGCATGTTAAATTATCATATAATGATTCATAGAATTAAACATAGAGATATTTGCCACGTAATTGAAGAAAGAAATATAGAAGAAACAGGAAAGCGAGTTGGTTGCTAATCGACTAACTCACGAGTTCAGGTTGCCTAAATAGGCAACCTTAGTGGTTGCCTAAATGAGCGATCACCTGGGTGACTAATAGAGCTTAAATTTTGTTTTAAAAAAATTAAACTCTGGCTCATCAACGAGTTCATTATTAAGTCTAGAGATTAGTTTAAAAATTATTTGAATTTTTGGATAAACTTGTAGGTTATCAGGTTAATCTTAACTATTTATTTTATTAAAATAATATGATTTTATTTTATTTTTTAAAATAATTCATTATAGTTAATTTAGTCTATCGATCGAGTTTGACTAAATCAATTAAATCACTAAAAACTCAACTGGTTTAGCTAAGTTTTACATTTTTTTTTTCAATTTAACTTTAAACTTAACAAAGATCAAGTTGCAGGTTACGAATTTCTCGGATCATCACCTCATTCGATCCAATCTAGTTTAATAATTATTGTGAAAAGTCTTGTAAATGTGGTTTCGGCCTTCTCGCTTGATTACTCTCCTTGCCTCCATCGTTGGTCAAAGTTGTAAACTGTTCCCAACGAGGAGGCCAAGGCAGACAACGCTTAAGCATGGTGACAAACCCGAAACATGTCCAAGATTAGGCTCTGAAAACAAAATAGAATATAGCCAACAATTACAAGAGACAATGAAGTCATTTGCGTGAATCACTCCTGCAATTATATATATATATAAAATTTAACAACTATATATATACAAGACTGCAAAATATATAAGCCTCCAGCTCACCTTTTGGAGTTAGGTATTAACAACTAGTGTTTTTCTAAAACTTCTACCAAACGCAAGTGAAAACTTGCAAAATCTTTTACCCTTGATGACAAGTAAGACACTGCCATCTTCGAGTCATCAGGTTGACTCACTGGCTTCCAGTGAGTGCATGCAGGACAGATCCCGGATGTCTCTCTCTTGTATATTTTCCCACCCCTTTATTATAATTTTTCTCTAACTAAAAATGGGGTCGGCTAAAGATACCTACATCCTTCTGCTGGGCTGAGTGCATCAAGCCACCTCAGATGAACCGCAGTTGAATTTTATTTTTTATTTTGCCGTTTAAATACTTCAAGGAAATGCCAAGTCCGGCGATATTAATTATGGAGAGAAGTGAGGGCCCAAGGTGTTAGCTGGAGGAGAGATCAAATGATTAAGGGAATATATATATATATAAACTCAGTCCTTCACTTGCATAGTTTTTTTAATAAACAAGTCCCCAATCATCTTTAAAATCTTGTTAATTTCTCTTTGATGTCTCTTTTGCTTAACGTATTCGCTCATATGTTAGTGTCATATATAGTTCACACTATCGTTAGGAGAATTGGTTAAACAAACTTGCAAGAAAATCGAGTTTATATATATATATTATAAGTATATGGCTATTGGTCTCCTGATATATACCAGATCTTTCACATCCTTAATTTTCTATCTTGATCTTGACATCCAAACTCTCTCTTTTACCAGTAGCATGAATAAGAAGAGGGAGAGGATGTTGAAGATCAGTTGTTTTCGGTAAATACAGCGAATATAGGGTTCTAATCCATCTAGCCTTGGCATGGTTGGTCACAGTTTTACTTGTGTAATAATATTATAGTGTTGTATTACAAGTATACGGCTATGAAAAAAATTGCATTTGTGCTTCTTTCTCTTTGATGTCTTCTTGCTTAATGTATTCGTTCAGATGTTAGTTTATATATTATAGTTTGCTCATAGCCGGGTATCGAAGCGAAGTAGAGTGTATTTAGTGTATTTAGTAAAGCGGAGGTATAATATTTATCTCTCTAAGATTTATTTCTTGTTTTGTTACCAGAAAATATTAATAATATAGTAAATGAATATTGAGAAAAATTATTAATGCTCTTTGAACAGTTAGGATTTAATTACCACTCATAGATATAGTTTCATAAATCATGATATTAATAATAGCATGTTTAAGAAATGCTAAATGTTCTATTTACAGTACTTTCTTCTCAAAGTGTTCTATCATTGAACATAACATGACGTCAAAAGCGATGAAGCATGAATTTGTTTGTATATCAAGTTTTTCCTAAATTGATAAGATTTAAAGGTAAAAACACCGATATGTCAATGAATATATAAATTGGGGACTGATTTGTAACTAATCCAATGATTGATCAATGTTGTTGCAGGACTTGTTTGTTGCAGGACCAATCAAGAAAAAGTCTTCATGGAACTATTTATTCTACGAAGAAGATTGTTTAGCTTTAGGTAGATCCAGACCAAGCCAGCCATGTTCTAAATTTACCCCAGACTTGAGGACTGTCGGTGCATGTCTGTAGCATAATAGCATTGCATGGTAATGCATCATGTCTACTCCTCCATCTAGTTGTTACCGTTGATTACTACTCTTTTCTACGCCAAAAAAATTATCCACGTCTCCTTACCGACACTACTCCTGGCTCCCACTAGGTTGCTGTCTGTGTGCTTAAAAATATCTCTCATTTCCAAAGGATATAGAGGAGTTGAGAGGGCCATAAAGGTTAGCCTTTGTCTTGTCTTGTCCTTGTTGTCTTTTTGGTTTTCAATTTAAATCTGCTAATACAATAAGAAAATGGGAATTATACTGTTTTAAGTAAAAGAAAAAGGTAACTAACTGGCCTCCATTTCCCACTAAGTTTCTTGTTTTAGCAAAACAGAATTTCAAAACTTCTACTTCTTGAAACCATGTCTTGGTAAGGAATCAAAATCTTGACAAGACTCAACATTTTCTTGGAAGTTAATCGTTTTCTTGATGTGGGTTTTTAATTTTGAGCTGAGTTATGGTTTTCCCACTTGTGTTCTTGATTTAGCTCAAGCTAAGATATTGTTGATCCTTTGTGTGGTAGAGAAGTTTACCTTTTTTGCTTTAACTTTGGCATGTATTAGGACTAGTAAATCAATCAATTGAAGTGCCTGAGGATATTTATTTATAGAATAAAATTAAGAGAAGTAATTTGGAGACTTGTTTGTGATTTGATTGAGGGGGGAGTTTTGAATTAATTGCTTGATTGTTGATTGTTGAAACAGAAGGGAAAGGAAGAAAGATGAGTGGCAGTTTGATTGTCTCTCTTTTAGCATCATAAATAAAGAACAGAAAAGGAAAAGTTACATTGCTGTCGACAGCTCTGAGACCGGCATATTCTGCAATGGAAGTGAGTGCAGGCTTGGTGGCCGGCTCTCACAATAGGAATGAACTTGTTGTTATCCGTCGCGATGGAGAATTCGCTGTAAGCAGCTAGTTTTCTGTAAATACTCTTCTTCTTCTTATGCCAACTTATCTTAATTCTACATATTTCTTGTTTATTTGTTTGCAGCCGAGATCGTTAGAGAGAGTGAGTAGGCAGATATGCCACATATGTGGAGATGATGTAGGGCTAACGGTGGATGGAGAGCTATTCGTGGCCTGCAATGAGTGTGCCTTCCCCATCTGCAGAACTTGTTATGAGTATGAGCGTAAAGAAGGAAATCAAGTCTGCCCTCAATGCAAGACCAGATTCAAGCGTCTCAAAGGATGTGCAAGAGTCCATGGGGATGATGAAGAAGATGGTACTGATGATTTAGAAAATGAGTTCAATTTCGATGGAAGGAATAGCAACAGACATGATATGCAGCACCATGGTGGACCTGAATCTATGCTTCACTATGATCCCGATTTGCCTCACGACCTTCATCATCCTTTGCCCCGAGTCCCTCTCCTTACTAATGGTCAAATGGTACTTAGCTCTGCTTCCTGTTCTGTCTTAAGGTTTTCCAAACTTTGTACTGAAATAATGACCCTTCATGACTTGCAGGTTGATGACATTCCTCCTGAACAACATGCTTTGGTCCCTTCATACATGGCTCCTGTCGGTGGTGACGGGAAAAGGATTCACCCTCTTCCCTTTTCAGATTCTTCTCTTCCTGGTAATTATTCCTATTCAGCCAATTGTTTAGGCAAATTGGGGGATCTTGGCTTTTTTTTCTTTCTTTCTTTTCTCTCTTGTAAATAAAAGGGAGATTGGCTGCTGCAGCACAACCAAGATCGTTGGATCCTTCCAAGGACTTGGCTGCTTATGGTTATGGAAGTATTGCTTGGAAGGAAAGGATGGAGAGCTGGAAGCAAAAACAGGACAAACTGCAGATAATGAAGCGTGAAAATGGAGACTATGATGATGATGACCCCGATCTCCCATTGTACGTCTTAGTACCGACCTTTCTTTATAGTTCCTTGCATAATTAATTGTCTTTAAGCTTTTTTATTCTTCTTATTTCCAGATAACTTGGCATGATTTACTGATTATTATACTTACCATTAGTTTCTCTTTTTGCTAAATGATTCGATTGCGCAATCACGAATTTTTTCTATGTCTCTCCTTATGTCTAAGAGCTTTAATCTAGTTTTTAAGGAAATTTAATTGTATGTAAAACAATAGTGCATTCTTCACTGTAAGTATATAAGTTTTAAACATGAGTCTTCATGCTGAAATGTTGGCAGGTATTATAGACTGTAGTAGAATATTGGTGGCAATTTCTCGTAGTTTCTTCTTTCTCTTCTCCCGCTTGAATTCCTGCTCCTAGCTTATTTTTAAGTTTCAGATATCTTAAACATTACTGATTATGGAGATAAAAATTATTCCTTGTGGATCAGAATGGATGAGGCAAGGCAACCACTATCGCGAAAGATGCCTATTCCGTCCAGTCAAATCAATCCTTACCGAATGATCATCATTATTCGACTCGTCGTTCTTGGGTTCTTCTTCCATTATCGAGTCACACACCCTGTGAATGATGCGTTTGCGTTGTGGCTCATATCTGTGATCTGTGAGATTTGGTTTGCTGTTTCATGGATACTTGATCAATTCCCAAAGTGGCTCCCTATTGACAGGGAAACTTATCTGGATAGATTATCTCTGAGGTAAGAAATCTGCCCTGTGCTTCGGTTCCTACAACTAAACTATTGGCAAGACATTAGGTGAACTCATGCTCCTAACTTGTTTCAGGTATGAGAAGGAAGGCCAGCCTTCTCAGCTTTCTCCAGTTGACATATATGTAAGTACAGTTGATCCATTAAAAGAGCCCCCTCTGGTGACTGCAAACACAGTTCTGTCCATTCTTGCAGTGGATTACCCTGTTGACAAGATTTCATGTTATGTTTCTGATGATGGTGCTGCTATGCTGACATTTGAGGCATTGTCAGAAACATCTGAATTTGCAAAGAAATGGGTCCCCTTCTGTAAGAAATTTAGCATTGAACCTCGGGCACCCGAGTTCTATTTTGCTCAAAAGATAGATTATCTCAAAGATAAGGTTGATGCTTCATTTGTTAAGGAAAGAAGAGCAATGAAGGTGATTAGGCTTCAATCAAAGATTTTATTTTCTTGTGCCTCTTTCTCACTCTCCCCCCTTTCATCTTTGTTTTCCAGTTTGTAAAGTGACCCTTTTTCTTATTCCAACTGCAGAGAGAGTATGAAGAGTTTAAGGTTCGGGTCAATGCTTTGGTTGCCAAGGCACATAAGGTCCCGGAAGATGGATGGACAATGCAGGATGGTACTCCATGGCCTGGGAATAATGTTCGTGATCACCCTGGAATGATTCAGGTATGTGAATATTGATCCTCGTTTAATGCTCTTATGATAGTGATTCAATTCTTGAATAAACAAATTTTCTCAATGCTTCATAGGTTTTCCTAGGCCAAAGTGGAGGGCATGACACAGATGGAAATGAATTACCACGTCTGGTATATGTTTCCAGAGAAAAGAGACCTGGATTTAATCACCACAAAAAGGCTGGGGCCATGAATGCTTTGGTGAGTAACTCAAAATGGATTTAGGATTTCTCACATGTTCATATGAACGTTAATCAGGATGTAACTTTTATCTGAATTCATGTGCTCATCTGTCAAACAGGTCAGGGTCTCTGCCGTGCTATCAAATGCACGTTATCTTTTGAATTTGGATTGTGATCACTACATCAATAACAGTAAGGCTCTTAGAGAATCAATGTGTTTCATGATGGATCCATTGCTTGGAAAGAGAGTGTGCTATGTCCAGTTCCCACAGAGGTTTGATGGCATTGACAGGAATGATCGATATGCAAACCGGAACACTGTATTCTTTGATGTAAGCATTCATTTATCAGAACTTCTGGATTGTTCATTGCTTCTGAAATTTGTCTGTCTAATGGAGAATTCCTCCTTCACTGCAGATCAATATGAAAGGTTTGGATGGCATTCAAGGACCTATATATGTAGGGACTGGATGTGTTTTCAGAAGGCACGCGCTTTATGGTTATGATGCTCCAAAAACAAAGAAACCACCAACGAGGACATGCAACTGCTTGCCTAAGTGGTGCTGTGGATGCTTTTGTTCAGGAAGGAAAAAGAAGAAGAAGACAAACAAACCTAAGTCCGAGTTAAAGAAGAGGAACTCTAGAACATTTGCACCTGTGGGTACTTTGGAGGGTATTGAAGAGGGCATTGAAGGTAACATTTATAACTAATTTACTCCTCAAATCCTGGTTTAATTATAGTTCTAGTTTCCTTCACCATTGAGGTTTAAATTGAGCTAAAAAAACCACTTGGGCTGCGTATCTTATGTTACTGAACTTGGCTATGATTTCCCACTTTGGTATTTTATATGCTGATCAATTTCCTTAAGATTGCCAATATTTTTTCTACTTGTCAAAGTGATGGAAAAGAAAGAATATCCTTTACGTATCCGCCTAGTTTGTCAGCTTTCAGTTTGTAGTTAGCAAAGGCTGATTCTAGAATGCAAACGAGATACCCTTTTTCATTGGTAAAGCTGATTCCATAGTGCAAAGTAAAGGACTACTGAGACATGTACTGTTAGGAACTGCTCAGTGCTTTCAGGGTAATTTTAAAACTAAGTTCTACATGACTCCTCATTTGTTTGTGTGCTGCTTGTTGAAGAAAGTTTAATGTAATAGTCTGCAAGCTTTTCGTAGCACTTAATTTTTGTTGTTGGATTCATTTTGTTTCTTTTCTCTGCTTGAGGCCCTGAATGATATTCCTGTTGGATCGATAATTTTGTCTCCTAAACTGGAAAAACTTGAATTCAGGAATTGAAACCGAAAACGTGGCTGTAACATCTGAGAAGAAATTGGAAAATAAGTTCGGACAATCTTCGGTGTTTGTAGCATCTACCCTACTAGAGGATGGCGGCACACTGAAAAGTGCCAGCCCTGCATCCCTGCTCAAAGAAGCCATCCATGTCATTAGCTGTGGCTACGAAGATAAAACAGAATGGGGCAAAGAGGTAAAAGGAATGTTTAGATTTTTTTGTGGGGTTCAGACCTTTCTCTTGCATAATCATTATGACAGTTGGGTTTAGCTAATCATAAATTTGCTTCTGTTCCCCAGGTAGGGTGGATTTATGGTTCAGTTACGGAGGATATATTGACAGGCTTTAAAATGCATTGTCATGGATGGAGATCAATATATTGTATTCCTGCTAGGCCAGCATTTAAAGGTTCGGCGCCCATTAATCTTTCTGATCGTCTACACCAGGTCCTTCGATGGGCTCTTGGATCTGTTGAGATATTTTTGAGCAGGCACTGTCCACTTTGGTATGGATATGGAGGGGGGTTGAAGTGGTTGGAGCGTCTGTCTTACATAAACGCTACTGTTTATCCTTTGACATCTATTCCTCTACTGGCATATTGTACTCTTCCTGCAGTGTGCTTGCTTACCGGGAAATTTATCACTCCAGAGGTATGCCATTTATAGCCACAGGAAACTATGTGAAACACGAACAGTACGAGCACAAACTATTAAGTTTGTGTATTAGATTTATTTATTAATCTAATCTTTTGTTCAACTTGCAGCTCAGCAATGCTGCCAGCTTGTGGTTTCTGTCTCTTTTCATTTGTATTTTCGCAACAAGTATTCTGGAAATGAGATGGAGTGGAGTTGGTATCGATGAATGGTGGAGAAACGAACAATTTTGGGTGATTGGAGGGGTATCAGCGCATCTATTTGCAGTATTCCAGGGGCTTTTAAAGGTTCTAGCTGGTGTTGATACGAACTTCACTGTGACGTCTAAAGGAGGAGATGACGATGAGTTCTCAGAGCTGTACGCATTTAAGTGGACCACGTTACTCATCCCACCAACAACATTGCTGATAATAAACCTGGTTGGAGTCGTGGCTGGTGTCTCAAATGCTATAAACAATGGCTACGAGTCATGGGGGCCTTTGTTTGGTAAGCTTTTCTTTGCATTCTGGGTGATAGTTCACCTGTACCCTTTCCTGAAAGGGTTACTCGGCCGACAGAACAGAACTCCCACAATCATTATTGTCTGGTCAATTTTGCTTGCTTCAATCTTCTCCCTTTTGTGGGTTCGGATCGATCCATTCTTGGCCAAGTCCAATGGTCCACTTCTGGAGGAATGTGGATTGGACTGTAATTAAACTAGCATTCATCAGGACTCGCTCGTCAGGAAGTTTGGCTAGTAATGTTGATAACGAATGTCTGAATTGACAACCTTCAATCAGAACATGCGGTGGGGTGAAGCTTGCAGGCTGTAGATTGAATGTGTGTTTTCGTGTGGATCTTTGTTTTGAACTTCTCGCCCCTCGTCTTTGGCCCATGAATTCCAAAGGGGTCAAGAAGTTGAGCTGGCTGCTGTGCCCCAGTGCCTAAGCCTTACATTTGGTGGCATGCAATTATTGTGCAGAAACTACAAAAACACTCCTTTATTCTTTTTTTTAGTTCAACTTATATATACAGAGAAGATGAAGTAGGGAGAAGAACAGCTGTATACTGTGTATTATCATTCTCATGAGTCTC
>Ga0325411_1007792_pt1 | contig 11662 bp, 12 predicted proteins | sample PopdelMetagenome_13_FD_206181 | JGI IMG/M metagenome (GOLD analysis project Ga0325411, IMG submission 206181) | Populus deltoides microbial communities from Bellville, Georgia, United States - Xylem-PdIQD-R4 | ecosystem: Host-associated > Plants > Phyllosphere > Stem > Wood/Secondary xylem...
TTATTCCATATTAGCTAAGTTGTCAAATCCCAGTATTATTCCAAGATTAGCTAAACCTTACAAATAGCTTAAGTTTTGGATATGTTTTTAGACAGTGTTAAGAATACACTTCAGACAGTAATTTTTTAAAATTTTAAAAAATATTTTTTTAATATATTTTTTTAAAAATATTTTAAATAATAAACATAACCATTGCTACCAACATAATATTTTTAAAAAAATATTTTAAATAATAAACATAACCTGTTACCAACATATCCAAGAGAAGAAGAGTTAAGAATGCTTGGTTGTGCTATAGCCAAGGTAAAAAAAAAAATTAGATTATAAAAAACCCAGTAACTCACCCACCTTGACTTTTAGTAATTGACCGTGAGACAATCACAAAAACTTTTTAATAACCCAAAACCTAATAATAAACTTTCCCTTTATCCTTTACTGAAAACCAAAAAAATCCTAAACACAAATAATTAATTGATCGTAAGACAATTAGATTCACGTATTTTGTAAGTTAGGGTTTTAGCTTTATTCTTAGTGGTTTTAGCTTGGGCTTCGAAAAAAAATCTACATAGAGAGCTACAAGAGTGCAAAATCATCAGTAAGAATTTTGAAGCCTTAACTTTTTATTTTAAATTTAATGTTTCATATTCATTGTAGTAGACTATAATTAATAGAAATCTTTATACCCTCGGTCCCTCACTAAAAACCATATCTCTAGCTCTTCATTTGTATCCTTTAATGTCCAAAACTCTAATTCACACACAAATGCATCAATTAATAGTTTGAATAAATTCAATTTTTTTAGTGTTCTAATGGGTTTCAATTCAATTTCCCCAAATGTATTCCCATCAATACATTTGTTTCTACGTTAAGAAACTCTTTAATTGGTTTTCCATCGGTCTTTCTAGAAGACTCCTATTGAAGATTTTCTTTGAGGCATTGGTTTCGACAATAAGATTGGCTTCCCGTCTTGAAAGTTACTCTAGCATTTATAAAATATTCAGATGAGTCAATGAGTGTTATTTATAGTGGTAAAGATATTGGTCTGCCCATAAATTTAAATGTTTTTATTGTTGCAAAGATAAATGAAGTTGTTAAGAGGTGGAAAATAGGGGCTGAAATTATAGATCCAATTGGAGATGATAATATTACAAATGTATACAAATATTTTAATAAAAAAGTTTAAAATTATTGGAGGAGTAAATGGACAAATGCTAATGATTAGTACTATTAATTTACTAGTTATTTCAAAGTTAGGTTCCCCAATTCTCCTCTTAGTCTACATCACCATTTTATCCTTGTGTAGTTTGGATTTCATGAATATCTTATTATGGCATTAGTATTTCTTCATCTTACACCTGACTTCCTCAATCCTTTATACTTGAATAGCTTATAAATTATAATGGAAATCAAGGAAGCAAAAGAGAAAAAACTATGTTTTCATTATTTAAACCAAGCGAACAAACATCAACCAGTAAAAGACATTCTTCATCCAATGTTGATGTTGATGTTTCAAATCATAATGACCAACCCCCTTTAAAATCTCAAAGAGTTGAAATTGATGTTAATACTCTTGAATGAGATCTTGGGATACGAATTCCATTGTGACAATATTCTATTAATCAACAAGATGAAATTAGAAGAGCTTATATCAAAATGGATCCATATCAACCTAAGTTAGTAGAGTATCCGATGACTGAATCAGTGAGACAATATCGTTGATTTCACAGTACACTTGGTTTGATCAATTTCCTTTGTTAGAGTACTCTCCATCAAAAGATGCGATATTTTTGTTTTCCATGCTTTATCTTTGAAAACAAAGTGCCTCGTCAACCCACATTCACCACCGAAGGCTTTAAAAGTTGGAAGAGGGTTAATGATGGGGTTATATGTTCACTTTTGATACATGTGGGAAGCCTCACTTTACCACATAATAATGTTGTGAAATCTACTGAAGATTTAATGAAAGTAAGTGGACATATTAATAGAGTGTTGAATAAAAAAACTGTTGAAGAAGTTCAAAAAAATCAATTACGACTCACAACAACAATTTAAAGTGTTTGATGGCTTAGCTTATAAGCATGTGCATTTAGAGGTCATAATGAATCTTCGGCTTCTAATAATCGAGGCAATTTTGTGGAGATGATAAGACTTATTAGGAGATTGAATGTTGATATTGATGATGTTGTCTTAGAAAAAGCTCCGAAAAATGCAAAGTATACCTCACCAACTATTAAAAAAGAGATTTTGCACATTCTCGCCAACAAAGTGAGGAAAAAGATTTGTGAAGAAGTTAGAGATGCAAAGTTTTGTATTTTGGTTGACGAAGCCAAAGATACATCAAATAAAGAACAAATGGCTATTGTTTTGAGATTTGTTGACATTCAGGGTTTTTTATGAGAGTGTTTTTTTTTTATTGTGCATGTTTCAGATACTACTTCTTCAACACTCAAAAAAGAAATTTGTGATGTGCTCGCTCGATATAACTTGTATATTCTTAATATGCGAGGTCAATGGTATGATGGTGCTAGCAATATACATGGCATATGGAACGAACTAAAAGCTCTATTTTTTAAAGATTGCCCTTATGCATATTATGTACATTACTTTGCTCACCAACTACAACTAACATTAGTTGCAGCAACTAGAAATGAGATTTTTATTTGGTTATTTTTCTCAAAATTGACAACCATTATCAATCTTATTAGTGTTTCTCTCAAATGTCATACCGAGTTATATTATACTTAGGCTATAGGAATTGCACATATGGTAATTACTGGAGAACGTGAGACTGGTAAAAAGACTAATCAAATCGGTAATTTACATCAAAGTGGAACTACTCGGTGGAGCTCTCATTTTGATTTTATTTGCAGCTTAATAGATATGTATGGTGCAACCATTATTATGCTTGAAAGTATGGTTCAAGAAAGATATTCTAACTCTACACGTGGAGAAGCTGGTGATTGTTTGATTGTGATGAAATCTTTTGAATTTATATTCATCTTATATTTGATGCATAAAATTATAGGGATTAATGATTTACTTTGTTGAGCTTTGCAGCAAAAATCTCATGACATTTTAAATGCAATGGATCTTGTATCAACTATGAAAGCATTGCTTCAAACTTTGAGATATGCCGAATTTGATCTTCTCTTTACACATGTGCAATATGTTTGCACACAATATAAGATTGACATACCACATATGAATGCTTTGTATAAAAAAACTACAGGTCGTTCATGTCAGCAATAAGGATCAGTGACATTTTACCAACATTATCATTATGATATATTTAAACCCCGTTTGTTTGCTAGAAAGTAGTTTCCTTTTGGAAAGTGAATTCCAGGAAAGTGAATTATTTTCTGATGTTTGGTGGTGTAATGGAAAATAAGTTGGAAAATACTTTCTAGTGCTTGGTTATGTCATGGAAAATGAGCTGGAAAACACATATGAATGCTTCGTATAAAAAGACTACAGGTCGTTCATGTCAGCAATAAAGATCAGTGACATTTTACCAACATTATCATTATGATATATTTAAACTCCGTTTGTTTGCTGGAAAGTAGTTTCCTTTTGGAAAGTGAATTCCAGGAAAGTGAATTATTTTCTGATGTTTGGTGGTGTAATGAAAAATAAGTTGGAAAACACTTTCTAGTGCTTGGTTATGTCATGGAAAATGAGCTGGAAAATAACTTATTAATGTTTTATTTTTCTCATGTTTATTAAAATAATGAGGAACAAATCTTACAAATTAAAAAGTTGAATGAGAATGAAATTGAAAAAAAATATAATTTCATAAATTATCTCAAATAAAATAAATAATAATCAAAACAACAGAGATGAAATCTAAAAAATAAAAAAAATGAAAGATGAAGAAATTAAAATAATAATAATTAACATTTCATAAATTATTTCAAATAAAATAAGTAACAATCAAAAGAATAAGGATCAAATTTGATACATAAAAAATTTTAATAAAAAAATGATAAGGGAAAAGCAAATAAAAATTATAAAAATGAGGACCAAAGTTAATATAAAAATTAAATTTCAAGAGATGAAATTGAAAAATAAATATTTAAAACAAAATATATATAACATTCAAAAGTTTGAGGACCAAATTTGATATAATCAGCAAATAATATGACATTTCTAAATTTTTCATAACTTCTGGAAAGTGTTTTCCGCCCAAATTTTCCAAGAAAACATTTTCCTAGAAACCAAGCCAAATTTTCCTTTGACTAGAAAGTGTTTTCCGTTGACTAACTTTTCTAATGACAAACAAACACAGGAAAGTTTGGAAAATGATTTCCCGGAAAGTGAATTCCAGAAAACAAACATGGCCTTAACTCAACAATAGATTTTCAATTGGAAAAAATAATTTTAAAAAAATAAAAAAAATTATCTTGATATATTTCTGAATAAAAAACATTTTGAAAAATAACCGCAATCACACTCCCAAACAGGCTCTAAGGATTGACTGAAAATAATTTTTTTTAACTGTCAAATATTAAATGCTTTTTTAAAGTATTTTTTTAATATATTAAAATAATATTTTATTTTATTTTATAAAATTTATTTTTAATATATACTCATCAAAATGATCTTAAAATATAAAAAATTAATTTAAAACTAAAAAAATAATTTTTTTAATTTTAAAAAAGTACTTCCAAAAAGCCTTTAATATTTTATAGTTAAAATAACTTATTTTTTTAATATATTAAAATAATATTTTATTTTAATATATTAAAATAAAATATTATTTTATAAAATTTATTTTTAATATTTTCAAATTAAAACGATCTTAAAATATAAAAAATAATAATTTAAAACTAAAACAAATAATTTTTTTAAAATAATAGTGTTAAACGACAATGCCTAACAAAACCTAATAAAATGTTTTTTAATAATAAAAAAAGGAATGATGATGATGTGATTGAAAGTTGGATTTCTGTTTTAAAAATGAAAATTACATATAGTTTCATTAATAAAAAAAGAAAAAAAGAATAATTTTTTCCTTAAAGAATGATATATCGTTTCTCTTTATTTAATCTAATTTTATCTAAATCTAGCAACACTAGTAAAAGGTATGTAGATCCAAGTGCATTATATGGTTTTGACATATGATATAGCCTTGTCCACAGTGTACTTAGATTGCTAGTAGGTATTAATATAAATCAGGTAAAATTTATATTGAAGACAAGTGAAGATATTAGGTAAAATGAGAATTGATGATATTGTTGTTAAAAATAAAATAAAAGTAAGAGAAATATATGTAGAATAAAGGAACAACCCTTAAAATTTCATGAGATGATGAATAGAAATTTATACGAATGCAACAAGAAATTTTGGATTTTGATGTAAACCTTGTATGGAATAGTTTTATGGAATAGGGCATAATTGTCAATCCGATTGTTAGGTCCAGTTGACATTAGAAGTGGAACCTTCTGACATGTTATTCTTCTCAGTATTGACATTTTATGACAAATAGAGTTTGGGAAAACCTTTCAACAATATTATCCATTGAATTGTAATAAAGACAAACTACAAAAATTTGAATAAAAATCCACAATGTTGGTAAAGAAAACAGTATATGAACTGAGTAGAGTAAATATGTAAACTATATGGATGATAGTAGACTTGAAAACTGGAAGTGAAAAGGTTATACATGAATTTTTAAAAAATACTATTGCAAATTACCCAATAATAAAAAAAAAAGACTAAAAAGCGAATAAAAACTAGATGAAAGAAGGAACCAAGAAAAGAAACATTGTGGCATATAATTTAAGGAAATTCAAATTCACCCAGGTTAGATTTGGTATAAACAAATGTTGAAATTAGAAAAAAAAATGTCAAAGGAAGTTCAAGTGTCTAGAGGAAGAGATATAAATAGAATTAATAGAATTGTTACATAAATATATATGGCCTTGGCCAGCCATTCTAGAAAAAATAAAGGATAGGGAGAAGAATTGAGAAGAGTCTAAAGAGAAAAAGCTTGAGATTTGGAGGAAAACCTTGGAAAAGGCTTGGGAAAAAACATAAAAGTAAGAAGAAATCTTGAGATTTTTGGATTCCCCTATCTTAAAAACATAAAAAAATTAGAAGAAATCAAGTGAGGGAGAGAAGAAGAAAGAGATAAGGGGATAACAAAGAAAAAAGAAAAGAACTTTGCTTGGTGAGCATAGAAAGCTCAAATTCTTGCTAGGTATGATATGTCAAGTATTCTTAACCAATTTCTTACAAAGTGTGATAGATTTGTTAAGTTTTAAGAATACGGGTTTTTAAGTGAATTGAGGAAACTTAGCATTAGTTAGTAAGGTTGTCAATGATGAAAAAATGATGAGAGAAAGGAAAAAAATTTGTTAAAATGAAGTGAAAATCATGGTGAAATTCTAAGGTACTTGGCCGACCATAAAAGGGAAAAAAAGAAGAATTGGGATTGTTATGATGTGTTTGAATATTGTGAAATTATATAGAATTAATAGTTGTAATTATGATAAAAATTGATTTGAATTTATGTATTTGAGTGTGATGATTTTGAGCATTTAGTGAGGTTTATATGATGAACCTATGCAGGGATTCACAAGAGGGTAGGTACGCCTAGAAGATAGTTTAGCAGGTAGGGCTATGGAGAGATCAAAGATGGTCACCTACCCCTTATATGTGAGGTGTAAACATAAGCACTTTAGAGATTGTTCAGCTACACCTAGAAAATGCTATATTTATAGGCAGGAGCATGAGTGGAGAGATTGCCCTTATCTAGATGTAGTATGCTACCATTATGGAGAGACATGACACTATTGAAAGGAATGTCCCTGGAGGATAGCCTGGCATACTTAAGGAAAAAGATTTCCAGTGAAGAGTCAGCAACAGTTTGTGACTGTAGATAGACCCGGTAAACCTACCCAATCCAGAGCTAGTGCCAATAGAGGTTGACCCCGAGGACAAAAGGAGGGGACCTAGGGTAGATTCTTCCATATGATGCAGGAGGATGTCCGAGATGCCCGCTAATATAGTCACAGGTACTCTACTGTTAGAATCTCAACATATTTATGTTTTAATCGATGATGGTGCTACTTATTCTTTTATAACTAAAAAATGGAGAAAAGTAAATGTACAATATGTTAGGATAGAAAAAGGGTAGGTAATTAGTACACCTTTGAAAGAAGTTATAACGATTAGGTATATGTATAAGGGTTGTCGGGTAGATATTGGGGATTATGCGTTGCAAGTAAATTTAATACCCTTAGAGTTGCATGATTTCAATGTAATACTGGGAATGAATTTGTTAGTTAGGTATAGAGCCCAAATGGATTGTTTTACTAAGACGGTGACTCTTCAAGGTGATGAGGGTAGAAAAATAGTTTTTAGATAAGAAAAAAGGGCATATCAACTAATATAATCTTGGTAATGACTGCTAGGTGATTGATGAGAAATGGATATATGACTTATTTATCATGTGTCGTAGAATCTAGAAAAAAAGAAGAAGATAGAATTAAAGGATATACATGTAGTGAAAGAATTTCCTGATGTGTTTTCAAAAGAGTTATCTGGATTACTATAAAAAAAAAAAAGATTGAGGTTTCTATTGTACCTATAGTGCAACCACCATATAGAATGGTGCTTGCAGGGTTAGTGGAATTAAAGGTACAGTTACAAGAATTGCTTGATAAATGTTTTATTCGTTCGAGTGTCTCAACATAAAGAGCCATAATACTGTTTTTTAAGAAGAAGGATTGAACATTTAGGCTTTGTATAGATTATAGGCAGCAGAACAAAGTGATAGTTAAAAATAAGTACCTCATTCCAAGAATAAATGATTTGTTTCATAAATTAAAAGGGGCATGTGTGTTTTCAAAAACAGACTTAAGGTTGGGATATCATCAATTAAGAATAAAGGAGCCAAGTATGAATAAAACCATCTTTTAGAACCCGCTAAGAACATTATGAATTTTTAATAATGCCTTTCAGGTTAACAAATGCCCTAATAATTTTCATGGATTTAATGAATCAAGTTTTTTTTGTCATATTTAGACAAGTTTGTTGTGGTTTTTATTAACAATATTTTGATATATTTCTTCTCTCAATTGGAGCATAAACACTATTTAAAAGAGGTGTTAGAGACCTTAAGGAGGAATAAATTGCGGGAAGTTCAATAAGTGTGAATTTGGCTAAACGAAGTGGTATTTCTAAGCCATATGATATCATAAAAGGGCATTTATATAGATCCAAATAAGGTGGACACAGTACTTAAGTGGAGAAAACCTACACACGTGACTAAAATTCGTAGTTTTTTTGGGATTAACTGGATATTATAGGAGATTTATAGAAGAATTCTCCTCTATAGCCTCTCCAATGACTCAGCTGACGTGAAAAGAGGTCAAATTCAAATGGTTAAAAGAATATAAAGAAAGTTTTTAAAAGCTAAAAAGAAGGTTGACTTCAACCCTAGTGTTAACTCTTTCAAAGAGGCACATGGGCTTTGTGGTATATAGTGATGTGTCCCTTAAAGGTTTGGGTTGTGTTCTTATACAATATGGAAAAGTAATTGTTTATGCATCCGGATAGTTAGAGTCACATGAAATGAATTATCTGATGCATGACTTGGAACTAGCAATATAAGTGTTTGTTTTAAGGATATGTAGGCATTATATATATGGAGTACAAGTGCAGATTTACATTGATCATAAAAGTTTGAACATGAAATAAAAAAGATGGATAAAATTGATTAAGGATTATTACTGTATAATTGACTACTATCCATAGAAAGCAAATGTGATAGATATGCTTTAAATTAAAAGAACAAGATGTTTATTGGAGGGTCTCTTAGTGGGAGGTAATAGAGAACTTTTGGAATTAGGCAACCTAGGAGCACATTTGAGTGTGGGATCAGAAAGATCTCTATTAGTCAAGTTGATTGTGCAGCCAAATTTAAGAGAAAAGATTCGAAAAGCCCAATATAGGGATACATAAGTAATACAGATAAAGAATAGGTTGAAGTCAGGGTAGGAATTAATTTTTTAGATGTTGGAAAATGGACTGGTAGTTATGAGAATGAGGATATTTCCTAATGATAAGGCTTTGAAAAATAAAGTTTTAAGAGAAACACATGAATGCAAACTAGTTGTTTATCTTAGGAGTACAAAGATGTATAAAGACCTGAAGAGTTATTATTGGTGGCCTGGTACAAAGAGAGAATTAACGGAGTATGTAGTTACATGTCTAGTTTGTTAACAAGTGAAAGTAAAGCATTAAAAGCATGTTGGGGAATTACAGCCTCTTTCTATTCTAAATATACAGTTTGTTAACAAGTGAAAGTAATGCATTAAAGGCCTTCTGAGGAATGACAGCCTCTTCCCATTCTAGAATGGAAATGGGAGCACATTTCCATGAATTTTATGTTTGGGTTACCCAAGAACAGGAAAGGAAATGACGCCATATAGGCGATTGTGGACAGATTGATCAAGTCCTCCTTATTCCTGCCAATGAGAATGAAAGATTTTGTAAAGAAGCTAGCTCGGATGTATGTGAAAAAGGTGATCCAGTTGTATGGAGTACTAGTCTTTATAGTGTCAGATAGAGATCCTCGATTTATTTCGAGATTATGGCCTAATATACAAAAGGCTTTGGGTATAAAATTGAATTTGAGCACAACTTTTCATCCATAGACAAATGGGTAATCTGAGAGGATAATTCAGATTTTGGAGGACTTAATCGAAGACGACCTCTAGAATTTCAAGTTAGGAATTAAGAGTTCTTAAAGGTTGTGTATTGGAAAAATATTGTTCAATTTGGAATGAAAGGTAAACTAGTACCCATATATATCCGGTCATTTGAGGTTATTAAGGAGATTGGGCTGGTGGCCTATCGATTAATATTGTCTATAACATTAGCTAGGATACATTATGTTTTTCATATATCATTATTTTAGAAAGTAGATGTCTATCCTGTACGATTTACACCACAAGTGCTCATGAAAATTAATGATGATTTGGCTATTAAGGTAAAATCAGTGAAAATAGTGGATAAAAGAGAGAATGGATTACAAAACAAAAAGGTGCTCTTAATAATAATATTGTGGTGAAGCTTCCAAATTAAAGAAGAAACTTGGAAAAGAGAGTCAGAGATGAGGAGAAAATATCTAAAATTGTTTCTTAAAATAAGAATGTTTTTAAATTTTGAGAATGAAATTTTTATAAGGAATGGAGAATCTAAACCCTGGATAAAATTTATATTGAAGACAATAGAGGATATTATGTAAAATAAGGATTGATGACATTGTTGTGAAAAATAAAATAAAAATAAGAGAAATATATGTAGAATAAGGAAACAACCCTTAGAATTTCATGGGATTATAGATAGGAATTATGTATGAATGAAACAAGAAATTTTAGATTTTGATGTAAATTCTATATGTATCAATTTTACGATATAGGACATAATTGTTAATCCGATCATTAGATTGGACTGATATTTTAAATAGAACCTTCTGATAAGTCGTTCTATCTAAGATTAATATTTTATGACAAACAGAGTTTGAAAAAACCTTATAATAATATTACCCATTGAATTGAAATAAGGATGAATCGTAAAATTTTAAATAAAAATTCATAATGTTGGTAATATATATATATATATATATATATATATATATATATATATGAACCAGGTAAAGTAAATACAGTTGGAAAATACCTGAAAACAAATAAAAAAAACTAAAAAGCAAATAAAAACCAGATGAAAAAAAGGAAACAAGGAAAGAAACATAGTGGCAGAACCTTTCTAGTCATGACTAAACGAATATAAAATACGGTATCGTATGCTCACTAACCTTACGATGATAAACTCCAAAATCCATGTGAGAACATCCTGAAGGCGTCGGAAACGAAGAAAATTCTTTGCTAAGCCAAGCCACGTTACTTCCAATGCACACTCCAGGACAATCTCATACCCGATTAAAAGCCAAAACACCATAACCAAATCTCTCAAAAGATGGGAGAAGCTTTAAAGGACATAAAGTTGCCGGATTCCAGGGACATCCTAGTGGAGGAGCCACCAATCATCCCGCCAACCCACGTCCACTTACAAACCTTAAAACCAATTCTCAGAGTAAGCCCCCATGTCAGTGGCAGCACCCTCTACGACTCGTATGAGCTCAGGGCAGTGACCAACCAGCTAAACCAGGCCATGCAAGGCTATAAGGGCTCGCCAAATCTGTTGTCGTTTCTGAAATCCCCATTCTATAGTCAGCGCTTAGATAGAATTTACAGACAAAATTCAAAATCACCAAAGGGAATTACGTATCCAAAGTTAGCCCATGTATGCTTTGACAGAAAGGCCAGCACTACCGGTACAAAGTCAGCCAGCAGGAGTCTTGTGAGCAGGCTATGGCAGAAGGTTAAAAAAGGGCTGTCAAGAACAAAGCAGACTAGCAAGGGTTAATCACATTGTCCAAGGACCCGCCTAGATTATTGGGATTTTTATCTGATGGAGCTACGGCAACAGCTAGTAATGTACATATGCCGTTCAGACCCTAAATGGCATCTTACGCAAAAGCTGTAGCATGAAATTCGTTCGTGATTATGAATGTCTCTTTTCATCAAATAGAATTTTGTGATAGTGCTTTCTGGCATATCTTTCCAATCGAAAAGGATTCATATTAGAAGGA
>Ga0325411_1007793_pt1 | contig 11662 bp, 5 predicted proteins | sample PopdelMetagenome_13_FD_206181 | JGI IMG/M metagenome (GOLD analysis project Ga0325411, IMG submission 206181) | Populus deltoides microbial communities from Bellville, Georgia, United States - Xylem-PdIQD-R4 | ecosystem: Host-associated > Plants > Phyllosphere > Stem > Wood/Secondary xylem...
CATTTAATTATTTTTTCTTTTCTTAGTTAGTTACAAATAACTGAAATGCAACTAACTAATCATTACATAACAACTTTCTTCAGCTTCTTCTTTTTCCTCCTTCTTTACTGTCAACTTTTCCCTTCAACTTCTGCATTTGCTTATTTGTAAATCCAGCTCAGCAACTTAATTACCAACATTCTAAACAACAAAACAATGTAAAAAAAGAAGGTTCGTAGTTTCTATTACTTCTACATGGAAAGGGCATATTGCTTCCTCCAAATACAAGAAATGTCTCCGAACCAGAAACTCCTTAGTACATACTCTTCCATGAAGTAAAATCCAAATAAAAACATCAACTCTAGGAGGTATGATTCCTTTCTATAATAACTTATAAGGAATTATAGACATGCTCGAGAAGCAATTTTATCAATGAAGTTGTTGCAAGATTTGATAGCCTAAACACTGCTTCTGGTTCCCAACATTTAGAATATATTATATTCTCCTTTAACTATTTTCCTTCAATCAATTTAAGAAGACGTAGTAGTTGATTTGATTTTGTATGGTTTAAGTTCCTCTTCCAAGATAAGTTTCAATACCATGATTCATTAAAGAAATTTTCCACCTCTAAAATGAGTGTTCGTAGTGCTTAGATAGAGCATACAATCATGGAAATTGTAGCTTTAAAGATCTATATTCCAACCAAGAATCAGTCTAGGAATGAATATCCTTCTTGTTGCCAGCTATGGAGACCCTTTTATTATGTATGATGGAATATATATCAGACTATATGTCAGAAAGAGAGTGCTTATAAAAAGTAGAACATTTTAAAAAACAATTTGATATTTTCTGTTAACAATATTTTACCATTCTCCTTTGTTTTGATTACCCAACCTCCATGACTATTTTAAAAGTAAAACTTTGTTTTTACCCTTCAAAGAACGCACTCTTAAATCGCCTCTCTTCTTTTATTGCACTACTACATTCCAAGACACCTTGCTAATCTTTCTTACATCATATGTACCAGACCATAAAAATCTCCTTTCAATTGAAGTGATGACCTGCCCTACCCCTTTTGGCATTAGAATAGTGACACATAGTATAGTAAGAGAGAGTTCAACACATTTTTCAACAGACATATCCAACCTGTTAGGCTCAGAAGCTTTCCTTTCCATCTTCCTAATCTTTCTCTAATACAAGAGATTATTCTAATGATTTTTTATGTTGATGTGCTTTTGTGATTTTATCCTAAAGAAAGGCCTAGGTACCTTACAGGAAATGTATCCTATCTATAATAAATGGAATTTGCCATACCAACCATATAAGCATCATCCATATTTATTCCAATAAATGAAATTTTGTAAAAGTTCACTCCTGGAACTGAAGCTAGCTTAGACCATCTCAAGATCCTCTTAACATATAGCTATAAATTGTAATCCTTTAGAGCAAACACTAGAGTATTATTTTCATATTGTAGATGACTAAAAAAAATCTCCTATTCCTTTGAAGTAACCAACTAATTAAAAAGCTCTCTAAAATAGGACTAACAATCCTTCCGCTACTATATCAAACAAAAAAGGTGAAAGCTAACCACCATTTCTTAAACCTATTTCCAATCCAAAATCTCAACTTGTTGAGCCATTAATCATTATGGCAAGTTTTGAGCTTGAGATGCATTCACGAATTTAATCATGTTCTTAGACTTAATTTTTATGCAAATTCATCCAACAATCATTTAATTTGACCTTGAATTTCCTATAAAATTGCAGCTTAATTTTTATGTATTTTTGTAATCCTCCCCTGGTCTGTTTTCTCCACATCATCAGCTTTTATTTAATTTTTTAATTTTTTTGGAAGAAAAAAAAGTGGATTTGGGGAATAACCCAGAAATGGGTTATGACAGTTGCCCCTCTCTTTACAATGCTTACGACAGAAAGTCTCGTAAAAGACTTTAGATAGTAAGTTTTGTAAAAAAGAAAAAGGAATGGATTCAAGAAATGGTGAATCCTTCTAAAAATGTTTGAAGTGAGGGCTAGAAAGTACACTCATAGGAATAAGAACTTAAAGATTTTTCTTTTGAAATGGTAAAGTTGTAGTAGGCAAGTCGCCTGTTGCTAAAATTCTGAGAGCTTTGTAATAGTCAAATTGTTATGGGGACCTACCTAGAAAAAAATGAAAAAGACTTTTGAAGGTGGCGAAAAATACGAATGATTTTTCAATGTGGTCTTATTGTAATGGATGACCTGCCCAGATGAAAAATGTGAAATTTTTTCAAAGTGGCAAAAAATACGAATGATTTTTCAAAGTGGTGAAAAATACGAATGATTTTTCAAAGTGATCTTATTATAATGAGCGACCTGCCCAGATGAAAAATGCAAAAAACAATTTCCAAGTGATGAAAAATGCAAGTGATTTTTCAAAGTGGTGAAAAATATGATTCGTCTAGCAAAAGGATTTAGCAAGAGATGCCTTAAAGGGATGGCAAAATAGGGCTCGAAGATGCACTATCTAGGAGATGAGAGTTCAGAGGATCATTTGAAAGGTGAATGATAGGGCCTAAAGGCACACTATTTGAGAGGTGAGGTCTCAAAGGCACATTCAAAAAGATGTAGGATTATAAAACACACTATATAAGAGATGAGGACTTGAAGGCGCTCTCAAAGGAGAGGTAGGGCTATAAATCGCACTATCTAAAATGGTCAAGGACTCAAAAGCGCACTATCTAAAATGGTCGAGGGATCGAAGACGCACTCAAAGGGAAGAGGTAAGGCTGTAAAGCGCACTATCTAAAAGATCGAGGGTTCGAATGCACACTCAAAGGAAAAATATAGAGCTGAAAAGTGCATTATCCGAGATGGTCGAGGGCTCGAAGGCGCACTCAAAGGGAAGAGGTAGGGTTATAAAATGCATTATTCGAGATGGTCGAGGGCTCAAAGGCACACTCAAATGAAAAAGGTAGGGTTGTAAAGCGCACTATCTGAAATAGTCGGGGCTCAAAGGCACACTCAAAGAAAATAGGGTTAGAAAATTCACTAATTAGGAAATGAGGACTCAAATGCGACTTGAAAGGAGGTAGGGTTAGGAAACGCATCACCTAGGAGATGATGACTCAAAGATGCATTCGAAAAGAGGTAGGGTTAGGAAATGCACTCCTTAGGAGATAAGGACTCAAAGACGCACTTGATAGGAGAATGATAGGGCCTAAAGGCACACTATTTGAGAGGTAAGGGCTCAAAGGCGTACTCGAAAGGAAGTACACTACTTGGGAGATGAGGACTCAAAGGCATACTCGAAAGGAGGTAGGGTTAGGAAATGCTCTACTTGGGAGATTATGGCTCGAAGGCGGATTCAAAAGGAGAATGATAAGGCCTAAATACATACTATTTGAGAGGTAAGGGCTCAAAAGCACACTTAAAAGGAGGTAGGGTTAAGAAACGCACTACTTGGGAGACGAGGACTCAAAGGCATACTCAAAAGGAAGTAGGGTTAGGAAACACACTACTCAGGAGATGATGGCTCAAAGGCATATTTGAAAGGAGGTAGGGTTAGGAAACACACTACCCTACAAACGATGGCTCAAAAGCACATTTGAAAAGAGATAGGGCTAGAAAATGCATTAGCTAAAAAGCGAGGGTTATAATACGCACAAAAAAAATAGATGATAGGGCCTAAAGGTGCACTATTTGAGAGATGAGGGCTCAAAGACGGACTTAAAGGGAAATAAATAGGATTGTAAAGCATACTATCTAAGATGGTCAAAGGCTCAAAGGCACTCTTGAAGGGAAAGAGGTAGGTTTGTAAAGCACACTATCTAAGATGATGGAGGGCTCAAAGGAGCTCTTGAAAGAACAGAGGTAGGGTTGTAAAGCACACTATCTAAGATGATGGAGGGCTCGAAGGAACTCTTGATAGGAAAGAGGTAGGTCTGTGAAGGGCACTATGTGAAAGATGGGGGCTCAAAGGGGAAGATGTAGGGCTGTAAAGCATACTAGCTGAGATGGTCGAGGGCTCGAAGGTGCACTCAAAGAGAAGAAAGATAGGCTAAAAAACATATTATCTAAGAGATAAGGGCTCCAAGGCGCACTCAAAAGGAGGTAGGGTTATAAAACGCACTACCCGAGAAGCAAGAGATCAAAGGTGCACTCGAAAGGAGGTAGAGTTAGAAAACACACTACCCGAGAGATAAGTGCTCAAAGGTGCACTCGAAAAGAGGTAGTGTTAGAAAACACATTCCTCGAGAGATGATAGCTCAAAGGCGCGCTCAAAAAGTGATGATGGTGAGACACTAATCTGTCAGGGATGAAAGTAATGCATCATGATCAATATACATGTATACTTACTTGAGAAATATAGGTCCCCTTTTCTTCATGGAGTTTTCCCTTTCTAAAAAATTTGAGTCTGTTTTAGTAAGCTTTGATGATTCTTTCACTCTTGCTTACTCAAGTCACATTTCATGATTTTGACCTCTGGGAAAGGCGTAATGTTAACCAGCCTTTATCTTAAAGTCACCAACTCTACCCTACATTTTTTGTTTTCATAGAAAAGAAATCATAGATCCAACCCTATTATATGTTTGTTGGATTTCCCAAAGTGTTCTTTTCAGGTTTTCTTTGGGGATAAGGTCATGTGAAAGAAGATTTGGTTATTTATAAGAAGTTGTTTTCACAGATAACTTTTGGAATTTCAAAGCTATTCTGAAAAAATCATTTTAATGTTTGTTCAAAACAACCTTATTCTGGAAAATTCAAGTGATTCTCATGGATAGGTTTGCATAAGTGTTGAAAATTTTTCTTTTGCTTTTGGAGAAAATATAAAGTGTTGTTTTGTTGGTCAAAATGGGTTCAAACTTTAATCTGAGGGTTTGAAAGATCTAGTCTTCAAAGCATTCATTTTGCATGCTTGAATAATGACTTGTTTCGCATGGAAAAGCATTACTTACTGATCTAGATTGCCTGTCTTTGATCAGAAAGGGCTTGACTGAGCATGTAACATAGGCTTAGGCTTTTGTTTATGAAGAAAAGAGATATTTATTGGCTTAAAAAGTGTTTAAGGGATTTCAAGACTAAGGATCATTAGTGCTTGTTTCTCGATCTCTTTTAGGTCCATGGATTTCTAGATTTGGAATTAATTTTCAAAATGGTCCATCGTGCCCCCTAGTGTTGGGCTTTGGCCTTTTCTCTTTTTTTTCTTCATTTGGATTCGAGTATTGTCATATTAGTTATTTTTATGGTATGCTTAAACCTTTTGGACCCTTTGGTTTTTTTTATACCCCCAACTTTATTTGAGCACCTTTAATCATTGAGGATTTTTTCATGCCCCCTAGTATGGGGTGTGATCCTAGCCAAGATTATTTTTCCCAAGAAAAACTTATTAAGTTCAAAAACGGACTGCAAAGGATTCTTAGTTTGTGAAAGGAATGTCAAAGAGAGATGTTATAGCCACTTTGATGTATAGGCTGGCGTTGTTTGTTGCCTGATGCCTTGTTGTGTACAAAAGGCTTCAAATTCATTTAATGTATATTCTCCACCTTGATCAGATCTCACGATTATGATGTTATAGCCACTTTACTTCTTAACAATTGCTTTAAAATCTTTAAAACAATTCAACACTTCTGACTTTCTCTTCAAAAAGTATACCCATATCTTTCTACTTAAATCATCAATAAAAATAAGAAAGTACCTATTATGTCCAGTTGGCATTGGCTTTATGGGACCACACACGTCAGTGTGCACTAACTCCAATGGTTTATTTGCTTTCTAGTTGACTTCTTTGGCAAAATTGGTTCTGTGATGTTTGCTGAGGACACAACTATCACAGACTTCATATGTATGATCAATGTGGGGCATACCTTTAACTATCTTCTTACTTGCTAGCATCTTCAGAATTGTAAAATTCAAATGTCCAAGCCTTAGATGCTAGAGCCACTCTTCATTATTGGTGATGGCACTTAAACACTTTGCTGCATCATATTAAATGTTTAAAGGAAACATCATATTCTTAGACATCTTCACATAAGCAATTAATCTCCTAATGTAGTATTTGATTGTTAGATGACAATTCTTCATAAAAAAAGTATAACCTTTCTCCAGAAGTTGACCTACACTCAGCATGTTATACTTTATGGCTAGAATATAGTAAACATTTGTAATATAGCTATGTTTGCTGTCGCACGTGTGTAGAGTCGCAACGAATAACATCCACTCTCAAAATTTATCTGGCAAAAGAGAAATATGGGGAGACAAGAAATTCTTTTTTTTTATCAGTGGAAAGTGGGAATGGGAGTCGCCACCTAACTGGAAACCCTAATTGGTCTCAAAGATTGAGTACGGGGACTGGTTGCGTAAAGAAAAGGTATTAGCACCCCAAATACGCCTTACCTAGGGTAAGCTGCATTGTTTGATTGTCTAATAAAAAGCTAAGGTGTTATTGTATTTCTAATTATTGGTTCATCAATAATACCTAACCATTCTAACGTCAATAAAAAGGAACTACCTTTTTAATATCGGGAATATATTTTACGTATAAATTCATAATCCTAGATACTAAAAAAAACAAAATAGTTTTTGGGTATTTTTTAAAATATTGGACTAGTTCTCATGGCTTTAATAAACTGGTTATAAAAGCCAAAATGCATGCTAAAACAAATATTTTTTGAATTTTTGTTGTATGAAAATACAATGTGATGATTTTTATTTTTATTATTATTTAAAAAAAACAATCTTTGAGAGACTTGGCCGTATGCAAAAAAACAAGATATATATATTTTTTGCAATATTTTCAGAGAAAACCAGGTGTTATAATACCAGATTTGTATCTTTACGGTATAAAAATACAAGCCGATATTTAAACAAAATTGATAAAAAAAAATACGCAATACAAATCACCAACTTTGAAAGGATTTAAAAAAATAGTGGCCCTCAATTGTTCACATGCTACGTGAACAGTGGAGAGTGAATTATAATTCACTTTCCACTGTTCATTAGCAAAACAGTGGAGCTAGGCAGGGAGGGATGAAATGAAGCAGAAGGAAAGGAAGAGATGGGGAGGCTAACCGGGTGGTGGTGCTAACGGCGTGGGTGGCAGAATGACGATGATTTGCGGTGGTGAACAGAAAAAACGATGGTGGAATAATGGTTGTTCTTCCTCTGTTTCTTGCTCTCTCCTCCTTTTTTTTCTCACTTTTTTGTTTTTCTCCTCTCTGTCATTGTTTCTCTCTTTTTTCTTGGTTTGTTTCCCTTGGTTTGAATCTTCCTCTTCACTCTCGCAATCCCTCTCTCTTTCGTCTTTTTTTTCTTGTTCCTCCCCTTTCTGTGTTCCTTTTGGGTGATATTTATAGGGGCGAAGGGGAGCGAGATCGACCCTATCCCCGCCCTATCGTTACGCATGGGGAGTGGGGCCTTCCTGCCCTGTCACGGTGTCAGGTGAGGTGGCCAATGGGCCTCGCTTGCATGGCACGACCCCTAGGTTTCTCATCATGAGGGGAGCGTCGGTGGCATCGGGCTTTGGGTTTTGACAGAGCACGCAGGGAGAGAGAGAGAGGCAGGGAGAAATAAAGAAGAAAAAAATAAAAATTTTATCTTCCCTTGTTGCACATCCAGGAGAAAAAGAAGAAGGAACAATGTCGCTTAAAACGAGACTGTTTTATTTTCTTTTTTTTTAACATGAAACGACGTCGTTTTGGGAAAAACACGTCGTTTCATTTAAATAAAAATGGTGCCAAAACACGTAAACTTCCAAATCAATCCTCAATTCGTCCTTTGTTCATTTAAGTCCTCAAATGCAATTTTGATTTTAAGAATCAATTCAATTGCATCCCCGCCAACTTCAATTGTCAGCCCTAAAGTTGGCTATCTTTTTCACTTTAGTCCTTGGTTTTGAATTTGTGCATTTTGACCCTCAATTAATCTATAAACTTTAAATTTCTTTAATTTGGTCCCTAATTCAGTCAATTTCAATTCCTCTATTTACGCGTCTTTTCTGTTTGGTCCTTGGTTTTGGATTTATTTAATGAAGTCCCCAATTGGCCACTAAACTTCAATATTCATGCAATTAAGCCCCTGATTTGACCAAATCAACTCTTAAAAATTGTAATTTGACCTCTGAACTTTAATTCCTTCTAATTAAAGCCCAAATTGACTTAAAAATTAATTTTTCTTACAATCAAACCTTCTATAAATTCAATTAACCCTTCAATAAAATCCAATTGAGTCTATAAACATCTGATTTTAGACTTTTCTCCTCAAATTGAATTTTCTTTTTCAACAGGGCTCTCGTCAGTCAAGTATATACTGTCAAATTTTAATATTTATATTTTTAAACCTCTTCAATCAATTTCTGATCATTTTCTGGGCGCTTCGACATCCTATTCTTACTACTATTATTATTATTACTATTATTTTTTTAATTTAATATATATATATATTCTTCTTCTTTTTTTATGCGGTGACCCAAAAATAGGTTACAACAATCGCCATTCTTCAATCTGATTCGGATGTTGCCTTTACCTTTTACTAGAACTTTTAAGGTATCTTCAAATGTGACTTGTCCTTGTATGGTCTCATCTAGATCACCAAATAGATTCTATTGTCCGCACATGTGATTGCTGACTCCAAAATCTAGATACCAAACATTTTCTTGATTCTCGCATAGTCGTTGTTGGATAAATAATGCAGTTGATCCTCCTATGGTGGCATCCTCCTCTGCATGGTTGGCTTGTTCATGTACCTCTAATGGAGCTTTCCTTCGACATTCAATGTTATGGTGCCTAAATTGATTGCAACTATAACACTGGATATTCCTCTTGTCACGGTTATTGTAACCACCTCCTCTTCCTCTAGAAGTAAATGCTTGTTGTCCTCGACTTTCTCTAGTGGTGTTTTTACCACCTCTTCTTCTAAATCTGTATTACAAGATCCTATTCCTTGAAATCGCTGAAATCCTCCTCGTTTTTGTTAACCACTTCCTCGAGTGGTATATCCACTTGTTGAAGTCTCTCCTTGCTTATATCTGTCTTTTTTAAAGGACAATTTTGATTGCAAGACATGCTCAATTGCCTTATCTCCATTTCTTTTTACAATCTTTTATTCATGAGCTTGTAAAGAACTCATAAGGTCATCCACCATTAACTTGTCTACTTTTTTAGACTCTTTAATAGCGATGACAACAAAATCAAATTTTAAATCTAGAGATCTCAAAATTTTCTCAGTAATCCGAGCATCTGTAAGGGCTTCTCCATTTCTTCTCATTTGATTGATCATGACCATAATTGTTGTGTGATAATCAGAAATAGATTATGAGGACTTCATTTGCAATGATTCAAATCCACCTCGCAAAGATTGGAGATGAATCTTCTTGATTTTGTCAGCACCTTTGTATTTTCATTAAAGAGCCTCTTATATTTCTTTTGATGTTTTTGCGAAAGCAATGATCTCAAATATGGCTTCATCAAGACCTTGATAGATGATGGTATTTGCTTTGTTGTCTTTCTTTCTATTGGTTTTGAAGACTTGCTTTTGTGCCTCTTGTAGATAATCTTATGCTCCTTTAAACTCTCGTTCATCATAACCATATTCTACAATCTCTATACACTCTTGTGAACCAAGAAATGCCTTCAATCTGATACACCAATTATTATAATTATCTTTGGTTAGCTTTAAAATGAGTGTCTGTCCATTTTGTGTAGTCATTTTATTCTTTGAATGACTATATCACCTTCTAAAAGTTGGATTTTGCAAAATAGACACTGTAAATGGATCCAGAATGGTCAAAATAGTAGGGAACCGGTCTGACTTGCTTGAAAATGGGTCAGAAATGAGTTGAACTAGGAATATTCTTTTGGCTCAGCTGTCAACTCAGCTTAGGCGGTGCGACTCAGCTCAATATAGTACTAGACTTTCAGGCGTCGCGTGTATGCCACCGATATCTCTGATGAGGCTGATTTTTGTACTGTTGAGTTTGTATGGATGAACCCTACAATGTGGAATGATCAAAATAGGTTTTTGACCACTTTAAAAAATCAAGTGTATCACAAAAACTCCTCTGTTTTTTACCAATTATTGGTGGGATCGACCACTGGTAGTGGCTTTGAAACACTCAAATGAGATAAAATGAACTATTTTATTTCAACAATAAGAAGTTTACAAATAACTAGGAGCTCTCAAACACACCTTTTTTTTTTCTTTGATGTTTTTCTATTATATTTTCCACACATAATAGCATAAATTTAACAATATATTTATACTCAAATTGAAAATAAAAAAAATTATATTTAAAGGGTGAACACTAATAATTGGTGAAAGTGTGAAGATGACTAGCGGTTACATTTGATGGTTGTAGTTGATGGTTGCCATCCTCTACCTTTTTAAATGAATTTACTTTTTTTATTTTGAATATGTGGTGTGTGAGTGGAAAGGATGGGCTTCTCGGCTGGTGATTTTTTAGGAGAGAGTGTTTTTGGTGTCGATAAGGTATAGGTGTGCGTGAGGAAGGCTGAGAGAGTGTGCTCTTCTGTTTTTTCTGGGCGTGCATTTTTTTTTTTTTTCTGGTTTTGGTGGTGGCTCAGTTATGGAGGTTTTGCTGGTGTCAAAAATGGAGAAGAAAACAAATGGGTTAGCTAGTGTGGAGGACACGTTTTATTTTTCTTTGGGAGAGAAGGAGAGTTTTTTTATTAGGAGTGGTCAGGCCATTTTTGTGCGTGTCTTCTCTAAGTAATTTTTTTTTTCTTTTTGTTAATGACTCCTCAGATTTCTCCCCACTTATGTGGTATAATTATTTATATATAGGCAAAATAAATTTGTTTTTTATCTTTTTAATTAACTAAAAAAACACTTTAGTCTCTTTTTTTTATCTTTATGCTCTTGTTCGTATTTAAAAAAAAACAATATCAATGCTAATTCAATAATAAAAATAAATAATAATTTTGAAATGAGCACATTAAAGCTGAATGTTGTTGAAAATAAATTTTTTATTTTTTGAATTATTTTGAAAAGACATTAAAATTGCCAAAAATTATACAAACATATCAAAAATATATTTTTTGAATTGTTTTGTTATTTTATTGCTATTTTTGAATTTTTTAAAAAAAATATTAATAAAATGAGATAAAAAAATTGGGTTATGAAAATTATATCAATTAATATAATGCACATGCAATAGAAAATAATATTGATATAGTAAGATTTCTCAGAACTTGTTTTTGTTTTTTTTTTTAAGAATCCAACTATTAAAAAATTTGACCGTCTCAAGAATCAATTGACTTCATATATATAGGGAAAAACTAACTATTTTATCTAATTTGGCTAATGAACTATCACTTCAATGTCTATCAACATTCTTCACAAGTTGTATATCGAGCGATGTTGGGGTAAAATAACTTTGGTATTTCAATTATTCATATATAATCTAAATATATTATTGTAAATTTAATTAAGTGTTGTTGTAGTTATTACAACTATATATATATATATATATACATATATATTTCATACCCATAAAATAACACTTTATTAGCTCAAATTTTGTATAATTTTTATAGAATTTAATTTTTTTTCAACTTTATATCATTGTTTAATTTTTTTTTTATTGATTGAAATTAAATGTAATAAATATCCTAAGACTAAAATAAAAATAATAATTTAAATGTTAAAAATATATAATATATTTATTTTCTCGATCTCAAATTTAA
>Ga0325411_1007794_pt1 | contig 11662 bp, 4 predicted proteins | sample PopdelMetagenome_13_FD_206181 | JGI IMG/M metagenome (GOLD analysis project Ga0325411, IMG submission 206181) | Populus deltoides microbial communities from Bellville, Georgia, United States - Xylem-PdIQD-R4 | ecosystem: Host-associated > Plants > Phyllosphere > Stem > Wood/Secondary xylem...
AAACTTGGCGTACCTTCCAACTGTAGTAGTGGCTTGTTTTGAACGGCATTGCCCTCAAATTATAGCTTGATTTGATATGAATTCAAGTTCAGCTTCAAATTCAATTGCTCAACTTATTAAACTTCCAAGAAGTCCGAATGATGCCCTTGATAACATCAGTGGACTTCTAATCATGTTTTTCCTCTTTTATGGAGGCCTCTACAAAATGGCTTTTCTCAATTGTCATCTTCCACCTGAAACAAAGAGAGCAACACAGAACTTACACAGCATATCAGATAATCTCAACTGCAATATCTATTGATATTTGCTATTATCACAACGAGTCAGTCGTATTTAGCAGACCCGGTTCTAGATCATCTTGCAGATCACCGGAATAATCTGAATCAAATATCAAAATAGCAGCATTTCGATCATTATTTCTTTATTTTTCCTTGGTTGTCATACCCGCTCAGATTTGGACCTGGTCTAACCGAGATAACATATTATTAAAAACCTGGTCAGGTCGAATAAGTTTGGCTTAATCAATATATTGTCAGGTTTAATTAGAAATTCAATCCAAGTTAGATTTCAAGTACTATGTTTTCTAAATCAACACAACTATAGAGTTCTGTGTATTTAACGAGAAAAAGATTTAAACTGCCCAGTAAAGCATTTCAAACTTGATCAAGACTCCAAGTCTTCAACTCTACTGAAAGTGAGGTTTATAACTTGTTCAGTTTAAGATTCTAATAATAAATTGGATTGGTTAATTTTAATTAATTTAAAATAATATTGTTTTAATTTTTTTAAAAAGTTAAATTAAATATATTAATCACCAACTAGTTTTAGGCTACGTTTGGGAACGTGGCTGCGGCGCGTTCCCAAAAATTTTGAATTTTTTTTTACTAAAATTTAATATGATTTGTATATTTTGGATCGTTTTGATGTGCTGATGTCAAAAATAATTTTTAAAAAATAAAAATAACATCATTGGCATGCATTTTGACACGAAAAGTTATTTGAAAAGCACCCTCAACCATATTGCCAAACACGCTCTTAATACTTGCGGTAAAACCGGCCTATAAAAAAACCAACTTTATTGATAATAGACTTTATCTTTCATCTTCATATGTATGGTGTTGCATTAACGAGGTAAAATTGTATGCATCCCTCGAACAATAACAATTAACAATTTTTTTTTTTGAATAAAATCATAATTATTAAATCTAATCCGCAACCGATTTAAGAAATTCATGATTTAAATTTTATTTTTGACTAAGTTTTAAGTTGAATTAGAAAAAATATTTACATAATAAACTCGATTCACCTTATCAAATTTTTAATAATATGGTTAATTTGAATAAACCTGATCAAAATCCGTTAAGTTTACTGAAAAGTTTTTTTTTTAGTAATATTATTTTAATAAAAAAACAATTAATTCAAATTAACCTCGTGCTCTATATCCTTTTTGGTCTCTAAACCGTGTTTGACGCCCATGAGGCTTACCTTTTATAAACTAATTGGGCCAACTCAACTTAAAAAGTTCATAATACCGGCCCAATCCAATCCTTAATTTTTTCTCCCCTCCTTGTTAGCTCCTACTACGATCCAAAAATTCCATTTTGGTAAAAGAAATAAAAAATAAAATTCCTTTGCTTTCCTATCATCTGATCCGACAGAGACTTCACGCTTTGCATGTAAAGACAACAGAAACCTCTTTAAAGGAAGGAAAAAAAAGAAAAGAAAATCAATAAAAACCCAACGCGGGAGCGCGAGAGAGAGAGAGAGGTCTGTTAGGCTACTGAGAAAGAGAAGAGAAGAGAAAATCGGAAGGAAGGAAGAAAATATGATGTCAGGAGGAGTAGGCAAATACACACACATTGATAATCAACCACAAGTCTCTGGATCTGTCCCTGTAAGTCTCTCTCTCTCTCTCTATACTTTTCTTCATACGTATTTCTATACGTGTTCTCCTTATTCAGATCTATTTATCTTTTTTTTTCGATTCGATTTTCTAGGCTGTTCCAGATCCCGGCCACGTCACCGTCCAATTCACCGGTACTCACTTTTTTTTTTTAATTTCCTTCATTGTTTGGTAGCTGAGAAAATCGAGAAGAAAATATCTCAAATCGAATTATTTAGTTTTGATTACTGTTAATGATAATTGTTCTTTATGAGCTGATTGATTAGTTTGATATATATATTTTTTTTACATATTTTTGTGTTTGGTGTTTATGAAGTAATAAAAAAGAAAAATTGATTTGTAGTGTATTATTTGTAGCAGATTCGAATCTGCAGACATTTCCTCCATCAGGTTCGCAGGGGAAGATCTCAGGTGGATCCCGTCCGCCTCGTGATGCTGATGGTATGCTATGTTACGTTTTTTTTATTCGAGTTGGTTTTTGTACAATTAGCCATGTGAGCTTATATACATCGAGTGATTTAGGAAAAATGTGATAGTTTGGTCATTTGCTCGATTTCGTGTTGAAAACCAAATAATGGAGTTAGTCTTTGGCTATAAGTTGTAAAAATTTCCCTTTTTTTTAAGCTGAGAAGTCTTAACTAGCGTATGCACCTTTGAGTGCTTGTCAAAAATAGGTTGGTAGCTTAAGTTTTGTGATCTTTTTTCCTATCATGGCTTGTTGATCTCTGTTATCTATGAGGTTTTAGATTTTATAAACATAAAAAGGCGTAGATTCCATTTTAAGTTAAGGTAGCATGAACATTAATTGAAGAAGAGTGATATGTGAAGTGAAGGACCAATAGTTCTGATGTGGAAAAACTATTTCAAGGTGGATTTGACTGAGGGCAACTTGATGATGGAAGCTGTAGTTAGAAGATGTTGTGACTGTCTTTTTTTTCCGCACCCCTCTTATATGAACAGTTTAATAACTGGACAATTGAAAAATGCTTTTCAAGGGAAAGGCTAGAACAATTGGGTTTCTGAGTGTCAAGGGGTTTGAGTGAGAGTGATTTGGTGGAAGTTGTAGTTAGATGTTATGAATGCCCTTTTCTTTTCACACCCTTTGTATTTGAATAGTTTGACTGCTAAACAATGTTGGAAATGGCCTTCTGGGAAATGACTTGGCAAACCAATCCCCGAGGAACTAAGTGAAGGCTGGTGAATGAGGGCACTGATGCTAATTTCCAAACGTGTGGTATTTCTTTTCTGGCTTGGTCTGGTGAAATCTTGGAAATAGTGTTGTTGCAAGTTGCTAAGTCTCTTTAAAAAGTCATAGAATATTCACTGTTTTGAAGCCAGTCTTAATGGTGTAGCATTTGACTTCATGTTAATGATAAATGGCAAAATTTCGGTTGATGCAGATACGTTTTCAAAACCTATTTCTGGTTCTGACGAACCCCAGCAAGGTGGTTGGTTTCGAACATTCACAATTGCTGCATACAAGCCATACTTTGATGTTGACACTACAGATGTTTTGGAAAGGATCAAAGATTCACTTTTCCCATTTAGAGGAACTTTTACAGAAAAAACAGCCAATAACCCGGATCTGTGAGTTATCTTTGCCTAACATGGCACTTTGATATATGGTCTTAATTGATTAGAATGTCAAATTATCATCATTGAATTTGTGAGGAACTTTTTATTGAGATTTTCTCACTCATTTGTTTACTAATGCTTGACTAGGAAAGTGTAACTATGTAAAAAGAAAGAAAAAAAAAAGAAGGAAAATGTTTAGCCAATTGACACGATCTTGTCTTTTATATTCTATTTTAATAGTTGAACATGTGTTAAGAGGGCTAAGCATCTGTAGTCTAATATTTCATATCAGCTGTTTTCTATCTAGCTGAATGCCTATCCTGTAGATATAGATAGTTCAATCTCATATCCTTGAGATTGCTTTAACTTTTGGGGATTTAAAATTGAATTTCTTGCCTTTGCTTCCTCAAATAACCAAAACATGAAATATTCTAGAAACTGCTCATGCTGGCAAAAGGACACAATACTTGTGCTTTGTAGCCGTCCTGCGGCACTGATTGCTTATTGTTTCTGCAATAAGTCACCAATTTTGCAAATCCCTTGAATTTGATGACATGCTAAACTCATTTGTCTTTTCTTTCGTTGTTTCCACATGTTAGAAACATGTGTCATTTTAAGCTCAATATCTCTGCAGGTATGGACCATTTTGGATATGCACCACCCTAATCTTTGTAGCAGCCTCCATTGGCACTTTTGTGACATATATAGCACACAAGCTGCAGAAGAAAGAATGGAACTATGACATAAATCTGGTGACTTGGTCTGCTGGAGTGTTTTATGGCTATGTCCTTCTTGTTCCTCTTGCATTATATGTAATTCTCAAGTACTTTTCAGCACCATCAGGCCTTGTCCAACTGTTCTGTCTTTATGGATACTCCTTATTTGTCTTTATTCCAGCATTGGTAATGTTCTCTTCTTCTCCCTAACCGTGACCTTTTGTTATTCCTTAAGCTTATACATGCCTGGTACTTAAAAAAATCCAGATTGTAGTGTGAAGCACAAGATGTGATTATCTTTTCTGCAGTTAAACAAGAGAGAATTTTACGAATGCAAACTTAAATTCTCATGTACTTGGTTGCAGTGCCTCTCAGTGGTGCCCTTGGAAATTTTCAGATGGGTGATAGCAGGTGTGGCAGGGTTCATGTCAGCAACCTTCGTGGCACTTAATCTCCGAGCCCATATTATGTCCGCAGGTGAAAGGTGGTTTTTGATCGTTGCCGGTATCTTTCTTTTGCAGCTGGCTCTATCCGTTGTATTGAAGCTTTATTTGTTCACAGTTACTGTATAAGAAAGAATATTGTTCCATAAAGAGAGGCGAACGGGTTGTAGATGACAAAAATGAGTCTTTTTGGTCTTTATATCCTCCTTTTCTTACAACAATATTTTGCTGAAATATTTTTCAGCAATTAGGACCCACTTGTATTCATTCATTCGTGGCAATATTAACTCAAATCATTAATGTGATATTGTGTTTTGTTTTGCTTGTTATAGAACAATTGCAAATTAATGATAGTTTGGCTGAAATGTAATCTATTGAATCCGTAACATATGCGCACGTGTTTTCGGTAAAGTTAAAAGAAACTGGTAAGCATTGTTTTAATTATTTTTCTAGTTAATTTTAATTTTTAATTATTTATTATTTGAAGTTGATGTTTATTTTTATAGTAAAGAATTCTAATGTTAGATGAATTTATTTTAATTAGAAATCATTTCTTTCAAATTATTCAGAAATAAAATATTGGAGATTTTTGTTCTAAACTTGTTTACTGTAGGCTTGAGAATCCTAGATTTATTTATGTTGTGCATCGTGTCATTAAATGCGTCTAATCGATTTCTCCAATTTTGGTTTTGGATGGTTTGTTTTTTATTGGTATAAAAGAATTGGGATTTAATTTAGTAGTGAAGACCAACCAATACTAGTTTAAAAATATGAGTGAAAACTGACTGGAAATTAGTTTGGAAATAGAGCTTTCACTATTATTAAAAAAACTAAAAGAGCTCATGATAACACCGTATATTTAATCTATTTTTACTGTGAATTTTAATAGTGTTTTCTGTTCTAAAGCTTTTTTTCTTGAAAATTTTTTCACGTATTGTTTTAACTCTTATATCTTTTGTTTTTCTTAACTTTTGCTTGAAAATAGTTAATGAATGTCCACCATGTTTATTTTTTCAGCTTTGTCTCCTCTCTCTTCTGCCCTTTGTTTTTTATTCATGGTGAATGAACAAATACATCAAGCTTTAGCCTTTTTACATCGGAGAATGTAAGTTAGGGAAACACTTGGTGGATGAATAATTCTAATAATAATAATTATTATAATTATTATTATGATATTATTATAATATATACTAAAACTGCTCAGTGCTTCACGGTGCAATCCACAGTGAAATGCTGAGTTATATTTTTTATTTAATTTTTTTTGTTTTTTTATGTCTTTATAAGTTTTTTTTTTTTGCTTTTTTTTTCTGTGTTTTTTCTTTTAATGAATTTTTTTTTGTTTCATTTAGTTTGTTAATGTTAATTTTTTTTATTTAGTTATCAAACTTTCATGATACGGATCCCGGATTTGACAGATTAACCTGATTTGACGACTTAACCCGAATTTTTTTCTTACTTTTTTCTTTTAATTAATTTCTTTCGTTTAATTTAGTTTGTTAATGTTAAATTTCTTTCTATTTAATTATCAGACTTTCATGACACATATCTCGGACTTGACGGGTTAACCCAATTAATTCTGGGTTAACCCGTCAATTTTTTTTTTCTATTTAGTTATCAAACTTTCATGACGCGAATCTCAGGTTTAACGGGTTAACCTGGTCTGAAGGGTTAACCCAGTTAATTCAGATTTTTTTTTATTTTTCTTCATTATTTTTTTTCTTCCTGTTGGTTTTTTTCTTTTTTCTTTTTAATTAATATTTTCTAATTTATTTCATTAATATTAAATCTTTTTTTTATTTAGTTATTACACTTTCATGACACGAATCTCAAGTTTGACGAGTTAACCCAGTTGATTCAGATTTTTTTTCTTTTTCCTCATTAGTTTTGTTCTTTCGATTTCATCTTTTAATATTGTATGCCTTTAGTTTTTTTTCTTTTTTTTATGCATTTCACGGTGGACTGCACAGTGCAGTCCACGATGAAAAGGCTGATGCCTTTTTTTTTCTTTTTAAATAATTTTTTATTATTTAGTTTGTTGATATTAAATATTTTTCTATTTAGTTATCAGAATTTCATGACACGGATCTCAGGTTTGACGGGTTAACCCAGTTAATTTAGATTTTTTTTCTTTTTTTTCATTAGTTTTTTTCTTCTTATAAGTTTTTTTTTCTTTTATTTTTTCTTTCTATTTATTTTTTTAATTTAGTTCATCAATATTAAATTTTTTCTATTTAGTTATTGACTGATGCCTTTAGTTTTTCTTTTTTCTTTTTTCTTTTTTTGCCGTTTTTATGCATTTGACTGCACAATGCAGTTTACAGTGAAAAGGCTGATGCTTTTTATTTGTTTTTTCCTTTTTAATTAATTTTTTTTGTTTAATTTAGTTTGTTAGTGTTCAATTTTTTTCTATTTAGTTATTAAACTTTCATGACACGGATCCCGGGTTTGACGGGTTAACCTGGTTTGACGGGTTAGCCCAGTTAATTCTATGTTAACCTGTTAAATATTTTTTTCTATTTAGTTATCAAACTTTCACGACAGGAATCAAAGGTTTGATGAGTTAACCTGGTTTGAAGGGTTAACTCATTTAATTCAGATTTTTTTTCTTCATTAGTTTTTTTCTTCATGTTGGTTTTTTTTCTTTTTAATTAATCTATTTAATTATCACACTTTTATGACACGACCTTGCAGCCAGACCCATATCCAAGACTATTGGGTCTAGTATTACAGCCAGATCTACTTAAACTTGGGTCATGTAAGTTTAATGTTATTATTAATATTATAAATATTACTCTTGAGTCAAGCGTTGCAGTTAAACTCAAGACTCTTGGGTATAGTTTTGTAAAAAAACTTAATACTTTTAAATCTTAATTTTTTTTATATTTTTTATGCAAATAAATTGACCCGTAGCATTGCACGGGTCATCTAACTAGTAAAATAACTAAAAGATACTAGTAAAATAAAAAACAAACTAAAAGGTATCCGTAAAAGTACATTTTACTTTTGATTGGAACAGTGAAACGATGCTTTTATTTTTAACCAAAAAACTAAAGAAGCTGGCAACTGAGGGTATAATTGTTTTTTCCAGAGAATTTATTGCAAAATTAATGGGGAATAAATGAATCAGGACACCTTTTTTTTTTTAATTACAATGAAATGGCTATTTTATTTTTGAAAGCAAAAAAAATTAAGCTTTCAATCAAGGTTCTTTTGTCTTTTTTTTTTATATATAAAAAAATTGCATAATAAAGTTACCGTTACATTCATACCTTTAGGAGTAAAAAAAAAAAGGGAACATGCAAAAAGCGTTTTTTTTCATCTTTTATATTATTTTAAATAGTAAAATGACAAAATCACCCATTTTAAAAAAGAATGGTTTCAAGAGCATTTTAGTTTTTTTATTCTTTTTTTTTTGTTGTAATTTTTGGATTTAGTCAGGGGCTGTTTAGTAATTTTAAGTGTGACAACCCCTGCACCTTTTGGGCGGTGCGTGCAGGGCCTTACGGTTACCAAAACTCTCCATCCACGACAGTGTTGGGAGTGACAAGTCATCCTCTTTTCAACAGTGTAGCGTGTGCTCACAACGGAAGTTTAGGTGGGCTGCGGTGAAGTTTTTTTTTCTTTCCTCTCATGCCCTTGAAATTCGCACCAGCCATTCCAAAAAACAATTATGTCCTTCAATTTGTAATTTTATCAATTTTAGCCCTCATTCTTTTGATTACTATTTATTTTGCTTTTGATGCCTTTTTTTTAGCTTTTTTTTTCTAAATTTTATCCATGTGCATTTTATTTCTTTATATTTTTGTATTCAAATTGGTTCTCCTACTTTTGATTACTCTTTTTATGTGTTTTATACTTTTCTTAATTAAATTTCTTTTTCAATTTTGTTCCTTACCATATTATTGCTTTTTTTTTTAATATAATTTTGGTCATCATTCTTTTAATTACTATTTTCTTATCATTTTCTTGATTTATCTTTTATTTTTGTCCATCAACATTTTATTTCATTTAGTTTTTTTCTTATTCAATTTTGGTTCTCATTCTTTCAATCTTTTTTTTTTTATCATTTTCTTAATTTACTTTGTTTTCCAATTTAGTCCTTAATTATTTTCTTTCATTTTGTTTTTATACTGAATTTGGTCCATATTGTTTGGGTTTTAAATTGTTTTACAGTTGAAAATTTTACTTTATCATTTTTTCATGATTTCCTTCCTACATAATAATCATCGTCTCATGATTCGGGCCCAATTTAAGTTCGGTCCTTTTTTGGGATTGTTTATAAAAAATTAATTTTTTGTTAAATTTATCATTTGAGATAGGGTTATTAGGCCCTTTAACTTCATTGTTTGTTCCACTATTCTTTTTGTTAAACTATCCTGGTCTTTTATCCCAGGTAATAGGTTAGTTGAGTTAACCTAGGCCGACTAAAATTTTTCTTCCTCGATATTTTTTTATGAAATTGATTTTTTTCTTCCAACTTCATCCTTTAACTTTAAATTATTGGCCCTTGTTTAACTTTAAATTATTGGCCCTTGAGTTTTATGATTTTTTTTTCTTTCTGTTGGGTTTTCTTAAATGAGAGTTAATCAATTTAGCCGGAGTTTTCTTTTTCAATATTTTTTCTTATTAAAATTTTTTTTTGTTAGGTTCTTCTTTTAAAAGTCTATTTTTTTATCCTGATCTCATGTCATGGGTGGTGGGTTTGTCAAGTTAACCGAGGTTAACTCGGTTTTTTTCCTAGGCTTTTTTTTTATGACATTGATTTTTTTTAACATTAAATTATTGGTCCTTGAGCTTTGTTATTTTCTCTCTTTTCTTTCTGTTAAGTTATCTTGAGAGAGGATTAGTAAAGTTAACCCGAATTATTTTGAGGTTTTTTTTTTATTGAACCTTGGTCTTTTTTTACTAGGTCCTTCTTTTGAAATTATTTTTTTTTAATCTAAATCTCATATTGTAAGTCGTGGGTTAGTCAAAATAACCTGGGTTAACTCGAGTTTTCTTCTTCAACGTTATATTTTTTGAAATTCTTTTTTTTTCATCCTTTAACTTTAAGTTATTAGGCCTTAAGCTTTACAATTTCTTTTTTTTTTCTTTTCTTTTTGTGAGTTATTTTGATTTCATATCCTGGATCGCGTGTTAATAATGTTAACTTGGATTTGCTCGAATTATTTACCTTATAAAACATTTGACCTGACTTATGGCATAGTGTAGGTAATCTATCTAGAAATATCTATTCGTGATTAGATCAGTAATGATCGTGAATTATGAATCATCAATAATCACATATCATTACAAGTCATGTTTAAGTGTTTGTTTGGACAAATACAGTAATTGTGTTTGGTGAGTGTTTTACAATAGAAAGAACATATATGAGTATGGTGATGAAAACATAAAAATAAATAAGTTAATTTTATAGTGAATTTTTATTTTTTCAAAATAGAAAAACATGAAGATATATCTTATCCATCTTAATTGTCTATGTCTTTTCTGTCTTGAAATTATAACCAAACATTGTCTAAAAATTCCCAAGTCAAACAAGTGAGCTTGAAATCTATCCATGGGGCATTAACTGTAAAGTTATGATAATTAACATTAAAGAGATGCTTGGAATTCATATTTTCATCCCAAACTAATCATTTCATCAAATTTGACTTGGTGGAAATCCTTTTCAGTTCTCACCCGGTGGCTAAGATATGCTAGCATGGGATACAACATTGATATTGTCAGGCTCGCGTGTTGTCGAGTGATGACGGGTCTGTCTCCTGAGAGGTGTATGAAAAAAAGATTTTGAATATAATTATAAAATTATGATTATAAATTTTAGAATTCACCATCTAGTATTATGGTTACTAAAAAACCTATGATCTACGAGAGTTTAGGTATATAACTAGTTATACAAGGGGGAAAATACATTACCCCAGTATATCCTACCTAAGGTAGACTGCATTGTTCTTTGATTGTTTTTTATGTCATGTTTCTATCCGTTAGTTTTTTTTCTAAAGTCTAAGGTAGATCTTTTTTTTTTAGATAGTCTCTACCTTATTGGGTTAAAGTTTAACTGTTCTAAAGCCTGAATTTTAAAATTACATCTATTTCCTAAATATAATTAATTCCTAATGTTCTGAACAAAATAATTGTTATGAGTTTTTTGTATTTTAGTCAAACCTTAATAGATAATCATAAATTTGTTATGATATTCATTTTGCATTTTAAAAACACGAGAAAGATGCAGTTTTTGTTTTTGTTTTTTTTTTTTTATGAAAATATGCTTGGAAAAATTTTAGGATTCGACCGTTGCACAAAGACAAGGCATTTTTTTTTATGTTTTTGAATTGAGGAAATTAATTTAATTTTTTTTGAAAATTTTTCAATTTTTTAATTTTTTTTAAAGAAAAGTTTTGGAGAAAAACCGAGTATTTTTAATACCGGGTCTATATCTTACAGTGTAAGTCTACAGCTTAATATTATGAAAAATAGTTGGAAAAACATGCAAGAGGTCCATAAATATTTTTAAAATTTCCTTCGTAAAATTTGAAAAAAATTCCTTTTCTTTTCTTTTTTAATATTATTATATTATTATTAAAAATAAAAAAACTTTATTTTTATGCATTTCCAAGTTAAAAACATTTTGAAAAGCAACCGCTATCACACTCTCAAATACCCCTTTAATTTAAGGGTTTCTCCAAAGTTCAATTTGGTCCTTCAACTTTTAATTTTTTTCAATTGCACCCCTAATTAACCATATACTCTCAATTTTATGCAAATTTGCCCTTGCCGAACTTCATTGTCAGCCCCAAATTTCAAAATTTTTTTATTTTAGTCCCTGGTTTTGAATTTATGCAAATTGACCCCCAAAAAGATTATTGGCTATGATTTTCTTTAATGTGACTCCTAATTGACCCTAAAACTTTGATTTTATTATAATTTTACCCTTCATTTCAATCAATTGACTTGATAAAAATTAAATTTTGTCTCTTAAAATTTCAATCTTATCAATTAAGCCTAAATTGAACTCTCAAACTTAA
>Ga0325411_1007795_pt1 | contig 11661 bp, 10 predicted proteins | sample PopdelMetagenome_13_FD_206181 | JGI IMG/M metagenome (GOLD analysis project Ga0325411, IMG submission 206181) | Populus deltoides microbial communities from Bellville, Georgia, United States - Xylem-PdIQD-R4 | ecosystem: Host-associated > Plants > Phyllosphere > Stem > Wood/Secondary xylem...
CCAACAATTCTTTGAAATAGTGAAGTTGTTTACAAACTCTGATTGTAGTAGCATTGCTAATCGTAATATAGCATTGCCAATCATCATATTATGTTTGCATTTGTATTTTGTGTATACAGATGTGAAATTCCTCTGATTTTATGCTGTTTTTTTTGTTGGAACAGGCTCTCACCAGATAGCCAGAGGACATTATTTGTGAATCTTGATTCAGATACTTTAAAACCTGAAGGATGGGAGAAATTAGCTGATGAAAAACCCATTATACTTTCTTTTTCAGACATAAGTATCTATGAATTGCATGTAAGGGATTTCAGGTAAAAAAACTAACTCCCTTGAATCCTGGCTCTATAATCTGGCTCATCTTCAATGTTAGATTTCTGGAAAGAAAAAAAAAATCCAGTTTCAGGCTTATGTGCTAGTAAAAAGAGTTAGCCGAAGTTTTAATTGCTCTGATGACATGCTGAAGTTTGTAGGTTCTTATTCATTCTAAAATCCTATGTGCCTATTGTAGTGCCAATGATCATACTGTGCATCCTGACTTTCAGGGTGGTTATCTGGCCTTCACGCTGGAGGTAGTTCTGCTCTTTTGACCCCTTATATTAGAATCTACTGCTCAAAACTCAAAAGTGTGTTGGATTGTTTTGCATGTATTAGAAGTAACTGATATGATAGTGACTTAACACCGGTATGCACATTCTTCTTGAAGGATTCAGCAGGTGTACTTCATCTAAAGAAATTATCAAATGCTGGTATCACTCATGTCCATTTGCTGCCTACCTTTCAATTTGCTGGTGTTGACGATGTCAAGGAGAACTGGAAGTGCGTGGGTAAGTATTTTATCTTAGCTCATATTCTAGTGATTGTGTGCCTTCACATGTAATGCAGTTTATGGATTGCCACAACCGTAGTTCAGCAAAATGGTTTAAATTTTTTATTGTACCTAAATTGCTTAAACTCATTTTTGAAATTAGATATGCTGTCATGTGTTGGCTATCATTAATTGTATGACATTTAGGCTTCAACAGATAGCACAGTGCTGGAAAAATTGCCGCCGGATTCAACCGAGCAACAAGCTCAGATCACATTAATCCAAGATGATGATGGGTATAACTGGGGGTATGCTCCTAAATCCTGACTTGGACAAATATCAACGAGTTTATTATGTCTTCATGTTAAAACAGTTTTATCGTTTTGTTTTCCTTCTTGGAGGTACAATCCTGTTCTATGGGGGGTCCCTAAAGGAAGTTATGCTAGCAACCCAAGTGGTTCATGCCGCACAATTGAGTTCAGAAAGATGGTTCAGGTCTGTCTTTCTTAATCTGTTACTAATGCCTTTTGTCCTTGTCTTCCTAATGTCAGGGAAGCCATTTTGTTTTTTTAACTATCTGTGGCATGGACCACTGGTATACTGCTTTGATGGTGTAGGTAGTCAACTTAGTTAATGGTTAACCATTTTCTTGTAATTGAATCCTTTTGATTTGCAGGCACTTAACCATATCGGCCTTCGTGTTGTGTTGGATGTTGTCTACAATCATTTGCATGGAAATGGTCCCTTTGATGAGAATTCTGTTCTTGACAAGGTTTTTATAGTTATTATTCTTTTAATATCCAGTCCAACTATGCTTTTCTAATAGTACTTGTGGTTGTAGGATTAATTTACTGAGAAAATTACTAACAAGGCCGATACGTTTGGTTATTGTGGAAGGTTAGCCCTGGATTCTGTCGTAACTCTTAAGTTTTCCATGTAGATTGTTCCAGGTTATTACCTGAGAAGAAACACTGATGGGTTTATCGAGCATAGTACATGTGTGAATAACACTGCTAGTGAGCATTATATGGTTGAGCGGATGATCATTGATGATATGTTAAACTGGGCTGGTAATTATAAGGTAGTTATTTGCTCTGCGATGCCATTTTGTTTTTACATTCCCTGACCTGGCTTCTCTTCCTCTTATATTTTGAAATATACTTCTCTTTTACAATAAGTGATAGTGATTTTCCGAGTTCATAAATTGAATTGTTGCTGGCTTAAGGTAGAGCTTATGAAAGTCATTTTTCCATCTGTTGGAATTTCAATATATGTTTTCTATATGTTGATGACAGTTCATTGTATGCCATTTTGTCAGGTTGACGGGTTCCGCTTTGACCTTATGGGTCATATAATGAAAAGCACAATGGTACGTGTGAATCCGTGTCTTCCCTTTTTACGTATATCAATTTACATCAATTATTTGCATGGGAGAAATTCTTGTAATATAATGCTCTGGTTTCCTCTGACATGTTTAGGAGTTATATCAAGTTGCTAAGTAACATGTTTTCTGTTAGCCTGCCACATAAGTCATTATCAAGAGAAAATGATTTGCTCTGTTGCTGGATCAAGGAGCAGAGCTAATTATATAGCGTTGTGTCTTTTTGACGCATGGATTCTTTGACATGCTAAACAATTCTAGGAGCTGAAACTTGTATTGGATTTGAAAGGGGTGAGCATTTTTTGTTCGGTTCGGTTTTGAACCAAAAAAATAACCAAACCAAATTTATTTTTTTAAAAAAATTTAAATTGAAACAGGTTCAAACCGACCAGTTTTGGTCCGGTCCAGTCTGGTTTATATTGTTGAAAAACCAAAAAAAAATGAAATAACACAGATCTAATCTTGCGCTAGAAATAATCTTTCCCTTCATTAGATTCAATCTTTGACCTTTAAGACAAGCACAAAAAAAAACATGTTATTGCCTCTGATGCTTTCATCAAGATAGAAGACATGCTCTTGTTTTACCCCTGCTTCTGGTGGGTCTGCCCTTGCTACTCTCTTATAGTAATTAACAGTTATCCCAAGCAAATTGTAAATACTACACTATTGTGGGCAGATCAATGACTACTGGACTTGATGGCCTCCTCGACATTTGACAGAAAAATGATATGCTAATTGCACTTGCAAGATACTTGCTACTAAGGTTATGAAAGAAGGCAACTAAATCAACAATAGAATATAACTCCAGATATATGAATAGCCAACAAAGAGCAACGCTCGATTACTGGAACTAAACAGCACCCCTACCTTACTTATCGATAAGGAGAACTGGGACCAACTTTTCAAAGAGAATGAAAGACAAAGATTAGGAGTAAGAAAGTTGAAGAGAGAGTCTTGATGGTTTGGGGCACGGCAGCTAGGTCTGATTAGGGTGGGAAGAAAAGAAAGTTTAATATTTATACCCTTGTCTTTTTTAACTCGGTTTAGTTCAGTTTGAATTGATCCGGTTTGGTTCGGTTCATTCTGTTTTAGCCTTCTAAAACCGAACTTGAGCTGAATTGATTTTTTTTTTAATTTTTTCTAATTGGTTCAATTGGTTTTTTTTCATAGTTCGGTTTTCTCGGTTATTTTTTTTTTGGTTTTTTTTTCTCACCCCTAGGATTTGATACTCAAGCAGTTCTTTATTGGATCATGCCAACAAAAATCAAGAGCCATGCCCACTCAACCTTTGTTATTTGTGTGTAGGTGAAAGCAAAAGATGCAGTCAACAGGCTGACAAAGGAAAGAGATGGAATTGATGGTTCAAGTGTCTATATGTAAGTTTGGAGCATGAAGTGAATTTTTTTCTTTCTGCCATAAACTTTATGAGTTATACTGTTAGTGCACCATAATTCCTTTGTTTTCTCTTGGATGAGGGTCTTGGAAATTGTTTGTTGCTTCCGATGCACATTCCAATGGCACAAGTTGCTGATTGACTCTTCCGTTTATATAGATATGGAGAAGGTTGGGACTTTGGTGAAGTTGCTAACAATGGGCGTGGGATAAATGCTTCACAGTTCAATGTTGGTGGGACTGGAATTGGAAGGTACTATCTGTTTTTTTAGATTTTACAATATATTGCTCCTTCTGTGCCAAAAAGAAAATTTTTAGACACATGGATATTATACAGGCATTTCCCTTTTGTCAGCATTGCATGGTTGATCTTGTAACAACTGAAAGAATTCTACCAACTTCAACTGCTTCTTGGGACTGATTTTAATTTATTAGAAACCCCTTGTTGTTAGGAAAAAAAAAGTTTACAATTCTTTTATGTGGAGTTGAAGCCTTAGAACTGGCTTTACCCAGAATCAATTCCTAAAGTTATCTTTTGATTTTTGTAATTTGCACAGGAAAAACACCCATCTTCTCACTTTAGTGATTTAAGTTTGATTAGTTTTCAGAAGCACTTTGGCTTCATGAAATATTGGGAAATCCAATTGCAGTTTTAATGATCGAATTCGGGATGCAATGCTTGGGGGATCTCCATTTGGCCATCCTCTCCAGCAAGGATTTGTGACTGGGCTAATGTTGCAGGTAATCATTATTAACGGAAAGGCAATGAACTTTCATGCATAACTCACTTGCTGACAATTCCGAAGAAATATTTTTGGGCAGCAAAGAAAAAATAATTTTATAGCTAAAATTTTAATATCTTTTACACAAGGGTTTTCCTAAATTAATATTTTCTTGGTTCATGTAGAAGTTTCTTCCCCTATTCTATTGTTCATTTTCTCTGAAATATTTACTATGCATCTGGAAACATTTTGTTGCGTGTCTGCTGGTTGAATCTTCATGCCACTTTTGGCCTATTAACAACAGCCTTTTTTCTAGTCAAGGGTTTGATTTGCCAGGTTGTACAAAGGTCTGATATTGACTAATTACAAGAAGGACAACAAAACCAACCCTCAATCCCAAACTAACTGTGGTCAGCTAAATGGATCCTATTACGCCATTCTGCGCAATCATATACCAGATCTGCCTCAATATGGAGAGAATTTAAACCCTTCTGATGTTGACTATTCTTAGAAAAGTTGCTTTCTTTTGCAATTTCTGGAGAACATATGGATTCAGTTTCAAAAGTTTGTAAAAGGAGCTCATTATAAATATATTTATACTGAACTCATCTGCCATCACTAGGTGGTCTTTGTTTTTCCTTAAAAGTCATTTTGTTAAGCAAACTATTTTGCAGCATTTTGTCAAGTAGTTTGTCTGTATTACATCTTGGTTTGGCAGCATCTTTGAAATGCTTAATTGGACAATTATGCTTTTAGTTTGAGGGTGTAATACTGTATGATCTTTCAATTCCTGTATATTTGTGGTTACATCGGCTTTCCTGAATAGTAATTGATTCTTCTGTAGCCTAATGGTCATGATCATGGTGGAAAAGACGTTGAAGAACTCATACTTTCTGCAGCAAAAGATCACATCCAGGTTAGTTATCTTAATGCTGTCCCATATTTGATGATGGTGTTGAATAGATGAACTTTTAAGTTCAGATGAGTTTGTGCAGCATAGTGTCCATGAATTCTGTAATGTTCTTACAAGCATGGAAGATTTCAAATGAACTTATTTTTAAAACACCCAGTGCTTTCCTTGGACTGAAAATGCTATGGATCTATTGGCTGCACGCCATATAAAAGCTTAAGTATAAAGGTTCAGTTATGTGCTTTTTTTGCTCGGCATTGGAAATATGCGACTGATTTATATAGGAAATGCTTCTAGGCTAGAAATAGAAGCAAATATAAATAATTTTTTTTCCACATTTTCTATCCACGTATTGTTTGATAACTCAGAGAAAAAAAAAGCCTTTTAAAATGCTGATCACAGAATGGCCCATTTCATGAAAAGATTAGATTTGTTGGGAAGGTGAGGATCAGGAAGCCTCTTTGAGCCTGTGTACATTTATCTTTCTGTCACCCTCAGTATTAAACCTTTTGTTTACTCATTTTTTGATAACCAATAAGTCATTTGGGTCATTTAATTATCCTAAGTCATGATTTTATCATTAATTAATTGATTTCATGCTGTCCAGGTTGGGATGGCTGCAAATTTGAGGGATTATGTACTGACCAATAGTGATGGGAAAGAGGTATACATCATCCTGCAGTGCAGAGATCTGTTTTACTGTCGAATACTTTATACTGTACATCTAGACTTATTGGTTCAACCGCATGGTTAATATGAATAATTAAGCTATCCTCAATTTGCTTCTCCAAATGTTGAAAGTACATAGAATATTTAATCCACACGGTAAGATACACCTTCTCTCAAGCCTACAGTAGATCAGGCATGCCATATATTTATAGTAAAAAAAATTAAACGCGTCTCTTTTGGGTAGTTCCTTACCTATAAATATTTGGAGATTGGCTAACCTTAAAATTTTTGTTATATTGCTTTTCTCAGGTAAAAGGGATGGAAGTTTTCACTTATGGTGGGGCACCTGTTGCATACGCTCTACACCCTGCAGAAACAGTAAGGACCTTAGTATCTGTGATTATGTTTATTATGACTTTCAAGGAACTTTTCATCTTGTTCTGAGATGATGCAATAGGAACACATATGAAACATCACTCAAGACACGTTTTATGGTTTGCCATAATGCTTTTACTAAATAAATTCCTTACATATGCTCTCTGGCAAGCATTATTTCCCTTCACTGGCCAGACATGTATCATTTAATACTAGTTTGCAATTATCTACTCTGAATCATGCATTAGCACTTCCCTTTGTCAGAGGGTTTGTTTTGCTGCTGTACTCAATAATTTTTTCAATTTTAATTGTCATCACTGTTAATACATCTCCATCAGATAAGGATAAGGTTTTGCTAAACATTGTTATCGACTTTTTTGGTTGTTTTTCAGATCAATTATGTTTCTGCTCATGACAATGAAACCCTATTTGATGTTGTGAGCATGAAGGTACGATCAATATGCTTTTAGAGTGTTTGATTTTAGCCATTTCTCACAGACCCAATGTTGTTTTACAATAGTAGTATATATGACACTGTTCTAACTCATCTCCTTACTGTAGACTCCAATGGAAATTTCTGTAGATGAGAGATGCAGATTAAATCATTTGGCAAGTAGTGTAATAGCATTGTCACAGGTAGAGTTCATGTCATTTGTTGTTCAGCGATGTATTTTCATGATTCAAACTAATGGTTTTTTTTTTTAAAATTTTTATCACGAGTATAATAAATGTCCTTTTTAAATTGTGCTTCTTGAGGATAATGTTAGATAGCTTGTTATCTTCAATGAATGAGGCTCTTTAGTTAGTGCATTAATAATATCTTCAACATGTTTGAAAATGGTGGAATGTTTTACATAATGAATTGTTAACGTAGCTGGTTAGAATTTGGGTTCCTTTCAACACTTGTTCCTGTGTAGGACATGTTTGTAATCAGGCTGATAACTTAAACTGTACAACCAAATCATGTAACCTGTTTTACAGGACTCCCAAACTTTCCTTCCCAATAATCGTTTATTAGTCAGTAGTCATAAATACTAGAGTTTTTTGTTTTTCCCCATTCTACTCTTCTGTTCTGAAGAAAATAGAAAAAGGAAGCTAGCCAGCACATCATGCAAGCTACATTTACTTGACCATTTTAATTTACTATAATTTAATTTTGTCTTGTACTTTGTTTGCTAGGGTTTTGAGGCATAAGAAAGCCATGCAACATTATCATGATTAAAGGTCCATTTGCTCTGTACTTGTTATCTTATGATGACTTGACAGTGTTTCCTGCTTGTTTAAGGGAATACCGTTTCTCCCGACTCTACTCTTCTGTTCGTGAAGAAAATAAAAAAACGGAAGCTAGTGAGAAAATCATGTGAACTACATTTACTTGACCATTTTAATTCTCTAAAATTTAATTATGTCTTGTACTTTGTTTGCTAGGGTTTCAAGGCATAAGAAAGCCATGCAACATTATCATGTTAAATGTTCAATTTGCTTAGTACTTGTTATCTTATGGTGACTTGACAGTGTTTTCTGTTTTTTAAGGGAATTCCATTTTTCCACTCTGGTGATGAGATGCTACGCTCAAAATCGCTTGATCGTGACTCTTACAACTCTGGTGATTGGTTCAACAGGTCTTCTGTTATTCTTGTTTTCAAGTTGCTATCTCAATTAATTAAATCTTACTCCAATATTTATCTTCTAATTAATTATAAATTTGTCATTACGATAATATTGCATGTTTTTAACCTTGTGCTCGTAGATTCTATTCATATTTTCTTGTTATGTGGTGATGCCTGTCATGTTCCTTAGTTTACTTGTAACTAATTTCAGGCTAGATTTCACTTACAATTCCAACAACTGGGGTGTCGGCCTTCCTCCAAAGCAGAAAAATGAAAAGCACTGGCCACTGTAAGCAAGAATTTAGTGTTAATCATTATCATGTGATTTGAAGTACCTGGTTTTGTTGATTAATTTCTTTGCTCTACAAAATACTGTTATAATATATATAACTGGTTTTCACGGTATCTTGGAGGAGGAAAAAAAGAACTGCTTTTCATGGTTTGTCCTCTAGAGCATCTTAACATAACGTTTCTCTTGAAATTCTGGATGTCTCTTTTCCTCAGAATAAGACCAAGACTGGCTGATCCATCCTTCAAGCCTCAGAAGAATCATATCCTTGCCGCTATCAATAATTTTTTAGATGTGTTGCAAATCCGATATTCGTCTCCACTTTTTCGTTTGACGACAGCTAATGCTATTCAGGTAAGGATTTTCAGTTATAACTTGCTGATTTGGGATGGTTTTGATATTAAACATGTTTAATGGCTTTAATATGAACACTGCCTATGTAACAAAAAGGTCCTTTCTGCTATTGTTCTCTTCTTGCCCTTTATTGAAACCTTAGTTTTAATCCTCCTATACCTTGGAGGAACCTCATGTGACAGAACTTGATAGTTGACTGTTCAATTACCTAAAGTGTAAACAGGTTCGGCTTGACCTAGGTTGGCCTTATGCATACCATCTTTTGATTGTATGGACTATGAGAAGGACCATGATCGTGTGATCTCAACTCTTGACCTTTGCTGACATGGCAATAAAGTGTGGCAGTAGTTTGCTACATAAGGGTGTTAACTGTCTTCTGTTTTTTGTTTAGTTTTTAATTAAGACACAGTAAATTACCTAATCAAGTTAGAAAAGCTATTTTAATTTTCAGAATTTAAAATAACTAAATAGTGGGAGCCAACTTTCAATATGCGGCTCATTTTCCATTATCCATGTCATTGAATCGAGAGTTGGGGCCACTCTACCTTTTCCCTTGTGGGAAACACTTTTTCCAAGCCAAAATGAACTTCAATTTCCATGCATATGGTCTCCACTAGATTTATTCTCTCTAATTTTCTTGGAAAGTTACATGGAGAAAAGTGTACGTTTTAGGCTCTAAATAGTTGATGTTCTCCATTTCCATCTTGATCTTCAGAGTAGCTGTGATCAAATAACTATGGCCTGCATGATCTTGAAAACTTTGTGAACTAGAACTAGATTGATGTCATTCCTTGATTATTCAACAATTCAGTGCATTCTTTAAAAAAATCACTCATATTTGATTGTTATTTTTCATGATATTTTCTTGTTTCTTTTCCTACATTTTCAGTGCTTAATTATAACTTTGGTTTGTTCTCAAAATAAAAGCAATATCTAAAATTGCAGTGGCCTCTTTCACCTAAACTCTCACAATGCTTTCTTCCGGGTTTCTCCCTTGTCCTGTCTTTTTATATGTATCAGATTAGTAGTGAGCAAATCATTATTATGACACTAATTGGTTTGTTCTCAAAATAAAAGCATTATCTGAAATTGCAGTGGCGTCTTTTACCTAAACTCTCACAATGCTCTCTTCTGGGTTTGTCCCTTGTCCTGTCTTTTTATATGTATTAGATTAGTAGTGAGCATATCATTATTATGACACTAATTGGCATCCAGGAACGGGTCCGATTCCACAACACCGGTCCTTCATGGGTCCCTGGTGTTATAGTGATGAGTTTTGAAGATGGCCATAGAGGTGTTCCAGGATTAACTCAACTGGATCCCATGTGGGTGAATATATATCACTGCTTCTACTATGATTCTGAATTGTGTAATTACTGATAGTATTATGGCCTGTTCTACAGCTACTCTTTCATTGTGGTGATCTTCAATGCCAGTCCATCTGAGGTATCTTTTGCCAGTCCTGTATTACGGGCAAGAACTTTTCAGCTGCATCCTATACAGGTAGTTATTTCTTGGTTAAGCTTGGCTTCCGAAATTCTTTTGGGACAGAACATGCTGACCTAGTTTTCAGTGGAACTCTCGAAATAGTACTTCTAATAGAGCATTAAGTTTCCTGCGGTCTCTCTCTCTCGGTGGACTAGATGGGATAAGTTTAGGGTAGCTGAGGTTATAGAAAATACTGCGTTTAACTTGGACGAACAGTGACAAATATGAGAGGGATGGTGCCCCTGAGTTTTTTGTTCCACGCTATTTCTCTCTTTCATTTGGATGTTAATTTCTGTTGGAAAATGTTGTTTTCTATTTAACGTTTTTTCCTTTATGGGAATTTCGATGCAGGCTATGTCAGCTGATGAAGTTGTGAAGAACTCATCATATGAAACATCCACAGGGTGCTTCACTGTGCCCCCAAGGACAACATCAGTTTTTGTGGAGTATCGGTAAATTGACACCATCCACCACCATACACGGTGGTGAATATGCATCTTTTATTTCATATTTCGTAAGGTGAACATAATAATCAGCAATTGATCCTGCTGAAATCCCACACCAGAAATAGACATGTACGAATTGAAAACTTGTTGGTATGAAATGAAATATAAATTTAACTGGGTTGAACCATTGAATTTCATTAGAAAAGCTCCTTTTCTTGTCTCGGTCTTCTCGTAATTGATCATTGGGGTGGCTCGATTTTTTCCTCGGGAAGAGTCCTCGGCTGTTGACATCGTTAGATGGAGATTTCTGTCCTCAATTATTCTAGTCTGTGGTTCGGTGAACGAGAGTTAGTTAAGAAGTTGCTTCATAAGACAAGCGAGTGCAAGAGGAGCCCAACTATCAGAGGTGTGAACCAAGCTTGGTAGAGTAGTTTCTATTTTTCCAAATGTTTTCTTAAGAGGAATGTATTTAAAAAAATATTTTTTATTTTTTAAATTTTATTTTTAAAGTCAACACATTAAACTATTAAATAAAAATTAAAAAAAAGTTTGAAAATTTTCAATAACGTTGAAGCCCCTATCAAATTTTCAATTGGAAGCAAAACAAATATTTTATTTTTTATATGACCCACGTCTGTTTCAAGGAGTCCCTCACACTGACAGCCTAGAGAAATAGAGCCAACGCATAATAACACATGATCCGATAACCATAATTCCATGTTGAAATAATCAGTTCGTGCTAGGGCTGCTTTCAGTCTGCCACCCTGTAGATGTTGGTATTTTTCATCACCAAATTCATGCGGTGGTTCATTTTAAAACATATATATATTTTTTAATTTTTTAAAAATTATTTTTAATATCACCTTATTGAAATGATTTAAAATTATAAAAAAATAATTTTTTAAAACATTGTTTAGAATGCAAATTCAAACTGCAACTAAATAATAAGAGATTATTTGGGTTGCTATTAGTAATTTAACAGCACTGGAGTAGTTTTAGGTTTGGAGGTTGTGATTTATCCAGGGGAGAAAGTAGATGTGATTTGCAATATTATAGCAGTCCAATCAGTTATATCTCGCCTCTTTCTAGTGATTTTACTCACAAGTCAACTGAGCTGAGTTGAGCATTAGAGTAGATCTACTTACAGGTGTAGATGTATAGTGTTAGAGAAAAGACTTGGTCTTTTGACTTCTTAACTCCTCGATCCTACGTTGCAA
>Ga0325411_1007797_pt1 | contig 11660 bp, 4 predicted proteins | sample PopdelMetagenome_13_FD_206181 | JGI IMG/M metagenome (GOLD analysis project Ga0325411, IMG submission 206181) | Populus deltoides microbial communities from Bellville, Georgia, United States - Xylem-PdIQD-R4 | ecosystem: Host-associated > Plants > Phyllosphere > Stem > Wood/Secondary xylem...
GGAGGTCATTACAGCGGATATTATTTATTGCATATTGATGGCATGATAACTTGCGGTCCTAAATCTAAGATTTCTAATCTCAGCAACAAGAATGTATAATATAATGTATTAAAGGCTCTCTACCATTTATCAACCGAGACAGGCAGTACCGCAAGATATGTAAATAATAAATAAATTAAAGTATATAAATGCCACTAGCAACTAATCATGCAATTACTCTGCTCAGCAGCGTAACCCACCAATCTTCATAATCACTTCAACGTAATCAATACAATTAGTAGCACTGTCCCCAAATCAAAACCCTCACGCAAGAAATTTGGATGACAGAAATCATCATGTGGACATCCTTCGACTGCAAATCAGTTCATTTTTTTAACCAGTTAATCATACCGGGCCTGAAAAGTAAAAGAAAAAGAATCCGTATGTGTATAAATCTTCTTGGGAACTTTCTAGTGGATATACTCTGGTTGCGTGATTACGAGAGTGTGACAATCGTTTTTTTTTTAATTAAAAATTATATTAAAATTTTTAAAAAATTATTTATAATACCAGTACATGAGATATTACTACGAGATAAAAATATTACAAAATCAATTTTAAATGAAAAGAATAGGGCAATTCCATCCTGGACGCTATCCATTCATATCGCTTCTCTTTTAAGTTTAATTATTATGAAAGACAAGGCTGTAGAATAAAAATATGAGGTTACCTTTTTATACAAGAGGTTGATTCAGATGCAAGCAGTGTCACCTTTAATCTGCTCCTGGTTGATTGCCCGTTTCCGTCTGACGTTAAGGCTGATTTGCTACGATAGCTGATGGGTTTGCTATGTTAACAAACTTTTCTTTTTTATTTTCTTAATTAAGCCCTTTTTCCCCCAACAAAAATACTTTAAGTAGCGATTGTGATTTAAAGTGGTTTTTACTTAGAAATATATTAAAATAGTATCTTTTTTATTTTTTAAAAATTATTTTTAAAATCAGCATATCAAAACGATGTAAATATATATAAAAAAATTAGAAATTTAACATAAGATTGTTTGCATAGCACTCCTAATATATGCTTTTTATTTGCTCAATGTTCCCTGCCTCACTGTCCTTTTCCAGATCCGAGAGGTAAATGAGTTAGACATATTATTTTTTAAAGTATTTTTTATTTGATAATATATTAAAAAATATATATTTTTAATACCCGTGCACTATAATAATTAAAAAAAAATCAAATACAATAAGAGCGTGGGTATGATTGTCAGAAAAACTAAGTTGAAAATAGATTGGGAAATATAAATATAAAGTTCGTAAAATTCATTAAACAACAAGGACAAAAATATAACTGATGAGGAATTTCTCTACAAAAAGGGCTGAGGCCTTAACGTCAAGGGTGGCTCGTTGTTTCGACAGGCCCAGCCCAGTATATACACGTGGCTTTAAATGGCAAACAATGGCGAGGGGCACAAGATCTTTGGAGGCTACTTCAATCTTTACAGGACTTCATCCTTTCCAAGAAAAGCCTAACGAGCTTTTCCTAACCTAAAAAGGGCTGAGCTTCGTGGTTGTGATATGGCAGCTTCCACGAAAACTGGGCTTTCCACCTTTTTCTTTTAATTTAATCATCCTGATTAAGAGCATAGATTATATAATGAATGAACACTTCTCTTCTAGAGGTTCGGCCGTTGACCCAGTTGTTGAATCAGTGGTCCGCTAGTCAGTTGCACGTAAATAGTTGTTAGTGGAATAATGCCAAAATAAATAAATAATAAATAGTTGAAAATTCTTTAACAAAATGCCAAAAAAAATATATAGGCATTGTTAGTGCTTGCTACAACATTTAAAAAGAGTTGATATTGTGCAAGGAAAAATAAATGCATGTATTTACTAAAAAAAAACTTATTGTTTTGGTGAAAATAAACTGTTTTATTTAAATAAAATGACACAATTTTAATAACTCCAGGTTAATTAAGGTTTTAACTTTTTTTTTTAATTTTAGGTCTCAATCATTTTAATTTGTTAAATTAAATCCTTAATTGAGTCTGATTTTAGAAATTAATTCAATTTTATCCTTGTGAAAGTTTTAAAAAGACCTTTTGATTTTAGCGTGTTTTTTAATTTGATTTCTGGTTTTGGATATTTTCAATTCTATCCTTAAATAACCTTTAAATTACTATTTTTTTCAATTTTACCCCTGATTTTAACTTAATTTGGACCTAAATATGCATGTCTTTTGCAGAAAAGTCATTGGTCTTGAATTTCTTCAATTTGGCCCTTAATTGATCCCTGAACTTTGATTTTCTTATATTTTTTCCTCTGAATTTATCCTATTTAGTTTGTAAAAATTAAATTTGGTCTTCTAAAATCTCAATCTTCTCAGTTAAGCCTAGATTAGGCTTTCAAATTTAATTTTTAATCAATTAAATTCTTAATAAAATTAATTTGACCCATTAAAAGTCTAATTAAATCATTGCACTTAATCAACTCTTTTAATTTTTGACATGAATTAATTTTTAAAATTAATTATATTTTTAATTAGGCCCGCGATTAAATCAAAATTAGATTATAAAAAGTATAATTAAACTCTTAGGATTAATTTTTATACACATTCATATGATATTCAGTTACATTAACCTTAAATATGCATTCTTCTTCATTTCCCATTCTTTTAAGGGTGTAAATGAGCTTTTAATTTTACACTTAAATTCCTCTTCAATTTATCTTTCCCAATCAAGTTGCTGGTTCTCTTTTATTCTTTTTTTATTTTTATTTTGAAAAGAAAAGGATAATTTTGTAGGAATTCAAAATTGAGTTATGACATTAATTAAAAATAAAATTCCTATTTTTTTTATTTTTTATAAAAAAAATTACATGATTTTTTCATATTAACTATTCTTTTATTTTTTATGACATACAAATTATCAAGTCATGATTTTTTTATTTTTTATGATAGGTTTATGTTTAAAAGGTAATGATTCTCATAAAAATATATTTTCGTCAAAACAAAAAAGAAATAAATAAACGAGGAAAGATAATTTTGATTGAAGGGACACATTCCCCTTTTAATTCAAATGATTGAGATTTTTATGAATATTTATTTTAATGAACTTTAGTTTTTTGTTCAAAAAATGTGCTTTTAATAAAAAAAAAATCTTTTTTAAAAAACAAAAAAAAAGCATTAATAAAGAAACAAAAATTCATCTGATTAAATATATTTATTTTTTCAAAACCTAAATGTTTTTCTTCCTTATAAATATTTATTTTCATTACAAAAGAACTAAATAAAATTTTATTTTCAAAACTCCACACAACACCGCGCGGGTAAAAATACTAATTATAAACCATGGGATACAACTTGCATTGGGGTGAGAAAAATTACGAAACGAGGAATTGCATGAGTTTTAATACTAAGGTAAAAATACTAATTCTTTCCCATGAAAATTGATAAGCCTTTAAGCTTTAATAATAGTGATGGATCCATTTTTTTTTTCTTATAAGTTTGACGAGCTGCCAAGTTTATTATTTATAGGTTTAGCCAAGCATTGGATCTAGATATGTACTAGTTACATACCTCACGTGATGCTGCGGATCAATTTATTTTTGCATTTTAAAAAAAATAAGATCTAAAAATGTTAGGTTTTTTTGCAAAGTTATACTAAAAAGTCTTAGGTTTGGTTGCAACGTCTGATCCAAGAGTAATATTTATACTATTAATAATAACATCAAACTTGGGTTAACCCTTAGCATAAAAGTGTTTGGACTACAATACCAGACCCAATAGCATTGGATGCGGGTCTGGCTATAAGGTCGTGTCATAAAAGTGTGATAATTAAATAAATTAGTTAAAAAATTAAAGAAAAAAAACCAACAGGAAGAAAAAAATTAATGAAGAAAAAGAAAAAAAATATGAATTAACCAGGTTAACCCGTCATACCTTGAATTCGCATCGTGAAAGTTTGATAACTAAATAGAAAAAAATTTAACATAAACAATTTAAATTAAATGAAAAAAATTAATTAAAAAAACAAAAAGCATCGGCCTTTTCACTGTGGACTGCACTGTGCAGTTCACAGTCAAAGGCATAAAAACAACAAAAAAAAAGAAGAAAAACTAAAGGCATCAGCCGAGAACTACTTAGAAAAAAAATTTAATATTAATAAACTAAATTAATTAAATAAAATTAATTAAAAAAAAACCTCTAAGAAGAAAAAAAAACTAAATAGAAAGAAATTTAACAATAACAAACTAAACTAAATGAAAATAATAATTAAAAAGAAAAAAAAGCAAAAAAAAATTTCAGGTTAAGTCGTCAAACCAGGTTAACCCATTAAACCCGGGATCCGTGTCATGAATGTCTGGTAACTAAATAAAAAAAAATAAAAATTAACAAACTGAACTAAACAAAAAAAATTAATTAAAAAGAAAAAAATCTAAGTTAACTCGTCAAACCATGTTAACTTGTTAAACCCAGGATCTGTGTCATGAAAATTTGATAACTAAATAAAAAAATTTAACATTAACAAAATAAATTAAACAAAAATTTTTTATGAAAATAAAAAAACAAAAAAAAATTGACGGGTCAACCCATAATTAACTGGGTTCACCCGTGAAACTCGGGATATGTGTAATGAAAGTCTGATAACTAAATAGAAAAAAATTAACATTATCAAACTAAACTAAATGAAAAAAATTAATTAAAAAGTAAAAAAAAATATTTTTGGATTAACTTGTCAAATCAGGTTAACCCATTAAATCCAGAAAACGTGTCATAAAAATCTGATAACCAAATAAAAAAATTTAACATTAATAAATTAAATTAAAAAAAAATTTGTTAAAAAAAAATAAAGAAAAAAAAACTCAAAAAGTATAAAAAAAAAACAGTTGAAAAAATAAACAATTTAAAAAACAAAATCCCAAAGCATCATTATTTTACTGGGGCTGCAGTATACAATTCACGGTAAAACCTGATTCTACAATTACAATACAATGAGTTTGACGACAACTGATTTTCAAAGTAGTTAGCATAGTCTGTTTTTATTTTTTTATTAAAAAAAAATCAGACACCATGTGGCCATAAATTATTACGTGACCTCTCCTTCCTGGAATCTGCTGGCCATCTGCAGGCCAAGTATCTATCCATGACAATGATGTATTTCAAATAATATTTTGTGTAAAAATATACGTTAATAATTTTTTTTATTTTTTAAAAATTATTTTTAACTTCAACACATTAAAATTAAAATAATTTAAAAATACTTAAAATATATTAATTTAAAATAAATAAAAAAATATATTTTTAATTTTTTTAAAAGTACTTTTAAAACATAAAAATAAATAAACCTAATTTTTTGAGTTTTTTTAATTATAATTATTTTTTAAAGTGATTTTTTTAAAAATATTAAAATAATATTTTATTTTGTTTTTTTAAAGAATATGTATCAAAATTATTTAAAAATTATAATTTTTTTAATTTAAAATAAAAATAATTAAAGAAATATTTTATTTTTAAAACAAAAATAGTGATTTCAAAGGTCAAAGTGGCTGCTGTAAAAGATATAAGAAGAATAGAATTCGAAACTTTTCGTTAATAAAGTCAAAATAATTCATCAATTTCTCCACCAACCCCTCCTCTCTTCTCCATGGTAGAACTCCAGCCCTAGCAGCGTCGCCACCTCCCTTCCCAAATGTTCAATCTCCTTCTCCTCACCATCACTCTATCCCTCATCACTCCATCCCTCGTTCAATCTCAAGCTCAAAACAACACAGCAACATGCCCGTTAGACTTCAACGTCCTCCGCAACCTGACATCTGCCGGCTCCAAACGCCCCCCCACTTCAGACATCAACCAGCAGTGTCGGTACATCCTTCAAGGACTTCGACTTGTTCAATCCCATTACCTCCAGCTTAACAACTCCTTCCTGCCTCCACTCGACTCTGCTGAATCATGCTGGAGCACTTACCAGGTCCTCATCAATGAATTCCTTCCCAATTTCGATATCCGCTCTTCTTGCGGCTTCAACACTAGCTGGATCTCTCAGGGATGTATGGACATCTCTACCAGGTCCCAGTTCGAGGCCATCGTCCCTGTCTCTGCTCTTAATGACGTTGCTTCCAACTGTAACCAGTCCCTTGAGAATAATTCTCCGTGCGCTGCCTGTACTACCAGCTTGTCCACGCTGCAAGCCAGGTACTTGACGGGAACTTCCATCGGGAATGTTTCGGATTGCCAGGCATATCCCTCCATTTATGCCGCGGCTTTTACTAATAGGTATGGACCTACTGATAAGGGCACAGCCAAGTGTTTGTTTTTACTTGATTTTTTTCCCAAGAAATCTAGCAAGAAAAGGAGCATAGTCTTGATCTTGGGTGTTTTATTAGGGGGTGGTGTTGGGTTGGTGGTATTGATTGGTCTGTGCTGGATCTTTCACAAGAGGAAAAAGAGGGCAGACAAATTTGGGAGAGTGCTTGAGACAGAGCTGGGTTCTGGGTTGGAGTCCATTAGTCAAAGTACTTCTTTGGTTAAATATACATTTGACGAGATTAGGAAGGCAACTAGAAATTTTTCTAGAGATAACATTATCGGGAGAGGAGGTTATGGGAATGTGTATAAAGGTGAATTGCCAGATGGTTCTCTAGTTGCTTTTAAAAGATTCAAGAATTGCTCGGCTGCAGGTGATTCTTCTTTTGCTCATGAAGTTGAGGTTATTGCGAGTGTCAGGCATGTCAACCTTGTTGCTTTGAGAGGATATTGTACTGCTACCAGTCCTTTTGAGGGTCACCAGAGGATAATCGTGTGTGATTTGATAAAGAATGGCACTTTGCATGACCATTTATTCGGGTCCTGTGCGGAAAAGCTTAGCTGGCCTATTCGGCAAAAGATTGCTTTAGGGACTGCTAGGGGATTGGCTTATTTGCACTATGGGGCTCAGCCGTCAATTATTCACAGGGATATTAAAGCTAGTAATATACTTCTGGATGAGAGTTTCGAGCCCAAGGTAGCGGACTTTGGGCTAGCGAAGTTTACCCCAGAAGGAATGACACATTTGAGCACCAGGGTAGCTGGGACTATGGGATATGTTGCTCCTGAGTATGCTTTGTATGGGCAATTAACAGAGAGAAGCGACGTGTTTAGCTTTGGTGTCGTGCTTCTCGAGCTTTTGAGTGGGAAGAAGGCACTTATGGTGGATCATGAGGGACAGCCATCTATTGTGACTGATTGGGCATGGTCATTAGTGAGAGAAGGGAGAACTTTAGATGTTATCGAAGACGGCATGCCGGAGTCAGGGTCACAAGAAATTCTGGAAAAGTATGTTCTGGTGGCAGTTCTTTGTTCTCATCCACAGTTATATGCTAGGCCAACGATGGATCAAGTCGTGAAAATGTTGGAAACAGATCTCTCAATTCCTTCCATTCCAGAAAGGCCAATTTCTCTTGTAGCTGAGATGGATGATATTGAGAGAACTGCGAGCAGAAGCGCCTCTGGTCAGCTCTCCAGTCCAGCTGGCTACCAGCATTTCACATTCGAGAATGATCGCCCTTCTATCCGAAAGGAAGAAGGGTCAAGTTTTTCTCTTGTAGCTGAGATGGATGATATTGAGAGAACTGCGAGCAGAAGCGCCTCTGGTCAGCTCTCTAGTCCAGCCGGCTATCAGCATTTCACATTCGAGAATGATCGCCGTTCTATCCGCAAGGAAGAAGGGTCAAGTTCAGACTCTAGAGCAATAGAATAGCTGTGACATTAATGGTTTGATTTGCACTGATTGGTATGCCCAACCATTTGTTTGTTGATTTAGATTGCATATCCTGGATTTGGAACCACTCCTCTCACTGTAAAGATAAATAGATTACAACGAAAAGTTAATTCTTTAAGTTTAAATGAAGATGTGTATCATTGGATTAATAATTAAAGATGCATAATCTGACCTTCAGCATCACGTAAAGCTTCATGCCTTGCAAGTGCTAGAGGTAATAGTGTTACTGTATAGCATAATCAAGTTGCCATTTTCAAATTTTCTTTCGATTGAAGAATTTATCGTCTTTTGTTTTCTCATTTACTTTATCGCTGAGTAGACAGGCTGAATAGAGATTATAGCGAGTAGCCAGTATCTAAACATTGGTCTTTTGAGTCAACCCCTCCTTGGGGAGGCTATCGAAAGGTTGGTGTGCTGCCTTGCGAGTCTCCAAACCTTCAAGGCAAGGCAGAAGCTCGCAGTATGTTTGGACTGTTATGGAGAAAAGGCTTAGTTTGTTTACCGAAAATAGCACGGTATTAGTCATGTTTGTAATGTAAATCATATTTAGAGATGAGAAGTCTGAGCTGTAGGTGGCATAATATGCACTCGGAAAGTTTATGCTGGCGTCTGGACACATTTGTGCGCTAGCGAGGCTGGCTGGAGAATGAACTGGACTCTCTTTGGTTTCACAGAAAATGGAGGAATGAATTGATCGATTCATTGGATCCTAGGTCGGGACTGACAATGCTTTGTATGATCAAAGAACGTATACGAGTTCTGATCTCGGTTTCATGATGGTGTTTCTTGACTCTGAACTAGGAAGAAAATCCACAGAATGTACACGAGTAACTGATCTAGGCTTCAAGTGCCAGTTTGTACGAGGAACTCTCTCTGGGTTTACTTGCAATGCTGTTTGCATATTGCGATGAGGCAAAGCAAATCCTAACAGGGCATGTTGTTAGACAAGAACAGAGATTCTTTCATCCACTAGGAGAAGCCTCAAAGCTTAAAAACAAGCCGAAGCTGACAACCCAGTTTCACGGACAATCATTCCCTATAGCCTTTGCTAAACATTCCAGGTAGGCAAGAGAACTGCCATTGAAGCTGCTTAAAACCACCAGCAAAAAAAGGATATTATTTTCAAATTATTTTTAAATCTGAAAGCTTATATCATAAACTTTAATTTAAGAAATATATTCAATATCTTTTTCTTAGTAAGATGTAAAAGCAAGAAAAAAAGAAGAGGAAGTCCTTCAGTTTTATTTAAAAGTTATGATAACATATGAGTTTTATTTCAACTCTTATTATTTTTTAATTAAGTTATTTTTTTAAATAAAATCATGAAATTAAAAGTGTTTTTGGTGGTATTTTTTTTCAAAGATATAATATTTTTTAATTACAAATCACACCTATAAAATTAAAAAAACATACTTTTTACTAAAAAAAAAAAACTAAACTACCTCCCATCCAAATACAAACTAAATTATACAACAATATTCTTTTTTTTAAATTAGCATTGATTAAGAATTTAAATTCGATATGCTTTAAGAAAACAAAAAGCATCAAAATTTATAATACTTTCTTAGTTTAATTCTAGGATATAAATTCTCTAAATTCAATTTCCATTAACAAGAAATTCAGACATTGATAACAGTTAAAAAAATGCTATATAAATTATATAATTTAATGACCGGTTTTCTTTTTTGAAAATCTGACAAATAAGAAATTATTTATTTTAAAAAACAATTGTAAGAACCGACAACTGATTTTCAAAGTTGTAAGCATAGGCTGTTTTTATTTTTTATTAAAAATAAAATCAGAGAAATTTTTTAAAAAAGAAAGACACCATGTGGCCGTTAATTATGATCTTAACCTCTCCTTCCTGGAATCTGCCAGGCCAGTGTCTATCATCTGTCTCCTACTTTCAACTGTCAGACTGGCTGCTGTAGAAGGTATAAGAAGATTAGAATTTAGATAAAGCTAAACTTTTGATAAATCAAGTCTCGATAATTCATCAATTTCTCCACCAACCCCTCCTCTCATCTCCATGGTAGAACTCCGGCCCTAGCAGCGTTGCCACCTCCCTTCCCAAATGTTCAATCTCCTTCTCCTCACCATCACAACATTCCTCATCACTCTATCCATCGTTCAATCTCAAGCTCAAAACAGCACAGCAACATGCCCGTTAGACTTCGACGTGCTCCAAAACCTGACATCTGCCGGCTCCAATAGCCTCCCCACTTCAGACATCAACCAGCAGTGTCAGTACATCCGTCAAGGACTTCGACTTGTTCAATCCCATTACCTCCAGATTAACAACTCCTTCCTGCCTCCACTCGACTCTGCTGAATCATGCTGGCGCACTTACCAGGTCCTCATCGATGGATTCCTTCCCAATTTCGATATCCGCTCTTCTTGCGGCTTCAACACTAGCTGGATCTCCCACGGCTGTATGAACATCTCTACCAGGTCCCAGTTCGAGGCCATCGTCCCTGTCTCTGCTCTTAATGATGTTGCTTCCAACTGTAACCAGTCCCTTGAGAATAATTCTCCGTGCGCTGCCTGTACTACCAGCTTGTCCACGCTGCAAGCCAGGTACTTGACGGGATCTTCCATCGGGAATGTTTCGGATTGCCAGGCATATCCCTCCATTTATGCCGCGGCTTTTACTAATAGGTATGGACCTACTGACAAGGGCACAGCCAAGTGTTTGTTTTTCCTTGATTTTTTTCCCAAGAAATCTAGCAAGAAAAGGAGCATAGTCTTGATCTTGGGTGTTTTATTAGGGGGTGGTGTTGGGTTGGTGGTATTGATTGGTCTGTGCTGGATCTTTCACAAGAGGAAAAAGAGGGCAGACAAATTTGGGAGAGTGCTTGAGACAGAGCTGGGTTCTGGGTTGGAGTCCATTAGTCAAAGTACTTCTTTGGTTAAATATACATTTGACGAGATTAGGAAGGCAACTAGAAATTTTTCTAGAGATAACATTATCGGGAGAGGAGGTTATGGGAATGTGTATAAAGGTGAATTGCCAGATGGTTCTCTAGTTGCTTTTAAAAGATTCAAGAATTGCTCGGCTGCAGGTGATTCTTCTTTTGCTCATGAAGTTGAGGTTATTGCGAGTGTCAGGCATGTCAACCTTGTTGCTTTGAGAGGATATTGTACTGCTACCAGTCCTTTTGAGGGTCACCAGAGGATAATCGTGTGTGATTTGATAAAGAATGGCACTTTGCATGACCATTTATTCGGGTCCTGTGCGGAAAAGCTTAGCTGGCCTATTCGGCAAAAGATTGCTTTAGGGACTGCTAGGGGATTGGCTTATTTGCACTATGGGGCTCAGCCGTCAATTATTCACAGGGATATTAAAGCTAGTAATATACTTCTGGATGAGAGTTTCGAGCCCAAGGTAGCGGACTTTGGGCTAGCGAAGTTTACCCCAGAAGGAATGACACATTTGAGCACCAGGGTAGCTGGGACTATGGGATATGTTGCTCCTGAGTATGCTTTGTATGGGCAATTAACAGAGAGAAGCGACGTGTTTAGCTTTGGTGTCGTGCTTCTCGAGCTTTTGAGTGGGAAGAAGGCACTTATGGTGGATCATGAGGGACAGCCATCTATTGTGACTGATTGGGCATGGTCATTAGTGAGAGAAGGGAGAACTTTAGATGTTATCGAAGACGGCATGCCGGAGTCAGGGTCACAAGAAATTCTGGAAAAGTATGTTCTGGTGGCAGTTCTTTGTTCTCATCCACAGTTATATGCTAGGCCAACGATGGATCAAGTCGTGAAAATGTTGGAAACAGATCTCTCAATTCCTTCCATTCCAGAAAGGTCAATTTCTCTTGTAGCTGAGATGGATGATATTGAGAGAACTGCGAGCAGTAGCGCCTCTGGTCAGCTCTCTAGTCCAGCTGGCTATCAGCATTTCACATTCGAGAATGAT
>Ga0325411_1007798_pt1 | contig 11660 bp, 8 predicted proteins | sample PopdelMetagenome_13_FD_206181 | JGI IMG/M metagenome (GOLD analysis project Ga0325411, IMG submission 206181) | Populus deltoides microbial communities from Bellville, Georgia, United States - Xylem-PdIQD-R4 | ecosystem: Host-associated > Plants > Phyllosphere > Stem > Wood/Secondary xylem...
TAAGCCAACCTTTGCTGCTGATGTTGCTGTGCAGCCTTCATTATCGTCATCTCCTCTTGCTGCTGCAAGTAATGCTCCTCAATTTCCCTTGGTGAACCCACAAGAACACCACCACCGTTAACCTCAACAATATTTTCACCACCATGAACAACTTGCAACTTTCTCCATTTTTGCAAAACCCTCTAGCAAAATTCAAAAAGGCTTATACCCATCTTCAGCACCAAAACACACATCACTCTCTGAAAATCTCCTTCTATGCAAATGGCTATCTCCATTAGCAACCGGATAACCACCCAATTGAACCTTTTGGTCCATAAAGCCCTTATTTTTTGAAGAGGGGCCATCAAGAAACAAAAGATAATCATCTAATGGATACTCACCAGGGAAATCAACACTACTATTACTGCAATCACCTCCGCCACTACCACCATTCCTCGAGAATGGTGGCACTAAAACAGACCCTGAACGTGTATTATCAGAGGACAAAAAAGGACTGAACAGGCCAGGATTCGGAGGCTGGTTTTTTTCCAAAATCAAGGAAAGAACCATTGTTTGTGACTCTTGGAGAAGATTGTGAGAAGGGGTTAGTGTTATTACAAGGTCTTGCTATGGGATTGAGAGGCAGCAGAGAAGATGGCGTGGAAAACATGTTTGTAGAAAGTCCATGGTGGATTTTGGCCTTAAAGACTACATTTTGCAAAATTGTACAAGATTGTCTGATTTTATTAATTGTTGAGTTTTTAATTTGAATTTATATACTAAATAGTATAATTTTATGAATCAATTCATGATTTTAACAGCAATGATCACCGCATTTAAAAACATCCATTATATAGACGTAGTCAAGTGTATAATAATTATGTTGGCAATGACCTAATTAATATTAAATGAAGATTTAAGGCCCCCACCGACGATCCAGGTATAAGAGATACCTTAACCACACCTAACCCAAGCAAGGAAACTCACTAGGGCTTCTGTCCTCTCGAGTTCTCTCTTCCAAAATCCAAATAAAAACGTTTCTAAGAATTTTAAAATTATGACAAGCAATGTTTTGGAAGCTGTCTAAAGTTTTTGGATTTTATAAATGGCTTTTGAGTGGCGTTAAGATTATATGCCACAAACATCTTTCAATCTTAACAATAATTATAAATACAACCACAGTAAAAATCATAACCAAAATGATAGCAACTACTACACTAAAATGGCACTAATCGATGAATGAGTTGTTTCTAATCACATGGATTTGTGCTATTAGGGTCATAGCACAAGTTTTCCCGTAATTATCCTGAGCGTGTGCCTCAGTTAATTCACAATAAATCACCTAATCACAGGTTTCAATGCACGACTGATCATATGAATTAAAACTGGCCTTATCCCATCGTCAACGCTCGACAAAAGGACTAGAATCCTGCCCTCCACCCTCTTCATTCCACTCACGACGTGATATGGTGGAAGCACATCCACGCGCAGAGAGAGAGAGTGGAGAACGCATGGCACAGTGATACTCCGAGGGTAGAGAAGAAGTTTCCCAGAGTGAATGAAAGGTGTCATGTGACTTCAGAGCCTCATAAAATTACAAAAACCAGAGAACAAAAAGTCTTTGAACCCTTTTATCTCTCTCACTCTCTCCAATAATAATGCCACAATAACTCTTATACTATTGAGAGAGAAGAAAGAGAGGTCGAGAGGAACCCACCACATTTTTTCGCTTTCTAGGAAAACCATATTGAGAGAGAGAGAGAGAGAGAGACAGAGAGAGGAAATAGAGAGAGCTGAGTGAAGAAGATGATGATCTTATGAAGAGAGAGAGAGAGAGAGGGGTCGGCAAGACAACAAATACTAGTGTTGTCTGCTACTACTACTAAATGTATCTTATAACACAACAAAGAGATACTAGAGCTTAGTAAAGGGTCGTTATTGCTTTCTTTTTTACTTCTCCTCTTCATCAGTCTCATCTACTTCTCTTTCTCACTGCCCCATCTTCCAGAGAAAACTCAGTCATCTCTCCCTCCCAAGCCCCAACATTTTATTTATTTATTTCTTGCTCTCACAAAAGCCAAAGTGACAGTTGTGTTCAGTGTTACTATTGTCTGTATACTACTCTACCAACAGAAACCCCAGAGCCTAGCAGCAGCAGCAGGCCACAACTGTAGCAGCAACCAGTCCTACTTAGAGAAAAAAAGAAGGGAAAAGAATAACAAAGCCCACCCCAACAAACAAGATCTCTTTCTTTCTGCTATTGTTCTCTCTCTCAACAAATCTCCCTTTCTCTGATACAATTTCAGAGTTCTTGACCCCACTTCGATCACATAACACCTACATACACACATCCTTGGATTTAGTTTCCCATTCTAAAAATCTAATCTATCCTCCCTTCTCTCTCTTCTATAATTATCATAAAAACGCACTCATCTTGTATATTTATATATATATAATATTGTTTTTTCTTATTTCTTACAAAATTATCAGTTGTGGCTACTACAAGGATTAGGCAGCTCCTATCAGACACCGGTGCCTTTGCTGACTGGGCCACCTCTAATTCCTCCGGTATCCGTACCGCTGGTCCAGACGACCTCTCACTCGGCTTCAATGCCGGTCCCACCGCCGCTGATGCATCCGCCGGGCAAGCATCCGGTACAACATGGCCTAACTCATCCAGGTCCATCAACTACAACCTCCCTCCAGATATAGGCATGGTGGGCCTTCGCGATGTCTTCGTTGTGGCTCCTGCTGCTCCCTTCAACCACCACCACCACCACCACCAGCATCATGAGCAAATCAATCTTTCAACACCAGATCCAATCAATGCTTCCAATGCTACAGCTCTTGGTGTTGGTGTCATTCCACTCCTTACATCAGCGCCTTGTCTTACGCCACAAAACATGGATGATCAAGATTTGTTGCATAATGGTCGAAACAAGATTAGTGGAATTCATCAGTTTTGGCAAAACCAAGGCACTCAATATATCAAGAAAGCTTCTGACACCACCCCTTCGATTATTGATCATCACAATAATTCTTCAACAGCGAATCTTCTACTACAAAGTGGAAATGGTGGTGGTAATGGTAGTGGAAATCTTGGAGGGAATTCATCATCGTCCGCTACAACTACGTGTGAGGATTGTGGAAACCAAGCGAAGAAAGATTGTAGCCACAGAAGGTGTAGGACGTGTTGTAAAAGCCGTGGTTTTGATTGTGCTACTCATGTGAAGAGCACGTGGGTAGCTGCTGCGAGGAGGAGAGAGCGTCAGCTTATAGCAACTGCTGGTGGTGGTGCTGGTTCCACTGGGTCTACTTCTGGTTCCAAGAAACCTAGGCTTATAAACTCTCAAGCTACTACTACTTCTCATACTTCCACTTCTAATACGACTCCTCCAAGGAGCTATGACACGAGTTCTAGTCACCAAGGTTTTTGAGTTTAACATTTTACTATTATTGTTTTTTTTCTTTCTTTAGAGAAAGGTTTAGGGTTGTTTATGTAAACGTGAAATTTTGAGTAGGGTTTTTGTTGAATTATGTTTTGCAGATGCAGGTTTTAAAGAGAGATTACCGGTGCAAGTAACTGCACCAGCAGTTTTTAGGTGTGTTAGAGTGACAGCAGTGGAAGATGGTGAAGACGAGTATGCGTATCAGGCTGTGGTGAAGATTGGTGGTCATGTTTTCAAAGGGTTTCTATATGACCAAGGAGTTGAAACAAGAGATGGGTTCCCTAATATATCTGAATTGCATTTGGGTGCTGCTAACGGCGGCGGCGGCGGCGCAGGGAGACATGGGGCCTCTTCTTCCCCGATTCTCGATCCTTCAGATGTTTATGGTGCTTCTGCTGGAGGGTTTCTAGGAGGTTCGGCCTTTGGAAATCCAATAAATTAAGGTTTATGAAGGAGTAACATTCTTGTCTAATTTTTCTTAGGTCCGCTAATTATTATCAATAGGGTTTTGGTAAGTTGCCCCTTAATTTGTACCTTATTAACATATGTTCCATCTTTGAAATTTTCAGCTTCTTGGTTTTAGCATTCTCGCTCCTCAATTCTACTTGCCTTCTGTAATTGCACTTTGAGGATACTCACATAGCTAAGAAGCTGCCTTATCTCACTAGTAGAGAATTCCTGTATCAAATTTTAGAAAAGATAGTTAATAAAATTTCAAAAATCCTGTTCCGCCAGATGTATTAGTTCTGAAATTGCGATGAAAAAAAAATCTGTTTGTTTTCTTGAAGTTTGTAGCCTTCTTTTTAATCTTTCCGTCTCCTTGCTCTTTTGGTTAGTTAAATTTTTGTATTACGAAGGTGAGATCTACAGTGTAAAGTATAATGCATCATCAAGAGGCATCGTGGTATGAACTTAACTTTTTATATGTAGCAATTTGTCTCGCCTGGATTCAAAATCCCACTCATGCTTTACCCATAGTAAGGAACTTATCTTGTCCTAAAGCTTCCCCATATGACTAATTAAATGTATGATTATTTTTCTTTCCTCCATTGTTAACTTGCAATCCTGTACTTTCCTGGTTGCTGGCTAACATTTTGTTGCACTGGTTACTTCCTTTTGGGTTAGTTTGGTTCCATCAGCTAGAAGTAAATGTGGAAATCGTCATTATTGTGCTGCTTTAGACTTTAGCATGAGAAGTAGTTGCCATGTCACTATCATTTATTGCCAAACAAGAAAGAGCATAACATGGATGTCCTTTTCCTCCCACTTCGCTACCTGTAACATTTTTGTAATGCGGACAACCATGGAGTTGCATGCACACATGAATAATATGGTGTACTTGTTGCTTCTGTTATCCTGGTATTTGAAACACATCCCCCTCAATTAGCATATTAAAATTGTTTCTATCCTTCATATCATCTTTTAGAGTTTAACCTTTTGAGGTCTACATATGTTTCTGGAATCATTCATGCACTCCTTGTGTGCTTAAACCATGGTTTAGTGAACTGAACCTGCTAATACAACGTCTTTGGTGTAGATAATTGAATTATTGCCTCGTGATGATGTTTATTTGTCCAATTATAATGAAACATGCATTGTATAGAATATTTGAACAATATTCTATATAACTATGTGAGCTTTCTCGTGTTGTCAATCTGGTGGTGGTGCCATTTCTGCCCACCGGGATAACTACTGTCCTGGATGTCTGTTCGGCTTGTAATGATACTTTATTCCTTGAGATGCTTCAGATGTATCTGACTTATACTTTTGGCTACAATCTTGTGTACAGTTGTTGGCTAGTATGGATTAATTAAAGAGTCGGTATGTATTTTAATCCATGCTTGGTCCTTTCCTTTCCGCGCGCTGACATGTTGCCCCCCATTAGATCTCTTGGCATTGTTTATAAATAGATAGATTTTGTCGTGTGGATCATTATCTTTCCTTCTTTACATATTCTTAGATGTAATGTTATTATTGTTTTTGATAAGCTGCATGCCACTTTTGTAAATCATGTATATGTATGGAACAACAGCAGTCCCATGAAGATTGTTTCGTGTCATACTTTAGTGGGCACTTCGTATTTACAGCAGATGGCAGCATTATGCCTACGTACTTGAGAGGTACTGAAACATATTCTTGTGCTCATTATTTGGTTGAAAGATTAGTGGTGGTTTTGAGATCTGTGGATGCACATTGTGTTTCATTTTGAATGATCAAAAACATTAACATTGCCACCTGGGGGCATTTTTTTCCTAGCATATTGTGAATCTCCATGTTATGGGTATGATAAATTCTGTTGTTGCATCGATAGGCTTTTTAGCTTGTTTTAAAATACACTTTGTTTAAATATGTTGTCATTTTCTTTGGATATTTTTGTTCGGAAGTGTCATTTACGGGCTGACTGATCATTTTCTTGGATTCATGCTTGTGAGTATTACGTTTTTGAAATGACATGTCTCACTGAATAGAATGGCCAATTGTTTGGCAAAAAGTAGAGTAGTCATTCTTACTTGAAATAGGTGTTCGCATAACTAATTTTACCGGAGGAATCACTGTATTTTATGTCTGACTAGCACTAACGAAGATCCTCTTTTGCATGGTTGTTACCCGTGTTTAGATCCTGCAGGAGGAACTTATCATCATGTCCTTTGAATTTTCCTTGTAAATAAGAAAACTAACTGAAACAGCAGAAGCTAAATACTAGATTCACTGAACTGCTTTTCAATCACTGTTTATAGACAGACACGGTAACTAAACCGTTGTCAAAATGCTTTGCATAGGTGACATAGGAGCTGAGGGGTTAGGGTTTGTAGGAATGCACATATGGCATGCATAGTGCGTGTCTTGTAATATATCTACATCCAGATTAAGGGTGAGGAATAAAACTTATTTGCTTCTGTCCTGTCGATGCTAAACGTTCCTGCCTTTTTTTTTTCTTTTTTGCTTATATAATTGTCTAATAGGTAGCAACCCCAAGAGAAAATTAACTGCAGGGTGAGAGTGCGAGGTCTGGTTTATGGATTTGATGCGGTAGCCAGATGTGTGGGGTTGGTTTTGTAGGTTTTTGCTTTTGTTGTTAGCAGTTCTTTGAACTTTATTGGAGCACGCCATTAGACTAATGCATTACTGTTGGAGGTGCACCTGTGAATACTTGTTTGGAATGCTTATCTGGCATGTTTAAGAGAGCTTTCGTAATTGCATATAATACGAACTCATCAAAAAAACTCATCAAATTTTTCTTTCTTAAAATATTATTTTAAAAGCATCATGTATGAAACACAGATTTGACGCAAAAGCTCATGGATTTGTTCCTTTTCACAGCACATGGGATGTTAGGGGAATGCATTTCATTTTGGAATATACTGATCACTGACATTGTGAAAGATGTTTGACCTGCTTTTAATTTGATTTGATCATTTGACAAATCCTGTCTCTTTGTTTTTATTTGAGGAAATATGTAATGTGGTTACTGTTGCTAGATTTACATGACTTTTATTCAAACTGTTTATCGACTGTGGACAGGAATTTCATCATGATTTACTTGCGCTAGCCTTTGTCGTGCTGTGGTTCGTTTATTGTCTGTATCCTCGTTCATTTCTTTTTCCTAATTAATCAAGGTTTCTTTCTTCTTTTTTCCCTTCAATCACTTTTGATGGTTTCATTCACATAGCCTGTAGCCCTACCTCACTGTCGCTTTAAATTTCTGATTTTCTTGACTCCCAGATGCCAATTTGTTGCAATTAGTCTCGAGTGTGCATCATTTTCCTCTACAGTTGCCAACTTTTAGCACAAAAGGAATAGTTGGTTTGGTTTTCCAAAAAATAATAAATACACATACATTTCAGCATAAGATTATTGCTATGATTTTTAGTAGTCACTGTTAATTCGTTCCCAGTAGAGAGCTTATATGTTGGGAATGTGAAGCTCTGGTATTATTGCTTGTGCATCGATATACGATGAAGGGAATGGTCTGCAAGGCGCATATGATTAACCGAAGTCTTTAATTACAGTAGGGTTATAAATAAGTAGTTCAAGTTGTGGAAAGTTTATTTTCGCATGGATTGGTGCGTAATGGACATGTCAACGCATATCATGAGATGGGAGGCCAATAGGATATGTGCATGTGAAGAGTGATGATTTTTCTCGGAGTTGCAGTGGTGTCACTACTCTTTGTTCACCATTTTCTGTGGACGATGACACCGGGATTTCAAGGCCCCTCTTTTCAAGGGCTGAATACCGACTGCTTTGAAATTCTATTGGTAGAAGTTGAATTTTGATGTTTTTGAGCGCATCTTGGCTTACGCGTTTTCATCCCTCTTACAGAGATAATGAATTATTAAGCTTATTGCATCCCCCACCATGGAAATGTAAAGCATGAAAACATGGAATACCAAGTGGAGTGCGGCTCTCTTTCTTGTTGAATTAATGGCCGGAGAGAAACGAAGGGAATTAACTTCGAGTTGTATAGTATTTTTATTTATTTATTTGTAGACATCTTCTCTTGACATCTGAAAAATACCATTTTTTTAATTTACGTTGTTTTTAGATTTATTTTATTTTTTTAGTAATTATTTAAACGGTTATGGTTTATTTCTTACATATTATTATTATTATTCAGAATTATTTGTTTTTCTTGAGTGGCTAAAGTTTCTTAACCCTTTTATGTATTTATACTTCCCTCTCGATTAAAATTAATCTAGTTTTTAATTGAATCAAGCTTTTAAATTTCTCTGCAAGAGATATTGTAAAACCCTGGAACTGAAACTCAGTAATTTACTTGCGGATGCGTCAGCCAACATCAACTACTAAACACAACAAAAGGCTGCCATTCATAATTTCTGTATGAAACCTAGATTTTTTTTTTTGTTTCAGCTACAAGATTTTCTTTGATATTTTCAAGGGAGGGGAAAAAAAACCTTTGTTTTGTTTGGAATTTTGTACTTTTATACCTCTAGAGCAAAAAGATGGGAATTTGTTTTTATAAAAAATTATCACATTAAATTAAAAAATTTTATAGAATAACTATATTAAAAAAACTTAGTGAAATAATATATTTTTATATTGTGTTTTTAAAATGTGATATTTATTAAATATTATTATTTAAATATATCATATTTTTAAAACCTAACAACTGCCAACAGTTGGGCCGGTTGGATACATTTTTTGTATTTCCAATGGAGTTTGATGGGTTGTCAAGTGGAATTGTGGCAGCGGCAGGTTTGAGTTCCAGTCACTACAGATGTGATCTGAAGTCGGTCATATGCAAAGTGGCAGTTTCCTGAAACGGTAATGGAACTTACTCTTGATACATTTGCAGATAGAAAAATGCTGTGATTCTTCCATACTTCAAACGCGAAGATTTCTGAAAATGGTTCTTTGATTTTATTTATTACGTACACAATGTCAAATAGGATATGGCTTTTTGAAAATTCCATCATTCTGGCCGCACCACATGACAGCATTTACACCACCACCAGCAACAACAAAGTCTCAGACAAATTCATATTTCAAGTACTCTGATCACTCAATCAAAAGAAGGAAGTTTTCTGATTACATTCTTCGTGAACTGTGCTTAGGAATCCAATACCAATCAAATTCCAGGTTCTGAGATTACAGGTACGCTGTCTCTTTCAAACATCAATCCATCAGATTCTCTCCATGCCATTTCTCTGCCCTGCAAGTAGAGCCGATACTCGGTTAAAAAGCCATCGTTTTTCTTTTAGAATTATTAAAAGCAAATCCTTTTAATTTAGGGAAGCCATTTGTGCTTAAATTTTGTTCCGAGACATCTCCGGAGATGTCCAGGTCCACAGTTTTTAACAGGATAGGTAAAAATACGCTGTGAAATAAAGCTAAAAGCTCTAGCTATTAGTTTGTTTTTCTTTTTGGAGACAAGAGCTACAAGGAAGTTGTGTGCTTTGAAACCATATCTGAGCATTTCTTTCAGTTAAAGGACTTGAGGAGTTTGTCTTCTACATGGTTAATGAGTGAAGTAGCGTCCTCTCTTTTTAGCCACTATGGTTCAAGATTCCAGGCCAGGTCTCGAGGAGTAAATTAATTTCAAGAATCCTCTAGTTTTAGTATAGATGACTTGCTTTGAACTTCGTTAGAAAAAAATGAATTTAATCTCAATATGTTGAAGGTGGTCCAAGAAATATACCGACTGAAAGCTTCTTCCAATGGGGAAAAAAAGCTATCTAAGGCTTGATTCTTGTACATGGACGTGAGCAGTTTCCAGTATTTGGGTTTTACTATTTAGGTTTGGAAGTGACACTGAGACTGATGTTCTGGATAGAATCTGCTCTCAATTTTGTGATAGCTGTTTTGCAACAAATGAAAACACTCGAAACAGTGAGAGAAACTCCGATCTGAACCAGCTATAGTAGCCACCCGAAACTTTTTGAGAAAGAATAAACGAAGCATGCCGATAATGATTGGAAGATGGAGAAAACTACTGGTAAACACAAAAGAAGAACATTAATCTGCAGTCTTATTCCATATCAATATATTAAGGGTTAGCATAGAATATTGTTAAAGTTGGTATCATTGATACTCTTGGTGCTCATATGCAATGGCACATGAAATGTTCTAGAAACCACTTAGCAGTATCATTATAATTAACATGATTTTTAGTGCTCAATTCCACTTACATTTATACTGTATTTTATGTAAACGTGCCATGGAATCTCTTATTATGTCCCAATTTCGTAATCACTAGCTAGCAGTGAGATAAATCAAATCTCAGCGATGTAGGCCAAAATTGCTTTGGTTTTTTTTCTTGAAACAGGAACTGCTTTCATGCCATACAATGGCAATCGGGATGTGCATGACCCATTTGTTTATTTCGGACAAAAATGACGAGGAATACTTTCAGCAACTCTAAAGGTGAAGAGTGTTCAGCTACATGAACACAAGTAAGCTTGGAGACGATCTTTGTTTATGATAAGTGGAAAAGGATCTTTGGGTCAGCAATGTTTAGCAGGGTAGCAAGCTACCTTTAGTCATGGTTTCTTTTTATAAGAAGTTTTTAAACCAGTGCTGACGATCTTACCAGGTAACTTAATTCTATGCTTATACACCAAAAATTAAGGAAATCGAATGATCCGCGCCATTGGATTTGTAGGTTCAATCAAGCCCCCCCACAAATCAATGGCGAGAATCCCATTTGAGACTCTGAATTCAGTTTAAGCAGCATCCAAAGTGAAAGGAATCCCTACATAATCACACTAAAAATAATCACGTATACTTGGTGATTCTTACCAGTAATGCTATAGAGCATCAGCAGAAAACTTAAACCTGGCGTCCAGAAATTGAAATGCTCAAATTCGGATTCTCAACCCAGACAAATAGAAAACTTTTAAGACGCTTATGATTTGGCTTATTACATCTACAAATCTAAATTTAATGAGAAAAGCACATGAAACTTGTAATTTGGCCATTCAAACCAGTTACCTTCCATCTCTGTGAGACCTTAAGAGAAGTAATGTCTGAATAAAAATGATCTTATTATTTGACACATTGAATGGGATTTATATAGATCATAAACATCCCAAACAGTTTACAAAGAATAGCCAACAAAATATGATCAAGTAAGTTACAATCATAACAAATATTTGAATAGAAAGATAACAACAGCTAAAGAATAGCTCTCCTATGATTGAGCTTCAATACGCCCTCGCAAGATGGCAATTCCATCTGAAATGCCAATCTTGGATCAAAGATAAAGGAACCGACTTTTGGAGAGAGGTTTTGTAAGAACATCAGCCAACTGGGAGTGAGTATTAACATGATAAACTTTGAGAGAACCATCAGCAACTTTTTCCCTAACAAAATGGTAATCCAACGCGAAATGCTTCATTCGATTGTGGAAGACGGGATTAACACACAAATATATGGCACTTAAATTATCAAAATGAATGGTGGGAGATTGTTGAAGAGTGATACCAAGCTCAGAAAGGAGATGAGAAACCCAAGTGACTTCAACAGCGGTTGAAGCGACAGCACAATATTCTGTCTCTGTCGAAGAACGAAATATCGTCCTTTGTTTCTATGAACACCAAGAGATTGGATTGCCACCAAGAAAAAGAACAAAAGCAGTGATAGACTTGTAAGAATCATGGTCGCCAGCCCAATCGACATTGTAATAAGCTCGAAGATCAAAAGGTTGTTGACGTCGTAAATTGAGACCAAGTGTATTGTATGTTTGAGGTAACAGAGCAACCTCTTAGCTGC
>Ga0325411_1007799_pt1 | contig 11660 bp, 10 predicted proteins | sample PopdelMetagenome_13_FD_206181 | JGI IMG/M metagenome (GOLD analysis project Ga0325411, IMG submission 206181) | Populus deltoides microbial communities from Bellville, Georgia, United States - Xylem-PdIQD-R4 | ecosystem: Host-associated > Plants > Phyllosphere > Stem > Wood/Secondary xylem...
ATATATTTTTATTTATATATATATATATATATATATATATATATATATATATATATATATATATATATATATATATTAAATAACTTCTTACATTTAGGAACTATTATCCTTCACTAGAAAATAGGGTGGCATGATTACTGAAGATTCAATTATAACTGCTCTCGTGTTTATTTATTTATTTATTTATTTATTTATTTTCTCAAGTAAACTACTCTTGTCCTTGTGGTGGTAATATCTCCTGAGGCCTAGACAATTCAAAGAGCCACAATTGCACATCTCCAATGCTTCTGCTTCTCCCGCCGCTGTACTTGATGAAGGAGACCGATTCAATGTCGGCTAGATACCTTCGAAATGAAGGCAATTTCATTTAAGAAGACATTAAAGGAAAATGGAGGGGCCTACCTCCTTCTCTGGGCAATTTATAGCTTATGCTGCTCGTAGTTGATTAATATAATCATCTAGGCGTTTTAGAGATTCATTTCAATTTTAAAAAATAAAACTGTTAGAAAAATGAAGGCCTACGTCCTTCATTTTTATTATTTAATAAAAAAATTTTAACTCGAAAATTACATATATTTATATTATTTTATATTTAATTTTTATTAAATAAGTAGATATAATAAGATTCAAACTCATAATCACTTAATTATTAAAACTTTGATATAATATTAAAAAATCAATTCAATCTAAAAACTTAAATAAAATAAAATCTTTACATTATTTTTTATACAGAAATTTTCCAAACTTCTCGTAATCATGGTAGTTATGCAAAGATCTACTTACAAAGCGTACCAACGAGTTCATTTAACAAAAAAGAAAAGGAAAAAGAAAAGGGAAAATAGGGATGCTGAGCTAGCATTAGCTTTCAGGAGACAAAAGCTACTAATTCGACATTTTTTGAATGTGACAGAAACTATAGCTTCACATTTGAACAACTTCTTCTGGATCAGCACCTTGTTGATTCACCATGGATATAATCAAGGACTGCAATGACACCGAAAGTGAAAACCTGATCAATGCCTGGTCTTACAACTACATGATAGAGATCCTTGTTAGCCATCAACTGGTCTACTTCCTTATTGATTCCAATCTGTGTGGTGTCGAAGAAAAACAATTCATCACATGCAGGTTAGCATCTTTGTCTTTTTAAAAAGTCCATAAATATTCTTTCTTCTGATTCCGTCAAGGATTGTGCCTTGCGGTTCAATCAAATTGAGAAAAGAGACTAGAAAAAAGGAAGAACAGTGTTTTCTTAAATTATCAGAATCTAACACATATATAATATTTAAAAAACAATTCAATTTCTTTTTCTTTTTTTCTGGTCTCTTTTCAGCGTGTCACTTTCTAATATATAGTTTAATGAATAACTCATCAAACATATGACGCTTAAACTGACAGAGTTTCACTGAAAAATACACAATTATATATATATATATATATATATATATCCTTTACATAATTGTAAGTTGGAGGAAAGAACCTATAAAAAGAAAAAATAAGAAATTAACCATTAAAAAAAAATAGATTACGATGACGGACAAAACGTGTCATTTACCCATGAAACTTCTATACCAAATATTGTGGAACATAAATCACATACCTGAGCTACAATATTGCCCAAGGAGTCAACAATGCTACAAGACCGATCAGGAAAATAACCTTTGATCTCAAAGTCCCAGTCTTTGTTGCTTCTTCTAGGCTCAGTGGAAACTCTGATTGCATTGTTCCTTCCCAAACAAGAGAAGTTTGGTTCCTTTAAGCTGAAAACCAGCTTCTGTGATCCTTCATAGTCAAAAGTGTAACCTTTCCATTTCCTATGGATGCTTAAGGCCTGAACCATGCCTCCCTGCAGGATAAAAAACGAAACAGAAGGAACCAAATTAAAACACCGTACGTGCAATTAGCCAAGGTAACTTACATGTCGGATTGCATATTGATGTGCGTGTATGGATACATTTTCCCATCCATGTTTACATTTTATTGATTCCTGGGTACAATGCACATGATTTGGCCCTTAATTTAAAATACTTTCTAGGTGCGTGCATGAATGATATTATGCTGTTTCTGTTTTGAAGCAGTCCAAAAACAAGAAGAATTGATAGCCAAGCTAGCTAGCTCTTGTAAATGGAATAATATACAATGTCTAATCTAAAGATGAATTAATGGATATATACTACGCACCTTTCGACGAATAAGTAGCAAGGCTTCACCACTACTGTCACGTAATATTAATTCCCCTTCTGAGCCACTAACTCCACATCCATCAACCCTAAAAACAACCTTTTGGCTACAATCTGTGACTACAAAACCCCCTCCGCTGACCACATGAGGCCTTTTCCTAACTACAAGCACTGCTTGAGAAGACGAACAATATAACTTGCTTATGATCGGCATGGCATCTGCCTTTGCTGCAGCCATACACATCTTAAACCTGTGTCTTTCTTGAAGCTATCTCCTTCTTCTCTCCAATAATGAGCTTCTTGCACGTTCCTTGTTGCAATACAAGAATCTATTTATACAAACGAAAAGGGAGAGAACAACAATGTAATTTATGTTTTTGCTACGTTCAAAGGTTTGGCAAGCTTTTGACTTTGTGTTACGTAGAAGTTGCCCATTCATGCGTGGCAGATGCATTCTATTTCAAAGGTTGCTTGTTAGATGAGGAATGTCGAGTCACGCGCCACTCATCAACCAATCACAAAAGAGCGTGGGCTGCTGTGGGTTGCATCAGCTTCTGTTGCACAAAGGGTATATGGCTAAGATTTTCGAAGCAAAACAAATAATAATAATAATAATAATATAAAAAAAAAGGTTGGTGGCAAGTAGAACTAATTTTCTTTCTTTGATGGCAAGGCAACCACATAGTTTTCAAAAGGGGTTCGTGAGCTTTTTGAAATTTGGCAGATTGGAAACTAGAAAACGAATATTATTATTTCAAACACAGGACTTGCTGTCCTCTACTGGCTATACTCCAAGCCCATTTTCAACATAATTTCCTTAAGTGGATAACTTTTTGAAACTGGTTTTGGACTAACGTTTGGGAAACTTCAGTAACTCATGCATGCATTTTGATTTTGTGCTAATTAAGGATATGCTAAGCATGACTCGTAGGCTTAATCAAGCAAAGGTCGCAAACCCTGCACCCTATTCATATTTGTTGAAACAAAATTATTAATCCGCCACTTGAGGTTTGTATCATCTGAGCAACGTCGTCTGATCATCGATCGATGAGAGGACATGATCATCATGATATTACGGTTTTGGAATACGATGGATTATCTATGGATTTCTTTTCTTCGTCTATTGAGTAGCGAGAAATAGGTTTTTATTCTATTAATAGCTTGAATAAGTTCTTACAATAAATTAATTAGATCAAAGTATTAGGTAGGTGACGGACGCTTTAGCTTAGACAACTTTTTTTTTTTTTTTGTTCTTGAACAACGTAAATTACCACTCCTACTAAAGCTGGAATGTTGACTGTTGACTAGTCGGCCAATAGTAATTGTAGAGGACGGCATGCTAATTGTCAGCTAATCTCTGAAACCAGAAAGTCTTCCTCTTTTTCCTAAATAAATTTTGTGGTCGTAAAGCCATAAACTAGGTAGACATCTATGACGACGAATCACTAACACCACCCCAGTTGGATTATTAAATCATAGAAAGGTACTAATTATTGGCTGAATGACCAAATTAAAGGTTACATGTTGCTCTAGGGTTATGCTGTGCTCGCTTGTTCAAGAAAGTTCGAAAGGAACCTGTGAAAGTTTTATCTCAGAAAAGCCAGCCTGCGAGCTAAAAGTAAACATTTTATGTTGGCTAAATCTCAATTTTCCCTGTTGTCTTCATTTCACATAAAATCTTTTATTTGTTTGAATCACGTCCCGTGTCCTTGATATTCGTTCCCCTCTCCATTTTCGTCAATTTCAATCTATATAGTGATAGAAAAATATGTAAATCTCACTTTTATCTCCAAAGTTTATGTAATATTTCAATATAACTCAAAAGGTAAGAATGGATAAATTAAAATTGAAAAAATTCATTGAAGAAAGATATTTTTTTAATAAAACAAATACAATAAATTTTTTTTTGTTCATTAACACTAGCTACCGATCTTTTGATAATACAAGAATAAGATTAAGCTAAAAAAATTTATGATGAAAAAAAAGAAAAACTAACAACGGGAACCATCACAGTTGTTGCCTCTACTTCTCTCTCTCTGATCTTATATCATAACTAAATATTTTATCAAGTTTTTCATTGAAATCTTTAATAAAATCTTGAACAAGAACCCTAAAAAAAAAATCAAAATCCCATATGTTTGGAATGGTAGAATAAGGATAGGACAAGTTCATCATCATCTTAATTAAATTTATTTGAATTTATTTAACTTTAGTAGTAACAAAGTAAAATATGATGGTACAAATGAGAATCTAAGTTGGTAGAATTTCAGTATTTCTTGAAAAAACTAATTGATAATGTCCAAAAATCTAATACACTAATTAAGAATAAGGTTATTTGATATTTGCATAATGGTTAATCAAATATTTATCTTAGTATCATCTTCTTCGTAGCTTAGGAAGTACACAATGGATGGTAGATATTTTGGTACATACAAAATAGTTTTTTTCAGTAGGATTTGAGGTCCCTTCGATAATAAAGCCAATAACTTTAAATTAGAATTGTAATAAATAAAAGAAAGAACGTTAGATTTCAAGAACAAGAGTATTTATTCTTATTTTTATGTGATATATAAATGCTCTAAGGTATGAATGCTTGGAGAGTAAAAGAACGTTAGATGTGATATACAAAATAATCTTTTTAAGGTATGAATGCTTGGAGAGTAAATAAATGAATATTTACATCAGTGGTTCAAAGAGTATTTATACTCCTTAGACCTTGTTATTTTTTATGAAGTGAAAGAACTAGAGAGTCATGTGGTCTTGATGACATTAATGATGGATAAAAATCTCTGACACATCATTAATGAGAGACAAATATCACTTACTGATTATTAATGAGAAGGAAATGTATTAAACCCTTGGAAAATCTTTTATAAACCTACAAATGCAGGGACATTATTATTCTAACATGAATAGTTCATGTTAATAGGTCTTAAGAAAGAATTCAGACCAATTAGGTCGGTGCGTAGTTAAATCAAGGAGGGATAGGTATGGAAGTTTAGTAGACTCATGGTGCTTTGGGCTCGACTCATGATTGAACTTAAGTATATTGAGTTTGGAAGCATGCCAAACCTATTAATTATATCTTGAGCTCGACTCATGACTGAACTTAAGTATTTTGGGTCTAACACTGACTCATCTGATAAGGTCCTAGTCAAGAGCCAATTTTATTTACAACAGAATACACAATTATTCTCTTAGGGTGAGAACCTACAACAAGATAATGTTTGGGATAGAAATTCTATATCTCTTCATTTCTTTCCAGCACTTATTAATAAGCTTACTTTAACCAATATTTCAGATATACAGTCGAAATCTAAGGTTCCATTACAACGGTTACAATATTTAATTTACTGCAAAATAGAATAGAATAGATATTGAATGGAAACTGAATAAAAAAACTGATGCTTAGCACTACTCCATAACTAGTTGACGTGGTGAAAACCTCACGCCTTTAGCTGCTATAATCAAGCCTTCATGGCTCATGTTTGTCATAGTCTTGCGCTTGCCTTTCACTGCACTTCACTATACTTGGGATTCGATTTTGTTGCTCTCTCAGATCTTCATGGTGGCTTATCAATACCCCTTCCAGAAAGTGGAACCTTGCCCTCAAGGTTCAAAATTGGAAATTGATGACAAGGTGATTCAGTCACTTCCCAGGTAGCTTCCTCTGTTGGTAAGTGCTTCCATTTTACTAGACTTTCGGCAAGGAATTTACCACCTTGCTTCGCCCAACGATGATCCAGTATAGCCTTAGGTTCCAAGATAATGGCACCTTCATCTGAAACAGGTGGAAGATCTGTGTGTGTGTCGAGTGCATCTCCCATATATTTCTTCAATAATGACACATGAAAGACAGGATGAATACGTACACCCTCAGGTAACTGAAGTTTGTAAGTGACGTTGCCCACATTTTGGATAATGGGATAAGAGCTAAAAAACCTACTGGCTAATTTCTGGTGAACCTTTTTGAATGCTGAGCTTTGTCGATAAGGCTGTAACCTGAGGAAAATCATGTCACCTTCGTTAAAAGACACATCCCTTCGCTTTTTGTCAGCAATCTGTTTCATGCGATTGGTGGCAGTGGCCAAGTGCTGTTTGAGCTGTAACAAAAGCTCATCATGGTGGAGAAGAGTCTATTCCATTTCGTGAACTGATGTTGCGTCATCAAAATATGGTGGAAGAGATGGTGGTGGTCGTCCATAAAGTGCCTGGTATAGGTTCATACCAGTGGATGCATGGAAAGTAGTATTGTACCAGAGCTCTACCCATGGCAAGAAGGAATGCCATTTACGTGGTCATTGATGGACAGAGCTTTGTAAATACTGTTCTAGACAACGATTTACTACCTCTGATTGGCCATCTGATTGTGGGTGGTATGCTGAACTCATTTTCAGCTTAGTGCCAGACATTGTAAAAAATTCCTACCAAAATTTGCTGATAAAAATGGGGTCACGGTCACTGATAATAGACCATGGCATTCCATGCAATTTGACCACGCCTTCAACAAATTTGTCCGCCACTGCTTTAGCCGTGAAAGGATGAGATAATGATATAAAATGAGCATATTTATTTAGCCTATCCACCACCACAAATATTGTATCTTTACCTTGTGAAAGTGGTAGGCCTGCAACAAAATCGATACTAATATCATCCCATACCTGACATGGAATAAATAAAGGTTGGAGTAGACCTGCAGGTGGCAATGTTTCTAATTTAGTTCCTTGGCATATATCGCAGCGCTTCACGTAGTCTTGAACAGATTTGTGCATGGAATGCCAGTAGAACTGGGTGGCCACTTTTTTAAAGGTGCGTAAGACTCCAGAATGACCCTCTATTTTCGTATCACGGGCTTCATATATTAACTTGCTGCGTAGAGTGACATTAGAAGGAACCACAATTCTGCCCTTAAAAAAAATCAATCCATTTCGTTGAGTAAAGGGCCCCTCTGGTTGAGTTTGAGCCAGGTTGCTAACAACAGCCATATAGTCATCTCCTGTGGCTGCTTGTTTAATTTCCTCCCAGATATCAAACCGTGGCACGAACAAGTTGTTGAGAGTGGTATTGTCAAGTCGACGAGAGAGTGCATCCGTAGCAGAATTTTCACGACCTGGCCGGTACTGAATCTCATAGTCATACCCCAATAATTTAGCAACCCATTTATGTTGTTCTGGCGTAGTAATTCGTTGTTCTAGTAGATATTTGAGACTTCATTAATCGGTTTGAATGATAAATCGTCGCCCCAGCAAGTAAGGACGCCACGTGCATATGGCTTCCACAACAGCAAACATTTCCTTTGCATACGTAGACCATGATTTTTTTGAAACACCGAGAGCTCGACTCATAAAAGCATTAAGTTTGCCCTGTTGTTGCAGAACTGCCCCAATTCCATTACCTGAAACATCAGTTTCCACTGTGAATGTTTCATTAAAATTTGGCATGGCTAAGATAGGTGTTGTGGTCATGGCCTTCTTAAGTGTATGAAAGGCATCTTCTGCATCTTGATTCCAGCCAAATTACCCTTTTTTTAGAAGATTTGTGAGAGCCCGAGCAATTAGACCATAATTATGAACAAACTTGCGGTAATAACCTGTCAACCCCAAAAATCCACACAGCTCAGAAATATTAGCAGGTCGTGGCCACGCCACCATGGCCTTAATTTTTTTTACTATCGACCTTCACCCCTTGATGAGAGACAATATGACCCAAATATTCCAGCTCTTGCTTACCAAAGGCATATTTACTAGCTTTGAGAAAAAACTGTTGTTGCTTCAAAATTTTCAAGGTTTGAGTAACATGATGTAAATGCATTTCCCAAGTAGGGCTATAAATCAAGATGTCATCAAAAAATACCGATATGAATTTTCATAAATGGGGCTGAAAAATAGCATTCATAATAGCTTGAAATGTAGATGGTGTATTACTCAAGCCAAATGGCATAACAAGATATTCATAATGACCGTTGTGTGTACGAAAAGTAGTCTTATGAATATCTCAAGGTTACACTCGTACCTGATGTACCCGGCTCTTAAATACAGTTTGGTGAAATATGTTGCCCCATGCAGTTCATCCATCATATCTTCCATGTAGAAATTGGAAACCGATCTTTGATAGTGACTGCATTAAGAGATCGATAGTCGATGCAAAAACAGCAACTGCTATTTTTTTTTTTCACTAGCAACACAGGAGATGAGAAGGGACTGGTGCTAGGTCTGATGAGTCCAAAATTCAGCATTTCCTGGACTTGTTTTTCGATCTCTGCCTTCTGGAAATAAGCATATCGATAGGGTCGAACGATGACTAGCTCAATTCCTTCCTTGAGGGGAATATTGTGATCAATCTTACGTTTGGGTAGCAATTGCGTAGGTTCTTTGAAGATCTCAGTATATTTATCTAAGACCTGCCACATACTCGGTGACTGATTCTTTTTGGTTTCATGCATAGTTAACTGTGGACAAATTACAAATACCGAATGTCCTTGGCGAAACTCTTTGGAAATCTCCTTCAGTGAAGCGGCTTGAATATGCTGGTCACAAAAACCTTGCAGCTGTCGGGCCAAGTTCTCTCAATAGAAATTCATGGTGAGAGTTCGCCAATTACATATCACAAACCCTAACATTTCCAACCATTGGACACCCAAAACAATGTCTAAACTTGCCAGGGGAAGTAAATAAAGGTTAAGTGAAAAAAGAATTCCCTGAAGAAGAACTTGTACTTTTTCGAACTTTCCTTGACACTGTAACCTTGCCCCATTAGCAACCCGAACTGTAAATGTCTATGTTGGCATTACTGGAAGCCGCAACAGATCAATCATGCGAGTGCTCATAAAATTATGGGTGGACCCACTGTCAATTAGCACCATTACGTCGAAGAAACCCACTTTGGCATCTACACGCATGGTTCTAGGTGCAGACCATCCAATTAAAGCATGCAAAGTAATCTTAGGTTCAACATTTTCCCTTGTCACCTCTTCTACGTCAGCTTCTTCAGCAACTTCTTCATATATGATTTCATTGAAACCGGTTGGACCTTCCAGAAGCAAGAGCTGCATTCCTTGACATTTATGGCCGGTGGTGAAAATCTACGAAAAGGTGCATTTGGTGTTGCACGTGTTGTTGTTGGTAGCGTTAGTGGTGTTCGATTGACCTGAGTTGGCTGTAAAAACTGACGATGTCTTTTGATCTGTTTATCCTTCATGCGAGCTAGGCTAATTGCTTCCTTCGGTGATTGTGGCTTAAACATATGAATTCCTTCTGCAATCTCTGGTATAAGTCCTCCCATAAAGGTCCCAACTAAAGCCTTTTGGGTCCAACCACAAACTCGGTTTCCCAACTTCTCAAACTCACTCTGATAATCACGTAAGGATCCCACCTATTTTATACGTGATAAAGCTTCATCAAAATCCTCACAATCTGTAGGTCCAAATCTAGCCCATAACTCATCTTCAAAAGCCTCTCATGTCATCATTCGTCCTTCCTCTCTGTATGTCCGACGAGCCCATTGCCACAACTAATTTGCTTATCCTTCCAGATGGAAAGAAGCCAGCGATACCTTTTGGTTGGCTGGAGTATTTTGAAATTCAAAGAATTGATCCACACGATTAAACCATTTTGTCGGGTCTTGTCCATAATATCGTGGAAATTCTAGCTTGGCCATTTTAGAAGAAAAGACTTGTTTGTTCCCTTCATTCTCCTCGTGAATTGAACGAGAGTTGCCTTCTTGATTTGTGTTGCCATGGCTTGATTCTCCTTTGCTTGATAACATCGCCTCTGAAAGTTTATTGATAGTTTCTTCTAGTTGACGCATTTTTTCAGACATGCTCATCTCCATTCTCTGTACTCCTTATTGCACTCCACCTAGCCTAGCCTCCAGCATTTCAATTCGTTCTTTGTTTGTCACCATTTAAATAGGGCTCTGATACCAATTGATAAGGTCCCAGTCAAGAGTTAATTTTTTTTTGCAGCAGAATACACAGTTATTCTCTTAGGGTGAGAACATACCACAAGATAATGTTTAGGATAGAAATTATATACCTCTTCATTTCTTTCCAGCACTTATTAATAAGCTTACTTCAACCAATATTTCGGATATACAGCCGAAATCTAAGGTTCCATTACAACGGTTACAATATTTAATTTACTGCAAAATAGAACAGAATAGATACTAAATGGAAACTGAATAAAAAAAAAACTGATACTTAGCACTACTGCATAACTAGTTGACGTGGTGAGACCTCACGCCTTTAGCTGCTATAATCAAGCCTTCGTGGCTCATGTTTGTCCTGGTCTTGAGCTTGTCTTTCACTGCACTTCACTATACTTGGGATTCGATTTTGTTGCTCTCTCAGATCTTCGTGGTGGCTTATCATCATCACTAACCCTTTCAAGTTCTATCATATTTATTTTATTAAAATTCAATATCCTTTCCCCATTGATTTTCTGTTTTTGTTAATTTCAAAATAATTTATTTTTTCTTTACTTTTTGGGTGATATTGAGATGCTTCATAAATTTTAAGGATGAAATAAAACCTTAGAAACTTTTTTCATTACTACTTCTGATATATTGAACCAAGAGAGGAAAATTGGAGCAAAAATATTGAATTAAAGATTGGGAGTTTATTTCAACAATTAAAAATAGGAGTGCTAATTGAAATAAATTAAAAGTTTTAGATGAAATTGAGACAATATATAAAGCCTAAGAGGGAAAATTAAAATTTTATATTTTATATTTGACCCTAAACAGCTAAGCTACCAAAATAAATTAATAATTCTATCTTTTTTTTACATTTTTACATAATTATTGCATGTTCAAGCATATTTTAGAAAATTAGATTTCTTACCATATATATATGTGTGTTGCATGTATATCAAAAATTGAAAAATTAAACGTTGATGCATGAAAGAAATGACGTTGGAGAGCCATATTGTGAATGTATTTCTGTGTTAAGATTTTAATAATATTTAAGAGATGGTGCCCGCGATGTATCTTTTGCGTTTTCCTGCTCAAACTTAAAAACTATATAAGATAATAGGAATAGCCTTTATATATATATATATATATATATATATATATATAGCTAGACACACACAAAGGTTTTACGACACATAAAAAACAAATTCTATTTTGGTTTTTACCTCAACGATCTTAAGAACATATATTCGCATAAAAAACCTATATTTAAAAGAAATTGATAATTTTCTTTATATATAGGGTTCAATATTTGAATTGTAATATGAAAAAAAAAAAGAGAAAAGAGAAAAGCGGAAGAGGAACCAAGGAAGACAAAATATGAGGGATGTTTCTTCGAAATAATTGATTGATCTTCAATAGTTGTATTTTGATGGGAGAGCACGTAAGAATAATTTGATAGGTAAGTTTCTTATCTATAATTATGTAAAGTGAGCTAGGTAAGATTATGACTATTTAACTAATATGAATAAGAATGTTAAAAAAATAATATAAATTATATTTAAAATCTCA
>Ga0325411_1007800_pt1 | contig 11660 bp, 10 predicted proteins | sample PopdelMetagenome_13_FD_206181 | JGI IMG/M metagenome (GOLD analysis project Ga0325411, IMG submission 206181) | Populus deltoides microbial communities from Bellville, Georgia, United States - Xylem-PdIQD-R4 | ecosystem: Host-associated > Plants > Phyllosphere > Stem > Wood/Secondary xylem...
TGCTTAATGTGATGATATTGTTGATTTGCAATTTGCAAAGGGCCAGCAATGTTGACCAAATTTGCACTGACAAACAAGGTGTCAACATCTTCACTTAATGCATGTTCCCAGATGTGTGACTGCAAATTAAACAAAAGAATAAATAAGCAAATAATTTTCTGTATGAGTTGTAAAGAGTCTCGAGGTGCAGAATAACGATGTTAATTCTTTATTATTATAATTCAATGGAAGAAATTGCAGTTAAACTTCATTTATGTAAAGAAAATATACAAACTTTAGACTAAACTACTTGTGCAAGGAATAAATAATCGATCATATCACTCTCTGATGTCACTGAGACTGCTGTGTTTTTCAACGAGGAAGGTATCAGAATGGTTGAAGTTACAAGGTATGTACGTTTCAATAAAAAAAATGAATGGTCGGAGATTCGAAAATTTTGCTTCTATAAATATCTTGGAAAGGCGTGAGGATTTGAGGACATCACTACTGTCTTTTTTTTTTTTTTTAATTCGAAGATACATCTCTCATGTTTAATACCAGTACACTAACATAGAGACAACTAGAAAGTCGGTCGCGGAGAAAGTTTTTGGTAATGATATTTGTTGCTACCTATTTTAACTAAAAATAAAGGGAAAAAAAAGTAAAAAAATATATAAAAAAATATACATGAAGTAAGCCTAAAAAGAATTGCTCAAGTTTAATGGTGGAAGACTAAAACACCAAGTGAAAGCTGATAGATCAAAATGTCCAAATTAGCAACCCAAGATCTTGATTGACAAAAGGGTTTATTAGTAAAAATGCTTTTTTAGGTGTTTAAGGACTCAATTGAAATTTTAAAAGGTTTAATTAAATTTATTGAGGGCTTAATTGCAAGGGAAATCAACATTTAGGAGTCAATTTTGATATCAATTGAAAAAAATAAAGTTTAGGGATTGAAATTGGATTTTGAAAAGTAATTGGTTAAATCAGGGCTTAATTGCATAAAATTTAAAGTCTGGTTAGCAAATAGGGACTTAATTGAACAATTTATGAACCAAGAACCAACTTGCAAAACACGCGCGACTTCAGGGATTGGAATCAACTGAAATCAGGGGTCAAATCAAAGAAAATTGGAAGTTTGATGGTCATCTGGGGGTCTAATTGAACAAATCAGAGATCAAGGATCAACTCGTAAAAGACGCTTAAAATTGGGGATGGCAAATGAATCTAACAGGGATGCAATTGCATAAAATTAGAAAGTTAGGGGGTAAATTACGGGTAAAATCAAACGAAATCAGAAGAATAGAGATCGAATTGAAAAATGCCAGGTCCCAAATAAAAAAAACCCTAATCTGTAGGGATTAGCCAAAATAGCACTGTTCAAGGTATTGTGCATCTTCTTCTTCAGTTTTTGGTTGATCGGGTAGGCACTTTTAGATGAATAAATGTGATATTTCTGACCACTCCAAAGGCTGCAACCATCACCATTCAACTGAGAAACACCCCCTTTACAACCCCATGTCTTTAAAATCAAACATTTACATCCTATTTTCTCTATTAATCTCCACAACATTTTGTCCCTAGTCAGCCAACACTACAACTTCAGTCATCATGCTGTTTGAGTAGACACTTTCAAACTTTTGAATGTGGAGTTACAAACCTTCAAATCAAACAAGAATGGATCTAATTGAAAGATATGCACCCTTTCTACCAAATCCAGGTGGTCTCAGGCAACATTGATGTCGGAGTTGCTTCGATGAAGCCATGAAAGTGACCAACCTAGTCAGCCTTGAAAAAGACACCTATTTGGAGAAAACCATCGAACTTTTTCATGTGCTCCCATTTAAAAACCCCCAGAAGGTTCCTATCAAGGGTTTAAAACCTTTCTCTCTATATCTAAAGGCATGAAACACCTCACTTTGATCTCCAAGTTTCCTACAAAACAACCTAAACCCAAAACCATTGGTTCTATGGCAAAACCAGTTAGGTTTTAGTCCGTTAGAACCCTAACAAACCCATCTAGAAGACCTGAATCTGCCTATAAAAAGAAGGGATCCAGGAGCATAAAAGAGGAGGGAAAAAAGGAAGGAAAAAAGGAGCAAAAGAGAGAAGAAAAGAGGAACTTTGGCTAAAAGGAAAGTAATTCGATCCAGAAGAACTTGGAAGCTGCAACCTTGTCTGGGGATGTCTGAAGATAAAGAAGGACGACAATATCAAAAAAATCAATTCAGGTTTGAAGTTTCTAAACTAAAAAGGTATATACTTTCAAACCTTGAAGGTGGCATGAGGCCTACTGGATTGATCTTTTGTATTCAATGCAAAGTTTTGAATATTTTGATATGTTATTGATTGGTTTTACATATTTTATTATATGTTTGTTTTGATTTTATGAATGCCAAAGTGGTAGCAAAGAGGATGCTCATTTTTTGTTAACAGAGAGTTGGTTGTGTTTTTCTAGGTTGCTTGTTATGTCCTTAGGGATGAAAAAGTTGGATTTTAAAGCTCGGATTGTTTAAGCATGCCTTTTTGCTTTGAGTTGATAGTTTTTAGGATTAAAAATCAATGTATTTTTTAGTTTTGTTTATGTTCTTGTTTTTTTTTTTTCTCACAAATATATTCATTATTAATAATGTGGTCTATGGGAATAAGGGAGGCATGCTTTAGAAGCTTAAAATGACCATTTTAGGTTTGCTTTAGTTTTATGGGTTTTCTGGTCTGCTAGTGTAGAGAGAGAAATTCATCATTGACGACGATTCCAACCACAAAAATAAACAATTTTGTTGTCAAGGAGTTCCATTTCATGAGAGGAGTATAATCTAGGTGTTTTTTTTTTCCTTCCCCTTGCCTAAGAATGTAGATATGGCCATAAGAATAATTCTGATTTTAGGTAAATTTTGGTTTTTTGAGCTGTTTTTTGGGTTATTATTTTTTTTTTTTATGGTCATGATAGGTTTATTAAGGTGTTTTGAGTAAACAATGGGTTGGAAATAGGTTTTAAATTGAAAAAAACTAAACCCCCGATTTTATGGTGACCCCTGGATGCAGGAATCTACAGAATGTCGACGACACGTCGTTCGCTATCTTTTTTTTTAAAAAAAGAAATGGGGCGGATGACCTTTAAGAAAAGAAAAAAAAAGACAGACCAAGGGCTTGGCTGGAAGGCTCAGGCGCCTAGGCTGTTTGTTTTAATGTCCGAGCCCACGTTAGGCTCTTTTTTTATTCTTCCTATTTTATATTTGGTTTTAAAAAAATGATGAAAAAAATTATTGAACTCAATTGAATCCATTATTATGGTAGCAGGTTTAATGAGTTAATTCATAATATTTGAGCTATTATTTGTTTTTTTTAATGCTTTTTCTGTCCTTTAACTTTTTTTTAAATACCATTTTCTCCTTTGTTATCGATGATCTATTTTCTTATTTAACTCAAACCTAAAAGAATATAATTTCACCATTTGTTGTCAACGATCTACCTTTGTTATCTCGAACCCATATGCTTATCGCAATATTTTTACTTTTAAAAAATATGTTGTTTTATACAAAACAAATATCATGCGCTTTATTGTTGTATAAGTAAATGAGAAATAATCTTTGGGATAAAAACATTATTGAATCATATGACGTGCGTAAATCTCATTGTGAATTTGCTTGGTTGACTCGAGTTCACTCAATTTTTTTAATCAAATGCTGGTTTTCACCGATTTCATCCTTCAACATTAAGTTAGTTCAAGATTGAGCTTTCCAATTTGTTTTTTTTTTCAAGATTATCCTTACAAGTTGTACAAGTCACCCAATTTAATCCAAGTGGATCAAATTTTTTTTTCATTTTATTCTTAGATCGAAATATCTTTCAATTCAATGTTAAAATCTATTTTTTTAAGACATGTTACCAATGACTAGATATTATTTTTTGAGCTCAAAATGTTTTTTACTACGATCCACGATGTGCTAGTAGTTACTATAACATGTATCCAATAATAAAAGTAAAGAAAAAAAATGCATACTTTATAAACCCAAATTTAAAAGGCCCCAAAAAAACCTCCCAAAAGACCCCAAAAAAATCATCATAGGCCATTTTTTTTTCAAGAGGGATGGGCCCAGGCTGTTTGCTTGGGCCCTGGCCCATACTAGGCGTAAGCCAGCCCAAGTTGCATAAGCTCGGGCGTGGTAGCCCAGAACCTAAATAAGCTCAAGCTACCACACTCGTTGAGCCCAACGTGCTGGGTTCCGGCAACGTGCGTTGACTCATTTTTCATCTCTAATGGGATCAAGCACATTGCAAGAGCCCAACACTCCCTTGAAAATTTCCAAGACCGCATACGAGTCCTTTAATATTTTATATTGATTCAATACATATTATTTTAAGTAAAATACCATTTAAAATATCATAAGGGTAAAATTACACTTCGGCTCCTTCTCTTCACATAACGACAATACTCATACACCATGAATCCTTCGAACTCTAGGTGGATAATCTCTTCATTCTCAATATTTTTTGCATATTTTCAAAATCTATCTCTCTAAAATATCTTTGCACTTTATTTCCATAAAAATATACTTACTTGAGCATCCGAGAGTCTTCAAATCTACAAAATAGGACCTAGGTATCAACCACTTTGACTAGAGAAAATGAATCAAATTGATAGAACTAAGAAATTAACCGATTATCCAACACATAAACCTTGATCCTAAAATACTTGAATTTTTTTCTCGACCCCTGGCAACACAGCAGTAGCGTGAAATTGATCATCGTGGTTCGAAATTTTGAAATATAGGTAGAAACAACTTGTAGAGTGAAATAAATAAATAAATAAATAAATAAAATAGTAGAAAAACATACACCAATTTCATTGGTAAGGAACTTTTTAGTTAATGATCTTAATCCTATAAATTACAAACATAAATCTACACCATGAATCATTCGAACTCTAGGTGGATAGTTTCTTCATTCTTAATAGTTTTTGCATATTTTTAGAGTCTATCTTTCTAAAATATCTTTGCACTGACAATCTCTTCATTCTCAATATTTTTAGTATATTTTCATAGTTCATCTCTCTAAAATATCATTGCACTTTATCTCTATAAAAAGATATTTACTTAAGCACTTGGGAGTCTTCAAATCTACAAAATGGGACCTAGGCGTTAACCACTTTGACTAGAGAAAACAAATTAGATTTGATAGAACTAAGAGATTAGCCAATTATTCAACACATAAACATTACTCTTAGTTGAATTTTTTTTTCTCATCAATACCTTTTTTTTTTCAATAGAATCCGTAGCACCAAAAGCAATTATTAGAAAAGCTATGTTTTGTCTACAAGTTGAGAATAATAGAATGTGTCAGGTTGTGCCTTAGCCAACCTTCCTATTTATATATATGCGGCAAAACATTGCAGTAACTGTAGGGATTACAACATTGGAATAATCCTATATTAATTTTCTATTCTAATATATACATGTTATACATTCTATAATATGCCCCCTTAATCTGAGGGTGGGGGATCAACCCGAAGCTTGAACCGAAAAGCAGTAAAGGATGCAATAGGAAGCGGTTTAGTGAAGACATCGGCAAGTTGTTCCCGAGAGGGAACAAAATGAATCTGAATCTCTTTCTTGGCAACGCGGTCATGGACAAAGTGATAATTCACTTCAACATGCTTAGTACGAGCATGGAAGATAGGATTGGCTGAGAGATAGGTAGCACCAAGATTATCACACCAAATGGTAGGAGCAAAGACTGAGGGAGCCTGCAAATTTATTAACAAGTATTGAAGCCAAATGATTTCAGTGGTACCATCAACAAGGGCTTTATACTCAGACTCAGTAGAGGAGCGAGCAACTGTGCGTTACTTGCTAGATTTCCAAGAAATCGACGTCTGACCAAAAAAGACAAGATAGCCACCCGTAGACTTGCGATCATCAATACTACCAGCCCAATCTGCATCTGTAAAGCCATGTAGAGCAAAAGAGGAGCCTCGAGTGATATGAAAACCATAAGATGCCAAACCTTTAAGATAGCGTAGAATACTCTTAACAGCGACTCAATGAGAATCTGTAGGAGCATGCATAAACTGACAGACTGTATTAACAGCAAAACATATATCTGGACGAGTGAAGGTAAGATATTGAAGAGCCCCCACGATTTAATGAAACAGCAAAACATATATCTGGACGAGTGAAGGTAAGATATTGAAGAGCCCCCACGATTTAATGAAATCGTGTAGGATTAGAGAATGAGTGATCCGGTAATAAAGTGACTTTCGAGGGGAGACTGGAGTATCAACGGGTTTGCAGGAAGTCATACCAGCTCGGGTGAGGATGTCAAGAATATATTTATGTTGACGTAGCATTAAACCCATACCGGTAGACGGAACTTCAATACCCAGAAAGTAGCGAACAACACCTAAGTCACGAAGCTTGAACTCAGAGCTGAGTAACTGTATAAGGTGATGAAGCATAACAAAGTTGCTACCCGTAAGTAGAATATCATCAACATACACTAGGAGATAAAAGATATTAGTACCATCAGATAATATAAACAGGGAGGTGTCAACCTTGGAAGCTTGGAAATTGACGGAGAGCAAAAAATCACTTAGACGAGTGTACCATGCTCTCGGTACATGTTTCAAACCATACAATGATTTGTGCAATCTGCACACATGAGATGTGAAACCTGGAGGTTGTTTCATGTAGACCTCTTTAGTAAGAACACCATTGAGGAAGGCATTATGAATATCAAGTTGATGAATCTTCTAATTTCACGAAACCGCGATAGAGAAAACCAATCGGACAGTGGCCTGCTTAATAACTGGACTAAAGGTTTCAAAATAATCAATACCTTCCTGCTGGGTAAAACCTCTAGCAACAAGGCACGCTTTATAGCGCTCAATACTACCATTAACACGACGTTTAATCCAATATACCCATCTATTGCCAACAACGTTCATCGAAGGATGAAATGGAACCAAAGACTAAGTGCGATTTGTGCGCAAAGCGGCGATCTCATCACATATAGCATTATGCCAAACTGCATACCGGTCAGCATCAGAAAATGCGAAAGGCTTAGAAGAGGGAGAATGCAGTACCCGTGTGGAGGTAGAGGTGGCGGCAGCAGAAGCAACCAGATTTGTTGTCTTCGGCTGCCGCGGTCTGAGAATCATAGGATGTCTACTGCGTGCTGGTGGAGATGCAGGGGAAGATGGTGGCAGTGAGGAGACATGTGGCAGCTGATAAGAAGATAAATCAACCATAAGTTGCAGACCTGCGGGAGAGGATGATGATGAAGCAGCCTCAAGCACAGGACTGTCAACAGAGGAGGGGCTGTAGGCAGAGACCGAATCTGCAGGAATTCTTGCCATGGTGGGCGAAGTAGAGGAGGGACTAGAGAGCGCCCCAAGGCCATGAGGAGATGAGACCAATTGACTAACTAAACCTGCATCATAAGGGTTAGATAAACAAGCATGGGATGATGGCCAAGGGATGCTTGGGGGGCTGTGGTCGGGTGGCTGTTTGGAGTGGCAGAGCTGAGTGCCGTGGGTTGTTTGGGTGGCTGGTGGAAATGGGTGGTGGTGGGTGGTTTAACAAAACTGGGAGGGTGACAGTAGCGGTGGGATGGGGGTTGTGGTCGAGACCTTTGCAATCTGTTTAGAATTATCAAATGGAAACACATGTTCATGGAAGCGGACATGACAGGAAATATAAATACTGTGAGATGCAATGTCAAGGCATCGATAACCAAGATGCGAGGAATTATATCCAAAAAACACACATGGAGAGGAATGAAAATCCAATTTATGATTATTATATGGATGCAAAAAAGGAAAACAGAGACACCCAAAAGTACGCAAAAAATGATAATCAGGAGACCGTTGAAATAAACAATCAAACGGAGAGCGATGGGCAAGAACAGGAGTAGACATGCAATTTATAAGATAAATAGAGGTTTCAAAAGCATAATTCCAAAATCGAAAAGGTGCTTTACATTACCCTAAAAGAGTAAGACCTGTTTCCACAATATGCCTATGACGACGCTCTACTGTGCCATTTTGTTCATGAGTGTGGGGACAAATCAGACGATGATGAATACCAATGGTCTGAAAAAATGTCGATAATTTTCGATATTCACCGCCCCAATCAATTTGAACAGATTTTATTTTTAATGAAAATTGATATTCAACGAGAGTCTGAAATTGATAAAAAATAGAGTAAACATCAAACTTGGCAACGAGAGGATAATACCATACATATTTAGTATAAGCATCAACAAAGATAACAAAATAACGATAGCCATCAGAAGAAAAGAGAGGAGCAGGGCCCCATACATCACTAAAAATTAATTCAAGCGGAGCAGAAGTTTTGTGACCCGTAGGTCCTAAAGACAAACACGATGATTTTCCTAAAGGACAACTTTGACATTGAAAATTAAGACGTTTGTTGTTACAAATGATCTTATTTTTCGAGATTAACAATTGAAAAATATGTGAAGTAGGATGACCTAGTCGATGATGCCATAAATCGGCAGAGGCAGAAGTGCAGGGAGACCAATAGGATTGAGGAACTGACGTGATGGAAGACTTGGTCAGGGCATAGAGACCATCTTTACTCTGACCTGAGAGAAGGACTTCATGGGTGTTGAGATCCTTGACATAAAACACACAAGGGTGAAATTCAAAATAAACATTATTATCAAGATAAAATTTCTGAACAAAGAGCAGAGGTTTCGTGATTGCAGGAACATGAAGAACATTAGATAAGGTGAAAGAACGATATGGTGTATATATTTTTGTATGACTGAGATGAGATATAGGGAGGCCCTTACCATCACCAACATGCAAATTATCATTACCAAGATATGGTTCTGAAGCACTCAAGGTGGCAAGATTAGGTGTGACGTGTTGATTTGCACCGGTATCTGGAAACCAATCAACAAAGCCGGTTGAGGAGAGATTGCGCTGCACCAGATTGGCAGTAGGCTATTGGCCATAACCTCGATGCTGAAATTGAGGGCAGTGGGGAGCTGTATGGCAGAAATTCTGACACAGTTGGCAACGTGGATTCTACCCCTTATTGCGCTGCCAAGAGCCCTGCCATGAGCCCTGCCGACTGTCACCGAAGGAGGAGGTTTGGAAGCTGCGGTGATCAGGTCTGGAGCCAGCAAACTGGTTGCCTCTGCTGCTGGATTGGTTGGGACGCTAGCCACCATTGAAGCGGCCCCTGCTGCGGCCAGAATTGCCAAAGGTCTGCCGCTGCGCATCAAGGGTAGATGATGGAGTGTTAGGTGTGGGCAGCAGAGGAGCATGTATGGCATCTGAAGATTTGTGAAGAAATTCATGCGTGAGGAAATGACTGTGAAGATCTGCATATGATAAAGGTTCGGCCTTGGTAATAAGACTTGTAACTAAGTCTTTAAACTCTCCCCGAAGACCATGAAACACATATAAATTGAAATCTTCAAGCGAAACTGGCCGACCAGCAACGGCCAATTCATCAAATAAGGCCTTAGCATTTTGCATAAATTGAGTTACTGATTCATCACCCTATCGAAGATCCTGAAGAAAGCCGTGAAGTTGCATAATACGAGAGTTGGAGGTGGAAGCGAGAGCTCGCTCAAGAGCTTTGACAACCAACAACAAGATGCAAAACCTCCATAGATAGGGAGGAAAGAAAAGCACTCAGAATAAGTTGGTCCTGTTGTTTTTAGCGAAGAAAGAGTGGATTTACCTGAAGAGAGATACCGTCTCCGACAAGAATATGTGAAGATGGACATGTGTTGGAGCCATCAACAAAACCAAAAACTCGGCCTAGGAGATACGACAACATCTGTATACACTAATATAAATAATTGGTGTTTGTTAATTTGAGGGAGATGACTTAATGAGTGTGAGAGAGGGAGATAATGGTTGCGGCAGCAGAGACAGCAGCTGCATCAGACGTGGGCTGCAAGAGGAGGCGTTCACCAGCCATGGCAGAGGAGAAAGCAGGCGGTGAGGCAACAGAGGAGAGCAGAGGAGGTGCTGCAGGAGAAGAAGGCTGGACTGCTGGTGCTGCAGAAGAAGAAGATGTATGTGGTGGCTGTTCCATTGAAGAAATGGGGGTTGTGAGAAAAGTAGGTTAATTATTTTTAGGGTTTTGCAGCTTTGATACCAAGTTGAGAATAATAGAATGTGTTATGTTGTGCCTTAGCCAATCTTCTATTTATAGATATGCGGCAGAACACTGCAGTAATTGTAGGGATTACAACATTGGAATAATCCTATATTAATTTTCTATTCTGATATATACATGCTACACATTCTATAATATTGCACGATGACTCGACCCCCTGACAACGTGGTTTGTAATTTTGAAATATAGGTTGAAACAACTTGGAGAGAGAAATAAATAAAATAGTAGGAAAACAGACACCAATTGAACTCACTCTATTTGTTTTTGCGTTTCAAACGTGTTTTTAAAAAAAAATTAAAATTTTTTCATTTTTTTCTTTACTTCAAATTAATATTTTTTTTGTGCTTTTTCAAATAATTTTGATGCGTTGATATTAAAAATGATTTTTAAAAAATAAAAAAATATTTATTTCTAAATAAAAAATAATTTAAAAAAAAACCACAATCACACTTTAACAATCAAACTGCTGCCTCTTCACTCAAATCCTCTTCACTCAGTGTAGTTGTGCTGTTTTGTCTGGAAGTGGGATGGGTTACCACAGAATCATCCTCGAGGAATCTTTCCTTTCCAGAAATAGGTATAATTAAGTGTATAAATAGGCTATTAGAGTTAGGTCATACTTATTCAAGATAATATATAGCTGTTGCATGTTTTAAAATGGAAATTACAATAGGTGTATTATTAGCCTGCGTTATTGGATCCCTGCCGTTGTTGGGTTTACTAACGTGGTGGTGGAACGAGATATGTTACGTTCTCCCTCTGAAATTTCAACTTTCCGGTACTGCTACAAAGTTAACACCTGGCCACCTGGGATTTCCCTTTGTTGGCGAGATGCTTACCTACAAAATATGCTTTCCCCGCACGATAACTCGACCCTTGGAAACACAGCAGTATCGTGAAATTGATCTTCGTGGTTCGTAATTTTAAAATATAAGTAGAAACAACTTATAGAGTGAAATAAATAAATAAATAAAATAATAGAAAAATATATACTAATTTCATTGATAAGAAACTTTTTAGTTAATGATATTAATCTTATAAATTAAAAACATAAATCTTCATCATGAATTCTTCAAACTCTAAATGGTCAGTTTTTTATTCTTAATAGTTTTTGTATATTTTTAAAATTTATATCTTTAAAATATCATTTAATAACAATCTTTTCATTTTTAATAGTTTTAATATATTTTCAAAGTCTATTTATTTAAAATATCATTATATTTTATCTTTAAAAAAAGATATTTACTTAAACACTTGAGAGTTTTCAAATCTACAAAATAGAATCTAGGTATTAACTACCTTGATTAAAAAATGAATTATATTTAATAAAATTAAGAGATTAATTAATTATTTAATATATAAACATTGCTACTAAACTAATTGAATTTATTTTTTCTAATCAATACTTTTTTTTTCTTCAATAGAATTCGTAGCACCAAAAGCAGTTCGTAGAAAAGCTTTGTTTTGTCTGCACGATCGATGACTCGACCCTTAAGAACGTGGTTCGTAATTTTGAAA
>Ga0325411_1007801_pt1 | contig 11658 bp, 11 predicted proteins | sample PopdelMetagenome_13_FD_206181 | JGI IMG/M metagenome (GOLD analysis project Ga0325411, IMG submission 206181) | Populus deltoides microbial communities from Bellville, Georgia, United States - Xylem-PdIQD-R4 | ecosystem: Host-associated > Plants > Phyllosphere > Stem > Wood/Secondary xylem...
GGTTCTATCGGTTGAACCGAGGGTGGAAGTTGGAATATTAGTTCCCATTTTCTGTACAGATCGTCAAAAATATTGTACGCCCCATAACATATTTATAGTGAAGAACTAGGTAATATGGTTCGTACGCGGTACGCTGAACATCTCTTTCAAATTCAACTATGCGGTGTGGTTATACGCTTTTAAATTTGAATGTTTTACGTCAATATAGTATTAAATCCGGTTATTGTGTATTTTTTTCACTTTCACTATTTTTCTCTCTCTCATAAATATTTTATTTTTAAAAAAATAAATTTAAGATCCACAAATCTCAGAATTATTGAAAGCTTATATGATCATTAATTTTAAAATTCGTGAGATTATTCGAGGTATGCATAAACTGACTCGGATACCCACATTAATAATATATATATATATATTCAAATAAATTATAGTAATTTATTTAAGAATAATATCTTTTTTTTCCTTCTTTCCTCTAATAATTTACCTTTCGATTTGTTTATATGCCAAATATTTTTTAAAAGAATTTAGTTAAGTATATATTAACATTTTGCAAATACTCTTACCATGAAATTGGTTACATGGTATTAGCTACCTTAGTATTAAATGATCTACAATGATAATGGAGATCGGAGATCAAAGAGATTGTAGAATAAGAAACATCAACCACTTACTATATAGCTTAAGGTCTAAGAAAACTCAAATAAAAAAATTAAATATTAAGATTATTTTTTTTATTTTGGCTTCATGCCTCTTTAGTCTAGGAGTTGTGCCACTGGAAAAAAAATTAATGGGTACATCTATAATCCAACTTGAAAGATGAAAATATATATACATTTTATTTTCTTCTTTATTTTTCTTTTTTCAGATCCAATCTTGACTACGATTAATATAATATAACTCAATGTGGATGAGTTGACAGTACTCTATATATATATATAAATCTTTTTTTCTTTCTGTCTCTCTTTCTTTTGTTTAAAAAACAATATGTTCGAATAAACTATAGTTATTTGCTAATGAAAAAAATCATTTTGCTGTACTATATGATCAATAACCATGGTGTGTTAGCTTAGCTAGGCAGTGGAGTCACTTGACATTGACATTAAATGAACGATAAAAGATTCAGTTATAGTGAAGACAAAAGGGAAGAGACATTGGTTATGGGGTATTAGCTTAGCTAGCGAAGTCCCTTGACATTGACACCGTATTAATTATATGATCAATAACCACATGTAATGATATGATGAAGAAGCAGAAGAAGAAGAAGAAACGTGAACTGGACAAATTTGTTTTTTTTTTAAAAAAAACAAAATTAGCACAGTATTATAAAAATTAATGGAATAGCATGGTGAAATAGATATATGATCAATATCTCATTTCGGAAAGATGATATTTATAGAATAGCTACTTCTAAAACAATTATGAAAAATGTATTCCTGTATATATTATTTAATTTGTCAAAAGTTTTAATTTATTATACTATGTTTTTTAAAAAAATCAAAAATCTTCACATGAGAGAGCCATGTGCGAGAGATTAGGGTCTGTTTGGAAGCCTTCGTCATCATTCACAAATCAAAAATCCATTGGTAAAATGTGTGTATAATTCAAAAATGACAAACAATATAGTCTCTTTTTTTTTCATTTTGTCATTTGTGAATTGTTAAAGGTTGTCTTGGTTTTTTCATTAATCTTTTACATAATTAAATGACTTTGTTGCTTTAAAAAAAAAATCAGTTAACTATAGTTAGAGTTTTCTTTTTTATATTTCATTTTTTAGCTAGGTGTGATTATTATATTACCTTTGGATTTAAATTTTTTAAAGCTTGACTTGAGGGGTTGATTCATAATTGCAAAATGATTGTTTTGTAATAATGCTTGGATTATGAGGGTAAGATGATGTTTTTCTAAAAAACAAATGTAAAACGTTGTGGATGCGCGCGTTGCATGCATCAAAAGCTCTACCGTCTTCGGGCAGCGTGTGCGTTTGTATACAGTGGTTAAAAAATTGATTTCACTGCATTATTAGATTCATCTCAGTCTCCTCTTTCTCTCCATGCATAGCATGTACTTGTCGGACCTCCGATGAGTCATTAATATCGTTTTCTTTTTTTTCAATCTCTTTCCTCCTAGAAATCATATCTAACCCTTCATATTTTCATATGAACCCTTCAAGTTTCTTTTATTTTGATTTTGTCTTTAAGTTTTTGATATCCTTTTGTTTTGTTTTAATTCATTTCTTAATTTTTTTTTCAGAATCAATCCTCCTTTAATTTTTTTTATATCAGATTTGATCATCATTCTTTTGATTTTATTTTCTTTATTTTGTTGATTTATTTTTTGTTAGTGTTTTAGAATCAATCCTTTTAGTTTTGATTTTTGATTTTAGTCATTTTCTCTTTTGTTAAAGTTTATTTTTTTAATATAATCCTTCAATTCTAATTTGTATATATAATGTTTTTCGATTCGGTCCTTCTACTTTTGATTTCTTTTTTTCTTGGTTCTTTTATCAAAGTTTTTATAGTTTTTAATTTTATCCTTCAAATCAAGTTTATGATTTTTTCCAATAATAATAATATTAATTTTAGTTTGATTCTTCTTCTTTTGATTTCTTATTTGTTTCCTTTACCTGAAAGTTTTTATGGTGTTTAATTTTATCATTTAAATAAAGTTTATGGTTTTTGTTATTCCAACAACAACAACAATAATGATAGTAATAATACTAATAATAGTAATTATAGTGGTTGTAATAATAACAATAGTAATAGTAATAGTAATAATGATAGTGGTACTAATATCACTATAAATAGTGATAATAATGTTAATAATAGTGGTAATAATAATAGTTTATTATGATAGTAATAATGGTGATGAAGGTAATAGTAGTAGTAGTAATGAAACCAACAATAATATTAATAATAGTGCTAATAACGATAATAATTATAGTGATAATAGTAGATTTTCATGATAATAATAGTGGCAATAATAGTAATAATTGTCATAGTAACAATAATAATACTACTAATGGTGGTGGTAGTAGTAGTAGTAGTAATAGTAGTAATAATAATAGTTTATTATGATGGTTATGGTGTTTATGATATCAATAGTTGTTGTGATGATAGTAATAATTATGATAATAATAATTAAAATAATAATAACGATATTAGAGATAATAACAACAACATTATTAATGTTATTAATAGTAATAGTAATGGCAATAGAAATAGTAGTAGTAGTAGTAGTAATGATAATAGTGATGATAATGGATAGTTATAAGGCTTATAATTAGTTTGAAATTAACTACTATAAAAAGTTATTGAATTGTAATATCATAGCAATTATAATAGAGTATATTTTTAAAATGTTATTGATATGACATCACTAGCAAATGAAGTGAAGTAGATACCACCATGTTTTTATATATATTTCTTTAACTACATGTATTTTTATCTTCACTGTAATTATTTTTTTTGACACAATACACTAGCTAAATATTATCATATTCTCGTAAAGTCTACATGTATTTTTATCTTCACTGTAATTATTTTCTTTGACACAATACACTAGCTAAATATTATCATATTCTCGTAAAGTCGACATTATTGATCATCCTTTCAAACCTTTATCTATGAACTTTGATAGAGAGATCATTTTTGACGATGAGAACGACAACAATAACGATAACGACAATGATGACCACGACGACAACAACGACAAAAAACCAATATGATTATAATTGAATAAGAAAGGCAAATATAACCAATCTTTGACACTCAAAGGACATTTGTTATGACAACTTGAAAACATTATAATTATATAGTAATTAAAATTTACGAAATAACAAGATAATGTTAAAATGCAAATATTTATTAGTTCTTAATCAACTAACAATTAATGGGTTATTTACAACTCAAATATAGGGCTAATTCGTAAAATTAAAAAAGGTTTTCTTTTCATATAAATTTTATTTTCTAACAAAATAAAAGGATTTAAGCCAAATAAGAGGACCCTTCTTCTTGGTTCTCCCACTAGACTGGTCTGGTCCCTTCAAACTTCTCTTCTAGCATCAAACAAAGGCAACAATGGCGATCACTCGAGCAAGTGTTTTGCTGGCTAGAAATTCAATGTTTGGCATTCAAAATCAAATAGATATGACTTTGTTTTCCTCTTTTTACATTTCTCCTTGTACAAGTAACAATAAGGTCTTGTTTAGTAAGATTGATTATACCCTTACTTCTTTCAATGCCATGATTGGCAGGGAACCTCTCCCTTCTATTGTCGAATCTAATAATTTACTATCCACAGTTGTGGACGTGAAAGAATATGAGACAGTGGTTTCTTTGTCCAAACAAATGGAACTTGCTGGAATTCCTCATGATGTTTGTACTCTTTACATCTTGATCAATTGCTTCTGCCATTTATGTTGTGTTGATTCTGGGTTCCCTCTCTTGTGAAAAATCTTTAAATGCGGTTTTCAGTCTGGTACTTTTACATTTACTACCTTAGTAAATGGGGTGTAAAGAGGTTATTTTGTATCAAGCTGTGAAACTGGTTAATGAAATGTTGGCTAAGGGATATCGACTCAATTCATATACTTACAGCACGATCGTAAACAGCCTTTGTAAAGTTGGTAAAATCACGGAGGCAGATGGGTTGCTTGGGAAAATGAAAAGCGTAGGTTGTGTGCCAGATGTTGTTGCATACAATTCACTGATGAATGGATTTTGTTTCGCGAGGGAAAATGGATGAAGCAAAAAAAAAAGTATTTGGTGTGATGGTAAGCAAGGGTGTTATGCCTAGTGTTTCTAAGTACAACACCTTGATGTGTGGATATTGTAAGATGGAAAGGATAGATGAAGCAATGCAAGTTTTTGATAAAATGTCTCATAAAGGCTTTGTTCCTGGTATAGTTAATTACAATACTTTTATGAAGGGCTTCTGTCAAGTATGGACAATCTGTGATGAATAAGAGATTTTCAAGGACATTCGTGCTTCTGGCCATACTCTAGATTTAAAAACTTACACTAATTTGCTTGATGGTTATTGCAAACAAGGGTATATTGAATAGGCTTTGGCACTATTTCGAGAGATTCAAAGTAGAGATATTTAGCCAGACTTGGAAACCTACAACACCCTTATCGATCAATGGTATGTACAAGTCTGGGAAGATTCAAGATGCAAAGGTATTGTTTTCTAGACTTGGTATTCAAGGATTTCAGCCTGATTTTTATATATACACTACACTAATTGTTGGACTTTGCAAGGAATGAAATGTAATTAAAGCACAAGAGCTTTTTTTATAGAAATGGAAGAGGATGGCTGCATGCCAAATTATTGCTCTTATAATGTCATAATCCGAGGATTTCTCCTACACAAAGATACATCAAAGGCAAGGAAACTCAATGAAATGGTCAATCGTGGATTCTCTGTAGATTCTGCCAACAAAACCTTGCTAGGAGATCTATTCCCTATTGATGGGAGTCCTGCTTTAAAAAAATTACGTGTGCCTTCTGAAGGTTGCCAAGGTGAAAAGGTGAAGTGAACTTTGAAAACTTGATATTGACTTGATTAATTGTAGATTCTATTTCCATCGCATCTCATATATTATTTATGATATTATTTTGCACAAAGTCCAGCATCCCTTGTCTTGTTTTCAACTAGGTGTGAATTCTCATTACTGCTCAATTGAAGGAAAAAAGAAACAACTATTGTCATATAATTGGATTCTGCTAGGATAATTTATCCTTTTATTCTTGGGCTATAGTTAAAAGTAACAAAAAAAGGTGTCGCATTTAAATGCCTTTATGAGGTACTCTTATAATCTTAGCGTCTAACAGTTGTTTCCATCAGAAAGTATTTTGCTTCATACATTCCACTAGACAAGTAGTATGGTGCCCTGATGGAAATATAGTAATGTTTAAGACTTATAGTGTTTTCCATATGCAAAGCGTTAAGTATCATGATCTATTTTTTACAAGTTTTGAAATGGAACCAAATGGTTCGGCTATAAAATTTGACAGGAAGTTCCAAAGAAATAAAACCTTGATGTAAGTACTGGCTAAAGAATTCACTCTTTCACTGCTACCTGTACACCTGATGAAGCTTTTGTGGACCCATCTAAGCTGAAGAGGCCATATGCAGGCAAAAAATGGATATTTTAGGGTTCTGGCACGTTGCTTATTATGATGCAGGGGCTCTGCTGGTCATCAATGAGGTAATCAACTATTAATGATAAGGCCTAGTGTTGGATTTTGTGGTCAATGTTGATTGTTTGGAATTTAGAAATTGCATTTAGCATGTTTATATACTAGCTCGTGCACACGGACAAAATTTAGTCCTACCATTGGTTAAACTGTTTTACATCTGAAAATCCTCTAGAAGTACCAAAATAGAAGTGAACCTGGAAATATAAGAAATGGAAAGGGAAGAAGGAAAGAAAACCTAAAACCAATCCTAAATCTAGTTTATAAGGTGATGAAGAAGGAGAGCATTCTTCTCAAAGTACCTGACCTGATAGATAATTCCTCATTGATGATCTCTTGAAGATACGGTTGATCTTGAAGACATGGTTGATCTTCAAGATGGTATTTATCAAAATAATGTTTATCTTGCAGACACATTCAAATATTGTGTTGCCATATCAATATCTGTAAATCTCTAGAAATTAGGTAGTAGTTGTGCTATGATAGGAGTCAGCTAATGTTGCTGATTCTTCTCCTTAATTGTAGGCCTTCATGTTGTATATATTCATCCGCTAGCAATAGAATAACATATGAGAATTCAGTATTTTGTTCTTCTTAATTTCTGCTTCATGTTTTCTACATGGTATTAGAGCAAATACTGATCCTTGTTTTCTAAAACACTCAATCATCATGAGTGGAGAAATTCCCTCCAGCACATTCAAAAGTTCAATATCAAAAACAATGTATGAACACGACTAATCATCACCTTATTTCTTGAATTCTTCTGATAATCCAGGAGTAGTTCTTGTTTCTTGCCTTCTGAAAGGAGACAATTATCCAACATGGAGGCGTGCTATGATGAATGCTCTACGAGCCAAAAACAAGTTGAGCTTTGTTGATGCAACTCAATGGTAATCTCTTGGATTTTTAATGCCTTAGCCTCAGAATTCCATGACAGTGTTACGTATGTGGATTCAGCATATAAAATGTGGGGAGAATTGCAGGAACATTTCTCTCAAGAAAATGTTCCACGTATTCATAAATTAAAAAGAGAGATTTCTCTGGCACGACAAAAGGATCTTACTGTAGCAGTCTACTACACCAAACTAAAAGGTCTTTGGGATGAGTTGTCAGCCTACTCTACTGTCCCTTTATGCTCATGTGGTGCTGGAAAAGAAATCTGGGTAGAGAGGGAAACAGAAAAAGTTCATCAGTTTCTCATGGGACTGAATGATCAATATGGAATCATTTAGTCCCAAATACTAAACATGAAACCCTTTCCTTCAATTAACAAGGCTTATGCATTTGTAACCAGAGAAGAGAAGCAATTGGCCATTGCCTCAATTGGTTGTGATTAGCCGACAGAGGCAGCAGCATTTACTGTCAAACCTTTCAGATTTCCAACAAGGGATTTTGCAAGAGAACAGCAAAGAGAAGAGACAAGCAAATTCAAATGTTCATATTATGATAAACCTGGTCATTCGAAAGACAAATGTTTTAAGCTTATTGGATATCCTTCAGGTTGGCAAAGCAGAGCAAAGACTTCAAATTTTACGAGACAGAACAAAAACTTCAAAAGGGAACTGGAACATGTTTCATCCAACAATGCCATTGCAGGGTCAAGTCAGCCTACGAGTAAAGGTTTTAATCTCACTCAAAAACAGTATGAACAGCTCATGTCCTTACTGCCCTCTACTAATCAGAATATAGCAAACTTTATAGGTAAGGTCACTCACTCATCTGATACTATAGATTGGATTCTAGATAGTGGTGCCTCTGAACATCTCACATGTGATGCACTTGCTGTCTCTAATACAAAAACACTTTCTCATTATTTGCCTGTTAAAATACCGAATGGAACATCAGTTCCTGTGCATTTTGTTGGTCAGATCCAACTATCAAACATGACTTTAAATCATGTTCTTTATATACCATCATTCAAATGTAATCTTCTTTCAATAAGCAGGTTGACAAAAGCACTACAATGTTCAGTCATATTTTTTTCATCTTTTTGTGTCTTACAAGACCCAAATCGAAGAAACTGATTGGAATGGGTGAATTACGTGATGGCTTATACTACTTTTATGGGCTGCATTTACCTTTTGTCTCAACAGCATCACTTCCTTCTTCATCCAACTTATGGCATGATCGGTTAGGACATATCTCATTTGATCGATTATCCTTAATTCCAGAATTATCTAGTGTGTCTTTTAAAAATTCAAACAATTGTTATGATGTGTGTCATTGAGCTAAACAACCTCGAAATGTTTTTCCCTTAAGCAATAATAAATCTGATTTTCCTTTTGATATGATCCATTGCGACATTTGGGGACTATATAAAACACCATCTACGTCAAGTGCTCATTTTTTTCTTACCATTGTAGATGATTTTTCTAGATGCACCTGGGTTTATCTTATCAAACACAAGTCAAAAGCACAAAAATACTTTATTCAATTTCATGCTATGGTTAATACTCAATTTAATCGGAGTATCAAAATAGTTAGGAGTGATAACGGTTTGGAATTTACTACTGGTCATATGTTCAAATTCTTCTCTCAAAATGGTATTTCACACCAAACGTCTTGTGTTGATACTCCACAACAAAATGGAATAGTAGAGCGGAAGCATCGTCACCTGTTAGAGGTTGCTCGTGCTCTACGATTCCAAGCCAATTTACCAATCAAATTTTGGGGTGAATGTGTCCTGAATGTAGCTTTCTTAATAAATTATACTCTCACTCCTAAATTGTCTGGCAAAAGTCCTTATGAGATACTATTTTCAAAACCCCCATCTTACTCACATTTACATGTTTTTGGCTGTTTATGTTATGTGCATGATAAAAATCGATCTAATGATAAATTTGCTCCCCGATCTAAGACTTGTGTTTTCATCGATTATCATATGGGGAAAAAGGGATACAAAGTATGTGACATGGAATCACATAAAATTTTTACACCCCGCAATGTCGTTTTCTATGAAAACAGATTCCCTTTTCAGTCTCATAATCCTTTAAAGGAATCAAATGTAGTTGTTCCTCTGCCTATTTTTTACTCCTTGGAGACATTAGACACCATGTTCCCGGATCATAGTCCACAAATTCAAACTTCTCCAGATAATCTGGATGTTAAAGCTACACTGCCTACTGTCATTAATTTTGATCATCAGGTTGTTCCCTTGAACACTTCACGATCTCAAAGACCTCGACGAGTTCCTTCTCATCTTGATGATTATGTGTGGCAGCTTCCTGGAATAGATAAGTCATCACAACCCACATCTAATACAGTTTCTTCAGGTACTCTTTATCCCATATCATGTCATTTATCTTATGCTCATTTTGCTCCATCTCATTAAATGTTCCTAGCTAATATTTCTGTTGTGAGTGAACCTAAAACTTTTTCCCAAGCTGTAACAGACCGAGAATGGTGTGAAGCGATGAAACAAGAAATTTCTGCGCTAGAGCAGAATGCAACTTGGAGTTTAGTATCATTACCTTCAGAGAATAAACCAGTTGGTTCTCGTTGGATATACAAATTGAAATACAAGTCAGATGGTTCCATTGAATGCTATAAAGCTCGTTTAGTAGCTCAAGGATATACACAGATTTAAGGATTGGATTATACTGAAACTTTTGCACCGGTTGCAAAATTGACCACTGTCAGATGTTTGTTGGCTGTTGCTGCTGCTAAGAATTGGGAATTACATCAATTAGATGTAAACAATGCATCCCTTCATGGGGAATTACATGAAGAAGTCTGTATGATTCCTCCCCCAAGCTATCTGTCATCAGGTGACAATCGGGTATGCAAGCTTCATAAATCATTATATGGACTAAAGCAGGCTCCTCGTCAATGGTTCGAAAAGTTCTCCTTGTCCTTAAGAAAGTTTGGATTCACACAATCCTCCAATGATCATTCACTTTTTACTCTGATTAAAGGTACATCTTTCCTTGCTCTCCTTGTCTATGTAGATGACATGGTTATTACTGGAAATGATTTTTTGCAGATTCAGAAACTCAAGCATTATCTCAGTACATGCTTCTCCATCAAAGACCTTAGCACACTTAAGTATTTTATTGGCTTAGAGTTGGCTCGTTCTCCTCAAGGAATATCTCTCTACCAATGCAAATATACTCTTGATTTATTAAAAGAAACTGGTATGGCTGGCAGTAAACCAGCTGCTTTTCCTATTTCTCAACAGCACCGACTGTCTTCAGACTGTGGAGAACCTTTACAAGATCCGAGTCAATATTGTCACTTGATTGGACGTCTTATTTATCTTACAATTTCTCGACCAGATATCACTTATGCAGTGCAACTTCTCAGTCAATTCATGCATAAACCGTGTCAGCCACATCTTGATGCTGCCTATTATGTTCTTCGTTACTTGAAGAGTTCTCCTGGTCAAGGCCTTTTCTTTCCATCAAACAGTGATTTTCAGATCAAAGCTTATTGTGATGCTGATTGGGCAAGCTGTCCCCTGACTAGACGATTGGTTATTGGTTATTACATTTTTCTTGGTGATGCTCCTATATCGTGGAAGTCCAATAAACAGCCCACAGTGTCACGTTCCTCTGCTGAATCAGAATATTGCTCTATGGCTGCCACCACTAGTGAACTGATATGGTTACATAGTCTACTTGCTGATCTTTCTGTGACTCATTCTCAACCAATGTTTTTGCACTACGATAATCAGTCCGCTTTACACATTGCTGCTAATCCTGTGTTTTATGAGCGCACTAAACACATCGAGATCGACTGCCACTTCATTCGTGAGCACTTACAATCTAGCATCATTGCTACACAATATGTTTCATCGCATTTTCAATTAGCAGATATCCTAACTAAAGCGTTGGGACGTGATCGATTTCACTTTCTTCTTCGCAAGTTGGGCATTCAAAATCTTCATGTTCCACCTTGAGGGGGGATCTTGAAGATACAGTTGATCTTGAAGATAGTATTTATCAAGATAATGATAGTATTTATCAAGATAATGCTTATCTTGCAGATACATTCAACTATTGTGTTGCCATATCAATACCTGTAAATCTCTAGGAATTAGGTAGTAATTGTGCTATGATAGGAGTCAGCTAATGTTGCTGATTCTTCTCCTCAATTGTAGGCTTTCTTGTTGTATATATTCTTCCGCTAGCAATGTAATAACATATGAGAATTTAGTATTTTGTTCTTCTTGATTTCTGCTTCATGTTTTCTACATGATCACTGATGATTTAAGAGTATCAACTCACTTCTTTCCACTATACCTCAGGGCCCCATTCCACCCCCTATGCCCTCTTCCATGCTAAAACCTCCATTTCATTTTGTAGTGTTTTGCACTCAAAAATTAATTGACATCAATGAATCAGCATTTAACTGCGTTTGCATGCTATTAACAATCCTTGAATGCATTTCGGTCATAATTCACTAATTTGTATTCGGGAAATTTTCTATAATGGCTTCCAAAATTTACAAGGCCTGTCATTCT
>Ga0325411_1007802_pt1 | contig 11658 bp, 6 predicted proteins | sample PopdelMetagenome_13_FD_206181 | JGI IMG/M metagenome (GOLD analysis project Ga0325411, IMG submission 206181) | Populus deltoides microbial communities from Bellville, Georgia, United States - Xylem-PdIQD-R4 | ecosystem: Host-associated > Plants > Phyllosphere > Stem > Wood/Secondary xylem...
GAATTGAAAATTTAATACACATTGGATGACATCTTTTTTAAATATTGAGAAGGTGACATATCAGGCGATACTATTTAAAAAAAAAACAACATTAAGACTGAGATATATCGGATCGACCCGAACCACCACTGATGAATTTACAAAACACGTCACCTGAGTTATGAGAGCATGATAGTCTCATAGAAAGAAAAAAAAATTAGGAAGCTTGATTTCCAATAAGCAAAAATGTTGAAGGGGAAAAATTTTAAAAAATCAATTTTTCTTTTACAAAATAAAAAAGCAGCTTAAGTCAACCCGAATAAACTTTAAAAAATTACAAAGTTTAGCTCTAAACCAACTCATTGTTGAAGGACAAATATCAAAAAAATAAAAAGTTTTAAAAAAAAAGAAAAAATCTTAGTCATCTCGAGTTAACCCAAAAAATCAGTGATTATAGTCATGAGACCTGAATAACTTAATAAAAAGTAAAAAAAAAAAACTCACGAAGAATAATTCCCAACCAACTAAACTCGTGACCCAAGTCATGAGAATGAAATTACCCCATAGAAAAAAAAAATTTAAAAAAATATTATGAAGCCCAACTTTAAACTAACCTATTGTTGAAGATAAAATAGAAAAAAAAAACTAATAAAAAAAGAAGATAAAAAATCATTGTCAACTCAGGTTAACTTGGTAAATCTATAATCTGAGTGATGAGATTGGAATAACTTAAGAGATAGAAAATAAAAAAAATCAAAAAATCTAATTCCAAACCAACTAAATGTTGAAGGTTTAACATTAAAAAGACGAACAATTTAAAAAACCTAAAAAAATAACCTAAGTCAACTTAGGTTACTCTCTAGACCTTTGACTTTGATTGTGAGATCAAGATAACCCTGTAGAAAGTAAATGCATAAGAATTAAGAAGCTAAATTCCCAAACTAACTTAATGTTGTAGAGTACAACTTAAAAAAATCCAATTATAAAAAAAACTCAACAAAAAAAACTCGTAAGTAAACTCGGTCTAACCACCAAACCTATAGCTCAAGTTATAACACCGAGATAAAACCATGAAAAAGAAAGTAAAAGAACAAATCGACAAAGCCCAATCTCCAACCTTTAAATGATGAGATTGAAACAAATTTTTTTTTAAGAAAGGACAAAAAAAATTAAAGTCAACCTCGACTAACGGTCCAAACCCTTGACTCGGGTCATGAGGCCATGATTACTCCATATATGGAAAATAAAAATAAACCATGAATCTAAATTCTTAATCAACCCAAAGATGAGGGATAAAAATGAAAAAAAATATCAATTAAAAAATGGATTGAAGACAAAACAAATAGCAATCAAAATAACAAGTATCAAATTGAATATAAAAATGAAATGACAAGACTTCTTACTATAAAACAAAACCTTAGTCAACTCTAGTTAATGTCCCAAACCCATCACTAGGTCATAAAATTACGATAACCTCATCAAAAATAAATAAATAAAAATTACAAAGATCAACTTCTAATGGATCTAATATTGAAGGTTGAAATTGAAAAAGAAAAACTAAATTCATGAGATCGATTATAACCTAATAGGAAAAAATAAAAAAAAAATACAAAGTACAATTTCAAAGAAAAAAACTAAAATTGAATAATGAAATTAAAAAAAAAACTAAAACAAAGATTGGGTTGTTAAAAGTTAAAATTGAAAAAATAAATCAATTAAAAAAGAACCAAAAATAAACCGAGTCAACCTACCAAACTTACTGAAAGGAATTGTAAAACCACACTTGTTCTGTGGTGAGAGAGTTATATATATAGACAATGTGCAGGTATATTTATAGTAGAAAACAACAATTAAACGACAATTCATATCTATTTGGCTATATTATCTCCTACAGTTATGGAGAGTGACATGGTCTACTACATTCCTTATCACTTATGACCCGTGCAAACCTTGTCCAAAATAGTAAACTAGTGTTATATAAGGAAATCCGTAATTGAAAAATGATAATAAGAAGGAAAAAATTACTATGAATAGGATTAAAAATCCCCCATTAATTTATTTAGATCTCATATGAAACAAAATAATAAATTGGTACGCAAAACAATAGCCTAGTTATAAATTGAGTAAAACTTCTTAATCGGATAAAATAATTATTTTAAATGAAGGGTTTGTGAAAATTGGAGGTAAAAATATTTAGAAAAAAAAATAAAAGGGAATTTTGAATAAATCAATGTATGAGTTTCATGCGAATAATACTAATGGTTAGTGCAAGTCTTGTGTTGACTGTAAAAAATTAACTAAAAATAGTAAATAATAATATGAGAAAAAAAATATTATTTTCAAAGGAAAAGTCCCTAAATGGTTATATTTACTCCATATTAAAAATAAAATGAGACTTTAGCGGAAAAGTTCCGCAACCAAGGGCTTTATAAAATTTACTATAGTTAAATGATTTGAGGGCATTTTTGTCATTAAAAAAACACCTCCCCTTCCTTGCAATAGTAACAAACGACAATTTGAAAGGGAAAAGGGAGATTATGGATTTTTTTTCTCTTTCTATTTTTCTCCTTTCAAATCTAGTTGTTTATGGTATGGAAGTTGAGTTATTGATTCTTATTCAATATACTAAATCAAATGGGGGGAATTAGAGAGGGAGGAGAGGAGGGTTGAGAGTTTTGGGTTTTTGTGAAGGAAAATAAGGAAAAATTAAAGAGGAAGGAGAGAGCTTGAAATTTTTATGCTTGAATTTAAATTGACCAAATTCATGAACTTGGGTTTTCATAAGATTTGTTGTGTTAAGTGTTAATTAGATGACGTATCATTCTTGTTGGGTTAATTATATGCATATAAATAAAATGAATTTGGTCAATTTATGAAGAATGGCAAAGACCCCTAAATTTCTCAATTTTAGAGTTCACGAAATTATTTAGAGATTGAGGGTGTTTTATGTTAAAAAAATTATGAAAAAGAGTATGGTGTAGGTAATAACTAGAGTAAAAACATAGAAAAAACTAAAAATAATTCAAGGAGGAATTTATTTATTAAAGCTGACCATGACAAAATTATCAGGGGAGATGGAAAACTTGATTAAAATTGTTGGTATTGTGTGTTTAATAAATGAGTAGGCATGGGTAACTGTGTTTAGGAAAGATTTTGGTGGGATATGTGGATTTCATGTGGTATGTGTGTTTGGGGGAAGTTAAGGATTTAAAGTTGGATGATTTTGTGGTATCGAATGTTTATGGTGTAATGAGAAAGCCTTAGAAGTTGTAAATGAAATAAACTTATTGCTTAAATAGATGATTGACATGTTGTGGTTCATGGTTGGAAAGTATAGGAATAATATTTGGAAACTTTAGTGTTGATTTATAGATTTAAGTTGATTATGACTCTTTTAAATGAGTTAGTGAGTTAGTGTGTGATTGAGCTATTGTTGAATTGAATTAGGAAGGATGAGAATGTCCAAATACTAATTTTATAAGAGTTTAAATTAATATCCACCACGTGTTTGATAAAACATAGACATGTAATTCATCGATGAAAAATTGATGATTTGTACATTGAAATTTTTCTGACCAAAAAGATTAATCATTTGGACATTGAAATAATGTGTGGACATTAAAATAAACTACAAAAATAAATAACAAAATGTTTAGATGTTAAATGTTATAGTAAAGACCTAAGATGAAGTAAATGAATAGCCGTGTTTAAGTGGTGGATTGAAATTGTTAAAAACATATAATTCTATATTAAAACTCTAAATTGATAATGTGAATATTAGTTGATGAATTGTGATGTATAAAATATAAAATTTGCAATACTGGGATGTATGAAGATTCTAGTGTTAAATGTTTATTAACGATATGAATAATAATTTTTATTGTTTTAGGAGTTGTAGAAGAAGATACAAAGTGGAATTGGATTTCTTAAGAGCTTCTGTGACATGAGCTCAAGGTAAGAGATTGCACTCCCTTACTCTTTTTAATATTTAAAATGTTTTTGTAATTGTTATAATTAGAATGAATATTTAATCTTGTTGCATACAATAAAAAAAAAATTATGTGTTTTATAATTGACTGCGAATGCAATAATATTTTATATATGATTTATAATAAACTACAATGAAAATAATCATTAAATAATTGAAAAAAGTCACAATGGTGGTAATTAGTAGATAATTGAAATAAACCGCAATGGTGGTAATTAATAAGCAATTGTAATCAATTGCAATTGCAACTGCAACATCCATTATATAATCAAAATTGATCTCAATGACAATAATCGTTTTGTAAATAGAAATTGACCATAACAACGGTAACCACTTCATAAATATAAATTGACCTCAATGACAAAAATAATTTGATATAAATTGTAATCATCCACAACGATGGACCTCATAACACACTATTTATGAGGAGACCACATGAGTGAGGGGGCCAATAATCAAATATTTATAAGCCAACCACTAGAGTGGGGGCTACTAATAAGATATTTATGAGTCGGCCACATGAGTGTAGGCTATTGATAAGATGTTTATGAGTTTGCCATATGAATATGGTCTGGAAAGTATTTATGTCGACCGTAGGAACAGAGAGTAGTGTTACCGTAGGAACGGAGAGTAGTGTTAAAATAAAATGTGGTGTAAATATTGCTATCAAGAAAGAAAATAAATGATAGGTGAGATGCATATTAGAGTAGGAATACTAATATATGAAAATTAAATTGACATTAATGTTGGAATTAATGTGTGAAACTTTAGATCAGCCATAACGACGAGTCTAGTATTTTAAATGTTAATCCAGCCACAACGATGAGGGTTATTAGGCCTGAAGTATGAGTTACAAATTTATAATAGAATTAATAATTATAAACAATGAAAAGGACGAGTTCGAATATGAAAATGGATTAATTGAATCCAATAAGTTGATTAAAGCGCTAACCAAAGTTATGGATGAATGGATAAATCTAAAAAGTATGGATAAGTTATAATTATTATGTAAATGAGCACGATAAATATTAAGGTTGGAAAAAAAAATTATGAACTAATGTAAAATAGGAAATTCTTAACTGAAAATAATTATGAATTAAAAGGAAAAAAATTGTTGTGATTTGGGATGAATATCTCTAGTAAATTAACTTTAGTTTTGGATAAGAAAAACTAATAAAATGGCACGCAAATTTAAATTTTGATATAAAGTTACTTACTGTCCAAATTTACAATATTAAATATAACTCTCAATCCGACTGTTGGATCAGACTAAAATTGTAAGAGAAGTCTCATGACATATTATTGTATTATTGTATATATTATTAATCCATAACATATTATCTACGAGGTAGGAAAATATAGTATGTGCATGTTGTTGAAGGGGTAAAATGAGATATTAATATGTATATTGCTTATAGGGCAAGAAAATATATTATGTGAATATCGACTATGGAGTAAGAAATTAATGATAAATGAAAGCATGCATAAGTGGAAAGGAAATAAAATAATATGGGAAGGAATATGTTTTCGTGGCAGAAATTTATCATGTGAAAGTTAAATAAATCACAACAACAAAGTTTAATATGAAAAATAGGAATAAATTACAATGATGATACTTAAATTAAATGGACGACAACGATGACTTACAATATGTGGAAATTAAGTTGACCACAATGGCAAAATGTAATATATAAAATTTGATTCAGTCGCAATGATGAGCTTAGAATGAAAAACATATAGATGGTTCAGGAAAGGGCCAAATGAATATTTGTTGGTGAATAATATATGGATGAGCATAAACATATAAATGGTTCAGCAATAATATATTTCTTAAGGGCCTGGGATCGTTTTTTACTATGGGTGTTAGATCCATATAGATTGTACAAGTCAATGTAGAAATGAAAAGTAAAATTCAAATTTATAATGAAAAATATTACATAAAAAAACCTTACAAGACCAAGGTTGTTTACATAAGAGGAGATAGGGAGTTGAGGCTTAGATATCCAGCCCAGACTCCTCGGCTAGATATTTCCTATATTGAGTAGCAACAACCCTAATTGGGAACACATCTGCAAAACTAGGCACCAGGACTGGATGAAAGGCAACACTGAAGTCCATATGCATTTCCCTTGATTGATTGAAGAAATACATGTTGGATATGACAAAAAAGATCTTGTCCCTAACCATCTTATACAAAGCTTCAAACCCTCCAAATATTTCTTGGAACTCCCCTAAAGAGTTCCTCAAAGCCTTCAGTTGCACCAATCAACTCTAGGCTTCTTCTTTAGCAGTGAGAAGCTCAACCATCATATTGTTTTGAGTGGTCTTCACCTCAAGGGGTCTCCTGTTTCAGAACACCCACTTGGTTATAAATGATTTGAAACAGTTTATTAGTGGAACCCAATTGAAGAACAATGCCTTGTATTTGTCCCTTCATCAATGAATAAACCACCTTAAGGCTTCTCTGTTCGACCTCTACAATAGTTTTCTCATTCTTTAGTCATTAGAAGGCATTATGATTTGCCCTATGTTTGGCAATGTCCTCCCCTTACATGGTTTTTCTTAGGCATTTAACACCTTTTGGAGTGAGTGCACGTTACAAAATTCTATAAAAAAATAAGTGTTAGGAATAATGGTCATAAAACCAAACTAAAAAGGAAACAAGAAAGTTTCTTACATTAAAGGCTATTTGTCCAGACTCTCATTAAACATCATCGAGATGTTTGATGAAATGATGAGAATCCTTTCTAGCAGTCTCACCACCTCAAGGCTAATTTTCATAAGGCTTGACCTTTCATCGACAACATGCTCCATGAGTTGCCTTTCCTTATTAGTCAAGGTAGGGAAACTAAAAGGATCTTAACCAAGAGCGATGTTGATAAAAGTATACTCAAATTCAACTTCCTTAGGAACAGCTCGGGTGGAGGGCCCAACTACTGCAACATCTGCAAATAAAGTTGGAAGTCTAGGTAGAAGGAATGCCACCATAAGAGTCTCTATATTAGAGGATGGAACATTGATCTCCACAAGGGTGAAGACCATTTTTCTCTTAAAATAGATAGTAGGGCCCACAATCACTTTAGGGGTGGTTAGATCTGTTTGATCCTCAAGTAGGGGAGTACGACTACCCTCAATTTTAGTTTCTACGGGAGTTCATGTTCCTTACATTGTGTCCTTAAGGATAAGGAGTTCATTTACAATAATTGAGTTATCTTCTATCTCTTCTCTAGTTTTGCCTCCATTTAAGTTAAGAGATGGATACCTTTTTTATAAACTTTTCTCTATAGACCTTGTTGTAGTTTTTCCTTCTCTTTCAACTATCAATTCTGCATAAAAATAAAGTCAACAACGAACTTAGGTGTAATAAAAAAAAAATGAAGTTGTATACTTTGCAACAAAGCTTAGTAGTCCCCTCTAGCCATCTTATTGACTTTATATTTAGTTAAGGTCGTTGTCAATACAACACATGTTTTCTTCTCATCCAAACTCAAACAAGGTTTACTATTAATATTAGGGAGAGGTAGCCTCGGATAGTTTAAAAAAACCCACATCTATTGCATCCCATCTATAGGGCTAACTGGCCTATTATACATTAATATTAGTCACCTCCCACTATATGTTTTGACATGAGCAGGTTTTCCATGCAGGGTTCCTTTCATGGCTTCTATGGGTCTGTTAACGAAGGTAAAAAACTAAGGTATGTTGTTGCCACCATTAGTACTAATGACCAGATGGAAACAGGTCCTAAAGATATTAATTGTAAGCTCAATTCTGACAAGCTTATAAAACTTATCAAAAATGGATATGATTATTTAAATTTATCAAAGACCAAAAAGATTATCCACCCATTAGGGTGCACCTAGCTTGGACTTATTTGGTAGTATCTAAAAACTTCCCTCACACATCCTTGAAGAGGAAAAATATACCTAAACGCATGCATCCAAAGCCCAAGGTCGGCTGATTGATACGTTTATGAGAGAATGTGAGTTATGTACTCTTATGCCTGTTGATCGTTAACAAACTTTATGTCCTTCACCCTTACAGTGCTAGGGGCATCATCCTTGGGGGCCTGATACATCCTTTCTCTCATTTGAAGCTTTCTAATAGCATCACAGAAAGAACTTCTCATGTGGAGAGAACAACTTTCTCCTATTAGAGGTGAATATTGGGGTTCCACCCCTTCTAGTTCTGGGCCCAGTCTGATGGACATTTATCCCCTGCCTTTTACTTTGGTCTCAAGTTAAAATCTGAACTCCATATTAAAGGTAATAACGTTCCTGTTTCTATGGACAGATCTAACTCTTTTTGGGTCAATTTCTATTCTAACTAAAGAAAAAAAAAGATTTTGGTGGGAAACACCTAGAATGATAATTTATTCCTTAAAACAAAACTAGCTTAGGGTTTTTCAACAAAACTGCTTTTGAGAAATTACAAAAATTGAAGGTAAAAGAAAAAATAGAAGCAAGAACAATTAGGGTTATAAAGGAAATAACTTTTCACCCTCACTGTTGGATGAATAACCTTTCATATCATATCATATCTCTAAAAGTCTATTCAATTGCTGCATTGAATGTGCACTACCTTTTTTGTTTTCCAAATGACACCTTCTTTTAATGAAAATAAGCCACCTAGTCATCTTATTCAAATTAAAATGAGATACACAACCATAAAAAATTCCAACAGTTTTTCAAAGGCATAAAATTCCACGCGAGAAAGGTAAAAAGTCTCTCATTAATGGCATAAACAACTTAGGTAAAGAGATTTTAATTAAAGCTGGTAACCTTTCAAAATATTTATGTCTTAAATATGCAAGGACTTGCGGGGCTACTGATGAATCAACATATTTTATACATGTTATTTTTTTTTTTTGTCTAAATTCCATGTTTAGAAAGGACCAAATACAGGGTGATGACTCCACATCCCTAGACTCCGCTACGCGCTGAGCCCAAGTACCTGTAGGTCTGACAAGCTACCAGACCTGACATCCCAAGGCTCCGCATCTCACCGAAACTTGATGAATGTAAAACTAATAATCTTTCTAGGTCCTCTATTGGGCCATAAGACTCAGCTTGTTTTTTTTTTTAGCATGAACCTTAACATAAAATGTTAAGGTCAAAGGTACTTATCTCTTTATACCTCTAGGTGTACAAAAGTCTTCAAAAATACCTGCAACTTATCCCTCATTAATAATGTGTAAGGAATATTTATATTTCTTTAATGTTATCAGGGCAACATGACACTTTAACCCCTCTTCTCCACAAAAGGATAAGATTCATGGCTATAAAGACCCTATGAATCTTTAAAAAAAAAAGTTTGCAATTTTCATTCATGCCTATATATTTATTTTAGAGTTTCTCTCTAAAATACCATGTTATATTTTCTTTAAAAAAATACTTACTTAAGCATTGGAGAGTTCCTAAATCCACTAAAAGGAACCTTTTCAGGTACCAGCCATCAGCCACCTTGGCCTATCAGGCACTAAGTACTAGTTATCGACTACCTTAGCTAGGGAGAGTAGAATAAATTGCTTGAATCAATAGATTAACCGATTATCCGACAAATAAGCCTTACTCCAAAGCTATTTGGGTTTTTTGGGACATCATCATAAACTTTGTTTTGTTGTGCACAATTATTATTTTTATTGTAAAATATTGATGATTTTTTGGCACGTTTATTGCTTCTTCTTTTATCCTTTTTTTTTAATTAACGCCTTTTGTTCTCTTTGAAAAATAGTTTCTATCAGTTTTATTTAACTTAGTTCAGCTAGGTAGGTCAATCCAATGACCTACCAACCTAAAATCTAGTCTAGGTTGGGTTTTATATCGAACATGGTGGAAGTTGACTGGCAACTCGATCGACTTGGTCAAAACCAAAGTGAGACCCCATTTGTTTTTTTTTTTTTAATATTGTTTTAAAAAACATGTTGTTTTAAATTTTTAAAAATATTAAAATGATATAGTTTTGGATTGACCTAAGTTAACTCGGGTAAACATACCTAACTTGTGACTTGAATCTTGGATGAAACCGAGTTTTATAACTACGGTCTCTGCATATTAGCTAGCAAGAAAGGTTGTTTTCATATCAATACCATGCTACTATTAACAAAACCTAAAAGGCATGAGAAAAGTCTTATAGCACAAGATTCAGTACATTGTGGATTTGACAATGCACTAATGATTTTGCTCTTCTGAAAACAACTCATTACCTTTCGTATTGGGGGTAATACAATCTTTTTATTGGGTCCATTGATCATTATTAAATTGATTGGAGACATTTCAATCTTTTCATATTTTGCGTATATGGGCTTTTTTATACTTTTATATTTCTAAAGCATAATGGAATGACTTAATTACCCTTCAAAGAAACCAAAAAAAAAAAAAACACCTTGCATTCATGGAATTTTTGTAATTTCAAACTTTTTTTTTTTTTTGTTATTATTAGGGTGGGGCTTAGGAGCAATTTAGTTTTTAAATAAATGTAAAATATAATTAAAACAAGAAAAGTAGCTAGCACGTACAACACATGCGTCAGCATGTAAGAGGTGCGTGTGCCCTTCGAGCGGCATGTGCCACATCTCCTAGCAACCAAACACTCTTTTTTTGTCATGTTATTGGAGGTGTCACACTATTGTCTTCCTGTTGAGGTGGCATTAGTGATAACAATTAGACACCAGAGGAACTTTTTTTCTTTTTTTCCCTCTCTTTTCTCTCTTTTTCCTTTGAATTTTTTGTTGGACATGCATAATTTTAGAGTTCCCCTTTTATTTATTGAGAATTTAACTTAGGTTCTTATTTTTTTTATTTCTATTTTTTTTCTTAGTCCTTTTGTAAAATCCTGATTTGTTTTCAATTTCATCTTTTAATCCCAATTTGTGACATGTAATTTTTTTTCTAATTTAATCCTCGTTCTTTTGATTGTTTTTTTATCCTTTTATTAAATTGATTCTCTTTTCAACTTCACATTTCAATAAAAAAAATTATAGTTTTCCTCTAATTTATTTTTTATTTCTATGTTGATCCTCATTTTTTTAATTGCTATTTTTTGTTTTGAATCCTTTTGTATAGTTTTTTTTTTTTAATTTCATCTTGCAACATTTGACTGGTCAGAGATTGAACTTCGTGGTTTTTCCAGGTGTTTCCGGTCTAATGACCTGAGTTACATGTTTGAAAAATTAACACGGGTTGACATCGTTTTTCTTTACTTATTTTCTTTCTTAAGTTCATCATTCGACATTGTTTTTTTAATTATTTATAAAAAACAACTTTGTAGTTTTCTTTTATCAGGATATCCAAACTTTATGACTTAAGTTATGAGTTAACCTAAATTAATTCAATTATTTTTATAAAAAGAATTTTAATCTTATTTTAAACATTATTTTTTATAAAAAAAAATAGTTTGACCTGTGACACAATGCAGCTAGCTAGAAGTCCAGTGACTATCATAAAAAAAAAAAAAAAAAAATCAGGAGTGTACTGTGCTAGACCTTAAGCTAGCTAGTTTGTGTTTTCTTGTATTATGTGTTCATTCTGTTTTCTCTGTTTTTAGTCTGTTCTCTTGTGCTACCCCAGTGGCGAGAGCTAAGAGACTGACCTTAAACGGCAAAGGACTTGGGTTCAGCACTCCAGAGCTCATAAGTTTAACTTTTTCCAGTGAAAAATGCTAATAATTGTTGTCATGCATAAAAAAAACAT
>Ga0325411_1007805_pt1 | contig 11656 bp, 8 predicted proteins | sample PopdelMetagenome_13_FD_206181 | JGI IMG/M metagenome (GOLD analysis project Ga0325411, IMG submission 206181) | Populus deltoides microbial communities from Bellville, Georgia, United States - Xylem-PdIQD-R4 | ecosystem: Host-associated > Plants > Phyllosphere > Stem > Wood/Secondary xylem...
AATGGCTTTTCTAAATAGCTTTTTACCATTGGAATGCATATAATCAAAAAAGCTATATTTATACTATTCAAAAAGCCATTTTTTAAATTTAGCTTCTCAATTTGGCTTTTTGCATTGGAGATGCTCTAAGATTTACTCTCCCTTTCTTCTTTTTTTAACCAGCTCTTATCTGCCTTGCTTGCTGACTTCCATGTCATCTCCTTCTATGTCCCGTTAATTGCTTTTTTCTTTCTTACATTTTGTCAGCAGACTTGCGGAGCTGCGACCACCTGCTTTCTCATACTATTCTTTCACCTACAAAACTATGGCAGCTTATGCCCCAAATAGCCATCCACTTACATAATTGCTTCTTTTTTAGGGTTTCATAGGTTTGTTGTGCTTCTTTCTCTTCTTAATCCACTACATCCTTACTGTTCTGATTTTTTCCAAAAGAATTGTTCATGTACTGAAATCATTTGGTTTTCGTCAAGATAAACCACAATATTGCTCCCATGTGCTACCTCCACGCAGCCTGTAGTTTCCCACGGCAAAGATTAAAGATAAAATGTACGGGGAAATTATTTTTTTTTGTTTTTTTTTTGTATTTTAACCTTTTTTATTAATTTTTTTAATTTAATTTTTATATGATGTGTGTATAGGGATTTAAAGCTTATAATTTATTTTAATTTTTTTTATATGATTATTATGATATAAAAAAATATCTCTGCATCGTGGTATGGTATGTATTTTAAAAAGCTTAGTTAAATAAAAAATCATTTAAAAAAACTAGGGTATTAAACTTTGTAGAGTCAATGATCTAGTTTGCGAGTTTGATAAAGTAACCATAGTTGTCCTGATTCGGGAGTTTAGGGTTGGTTTTTTTTTTTTTTTACTAATTGAACTTAATTATATAATCATTTATTATATAGTTAAAAAAATAGTTTTTGAAATAAAAAAATATTATTAAATTTTAGAAAGTTCATGGGCATGTTAACGGAGTTAGCGAGTTTAATTTTTTTTTAATTTTTTTTAATTTTATCCTTTGATATTGGGCTAATTGAGAATTGAGTTTCATGATTAGTATCGTTTTATTTTCTATGAAATTATTATAGTCTTAAAAAAGTTTCAGTATTGGTTTGACGTTTGATTTTACAATCATTTATTTTTGTTATCATATATTTAAATAAAAAATAGTTTTAAAAAATAAATTATTAATTTCAATGGAGTCTATTACTCGGTTTGTAAGTTTAATGTTTTGATCCGGATTACCTGATTCACAAGTTTAGCAGGTTCACCTATCAAATCTCGTATTTTTTTTTAAGTTTTTGATCCTTTAATTTTTCCAATTTTTTTATTCCATTCTTCTTCAATATTGGATTGATTTGATTGGGAAATGGAATTCATGGTTTATCTTTTTTTTTTATATGGTTATCACAATCTCAAATAAATAATTTTTTAGGATTGGTGCTCGATTTTACAAGTATCTAATTTTATCATAAAATTAAATAAAAATATTTACAAAAAAAATTATTAAACTCATTGAAGTCACCTAGGTCGTTGAGGTTGATCTAATCTAGCATTGTTTTAATATTAAGAAAATTATCTTAAAGTTTTTTAAGTCATGTTTTAACCGGTCATCCAAGTTGTATTTGAACATATTAAATTAAATAATTCACTAGGTTAGGAATCAGGTTGGCAGGTTTCAAGATCGAACTGTTTGATCGGATTTAATGATATTGCCAAAAAAATCTTCATGTTATTGACATTTTTTTTAAGTTTATAAAAAGAATAGTATGACCCACAACATAGCACAGATGGATGTATTAGTCAGTTTTATTACTGGTTTGATTAGTGTTTTACTGGTCAAAAACCTTTTTCACAGAAAAAAGTGTGATCGTTTCCGGTATGTTTTTTAAATCAAGAAAATTTTTAATTATAAATTAGAAAACCAATGCATATTTTTAATTAAATTAAGAATCATATATATATAAATTGTTAATGTTAACCATAAACTAAACTAAAAAATTAAAGATAGATATAGATTAATATATTTGATTTCATAACACAAGTTATGAACCCGAGTGACTTTAATAACTTTGTTTTTTTAAATAAATTCTTTATTTAATTAATGATAATAAAAAAATAGATACACAAAAATAAGCAATTGAATAAAATTTAAGGAAAAAAATTATTATGTAGGGCTGAACAAAATGAACACCTACTAATTAGAAAAAGAAAATATTACAATCTTATTAGAAAATCAAGTAAAAATTATACGAAATTTTATTTAAAAATAATAAAAACTTTTTTATTTATTTATTTTAGTTAATCTTAATTTTAATTGAATATCCACTAGGTAAGGCATTTCACTCATATATTTGATTACTCTATTTTAATTAATTTAATTTTAAATAAAAAAAGTTAAAAAAAAGGTTAAACACCTAGGCCTATCTGGTCAAGTGCACCTGATGCATTAAAATAAAAAGTCATGAGTAAGGGCTTACAAGGCTAGTTCCCCATGCATGGCCTTATATTTATATTTCTTATATCACCAAAAAGGATAAGTGACCTTATTTTTTGAAAAAAGAAAAAAAAACAGATGAGATGTTGCTTGCTTGATTAGTTTTCAACCACCATTGAGGTGGTTGAAAAATCAAGCTGGGGTTTTTTTTACCCGAAAAATTATTCTTAACCTTTTTTCATCTAAAAACACCTAATAAATATCATTTTCATATCAACCAACCAACTTATCTACTCAAAACACACCCAAATTGATCGAAAATACAAAATTAAACCGAAACAATTTCTCTCTCAAACACGATGTGCTTTGTCCAACAAGATGAAGGGTAAAATATATCTTTATAAAACACTTCTCGTCAAATGAAATATGTTGACACCAAGAATGATCTTTTTATCACTAAAATGTGTCCAACCGACACTTTCTCTTTCCCTCATTATTTTCTAGCAAGTTTCTCTCTCCTTTCCAAACACATAATCTAAAAAATGAACAAAATGAAGTTTTAGATATAAAAAAAGTGGCAAACAACAAAGACCAAAAACAAAATTTGTCAAACTCTTAATGAAAAAAAAAAGTAAAAAAAGTGTTGGACAATCAGCAGCTTTAAAAAAATCATTCTTTGCCTCATTCTCAAATTTGTTCTTTGAAGTTTTTTTCCGATCACTAAAATCATTTTTTTTTTTTTGCAAAATCCAGCATCAATCTAATATCAAAAAGTTTTTTTGATATCGTGATAATTATATAGAAAAAAAACTGAAATAAATTTTAAATCTCAATTCTAAGATAACACGATGTACAAGATTGAATTTGAAATAAAAAAACAATGCTTAGAGTAAAAAAAACAAAAAAAACACTATTACAATTCAAAACAAATCCTCTCACATGTTACAATGCCAAAAACCCTCATCTTTTAGATTTCTTATTAATTTTAATGATGTTCCCTTTTTTTTTATTTTCTTTTAAGCATGGGGGACTAATTAAACATAAGATGAATTTAAAATATAAAAAAAACATTGTTACAATGTCCTCTCATATATTTGTTGGAAACAAGAACTTAAACAGATCATAAATATTTTGAGAAAGTTCAACATCTATTAAATAATAAAGCAAATAACTATATAAAATAGCTTTACAAAAATTAACAACAAAGTAGTAAAACAACCCACGTTTTAACAAACCTAATTATGTTGTAACAAGCTAAAGATCAAGTCAAAACAAGCAGACACTCTTTGAACAATAAGAATTTATTGAAACAAGCAATAACAACCACCTACAATTCTAACTATATAAAATAGCTTTACAAAGATTAATAATAAAGCAGAAAAACAACCCATGTTTTAACAAACCTAATTATGTGGAAACAAGCTAAAGATCAAGTCAAAACAAGCAGATACTCTTTAAATAATAAGAATTTATTGAAACAGGCAATAACAAACCACCTACAATTCTAACCAAAGCCTAACAATTCTTTCTTTAAATTGAAAGTAGCTTGCAGTCAATTTATACATGCTTCTAGACAATAACCCAGCATACATTGTTATTTCAAGAATGCATCAAACTTGAGAGGTCTTGTTATCACATCTGCAACTTGATCTTGATTGTTGCATTGCACCATCTCCATAGTTCCTGCCTTTGTAATCTTATGAAGAAAATGAAAACAGACGTCTATATGCTTGTTGTGTCCATACATTACTGAATTATTCGCAAGTTTAAAGGCGAGTTACTATTACGATGAACAATTGTAGGCATATTTTTCTTTTTTACTAAACATCTCCAAAATCCTTCTTAACCATACTACCTTACATACGCAAAAGGCTGTAACAATGAATTTTTTCTATGTGATAAATAAAGTTACAATTAACTACTTTTTTAATGACAATGATACTGCCCTTGAACTTAATAAGAAAACATAACCTGAAGTGTTTTTCTTGTCATCTTGGTCTCTTGCATAATCAATGTCTATGTAAACCAAGTAAGTCTCAATTCCTTCTTCATTTTTTGTAGAACATCCCAAAATTGATTATTCCTCTTAGAGATCTTAAGACTCTCTTTGTTATCTGCATATAAAGCTCAGTAGGACTACTCATATACCTTCTAATAAGACTTACCACAAACATCAAGTCTAGTCGAGTAGGAGTCAAGTACATAAGACTTCCTACAACTTGTTTGTATAAAATGTTGTCCATTTTGACTCTATCTTCATCTCTAACAATTCACAACTTGAGACAATAGGATTAAGAACTAGATTGCTTTTACTCATTCCAAATCTCTCTAGAACCTTCAAAGCATTTTTTTTTTTTGCTAATGAATATCCCATCAAATCTTTACATAATTTTTATACCAAGATAATATCTCATCTTCCCAAGATTAGTTATGTCAAACTCAAGCATAATTGAACTCTTAAATTCAGCAAACATAGATTCATAATTTTCAGTAAAAATGAGATCATCAACATATATGCTCACAATTAGAATTTTACCTTCCTTTGTTGTCTATGTGAATAAGGTATGTTCATAAAGATATTTTTCAAAGCCTTATATCATGAAATAAGCCTCTATACGACTATACTAAACTCGTGAAGCTTGCTTAAGTTCGTATAAAGCCTTTTTAAGCCTATAAAATTGTTGTTTCTTACCCTTATGCATATAACCTTAAGGTTGCTCAACAAATACTTCCTCGTTAAGCTCTTCATGCAAAAATGTTGATTTCATGTCCAATTGGTAAATTGTCCATTGTTTTTTAGCTGCAAGTGCTATTATTAGATGGATCGTATCCAATCATGCCACAGTTGCAAACACCTCTATAAAATATATCTTATATTGCTGGAAATAGCCTTTTTCTACGAGCCTTGCCTTGTACTTGTCTACTTCTTCATTTTCATTAAATTTTGTTTTATATACCTACTTCACTCTAATTTTCTTACATTCTACAAACAACTCCTTAAATTGTTAAGTATCATTCTTTTCTATTGCCTTTGTGTTCTGAATCCATAGCTTATCTCCATTTTTTTTATTTTTCATTGCTTCTTCGAATTAGACTAGATCATTCACTACAAACATGACAAAATAAGCCACGTTGTCATCATCTTCAGAGACACCTTTCCCTATTCGACAATCTTTCATCCAAAACTAATGTCTTTTATTTCTTCCTCCATTTAAATTAGGAGAATTTTTTTCACTTAGTTTTCCTCCTGTGTTATTGTTCAAGTTAGTAGCATCTTCTTCTTTTTCTTCATTTTCAGCATCACCTTCTTTTTCATTTTTAGCGGCTCCTTCTTTATTTTTAGCAATTATGATTGCTCCTTTTTCATTGTCTTCCCATTCCAAATTAGCTATGATTGCTTCCTTATGTTCCTTATGATTTAGATTCCTTATTGACTCTAAGGAAGATGCAACTTAAACTTTTATTATCTAGTCTTTTACTTTTGCTATCAGGTACACGCACATGAACATGAGAGACATGCCCAAAAACCTTAAATACTCCACTGATGGCTTAACTCCACTCCAGGCTTCTTTTGGAGTTTGATTCTTAACAACAAAATTTGGGTTTTTATTCAACACAAGTATTATCCATTTAACTCATTCTGGTCAGAATGTTTTGGGAATTTTCTTCTCAAGAGCATGCTTCAAATAAAACAACATTAAGTAAAGAAAATAACATTTTCATTCATCAATCTATAAAAAATGTTAAAACATAAAATAATGCTAAAAAATTAAAAAAAAATGTCATCATACATTGAAAACAACATGAATGGGCAGGCCACATGAACTCCATTCTTGAGATTTAATAGGATTATACATTTTCCAAGCTTGCTAGCTATAGGTTGCTACTTCCTTTATATTTTCTTTCTTTCTTTCCCTTTCACTTTCTATTCTTTCCAAAGTTTGCTTGACTTTCTGTGTTAAGCTTTTGAACCTTCACAATAGGGTTTTTATAAAGGGTCTTTACTCACGTTTTTCTCTATGTTTTTCTTCCTCTTCTTTCTTTGATTTCAAAGGGTACTTATAGGGTTTTTTTAAAGGTTTTTTGGTGGATTTCCTTAAAAATTAATCAAAGCTCAGCCCTTTGATCAAACTGAAAAAGTTCTAGACAAAAGCTAACAGCTAGAAGCTCTTATACTAAGCTGGTTTTGCGAATCTGAAATTATAGTGATGGCTAATTAAGGACAAAATATTAGAGACTTCTATAGAAGAATTGGGACGTAAATGTCCAATTTCATAAAAATAGGGTTGTAGAAGGGATGTTCTTCTTCCATTTGTGAAAAAACTTGTGTCATTTGAAGGTTTAGAACTCCGCAACGAGCTCTTGAAAGGTGCCAACCCAATCATCCAAAACTATTAAGGAAGGAAATGAACAATGGTTGAATGACATGTCGTCTAAATTAAATCCTTAAAAATTAAGGATTTTAATTTTGAATTTGACAGATTTCATTTTAGTCTTTATTCTTTCAATTGCTTTTGATTGCGCACTTGTAATTGCCTCACAAACTCTTAATTTCATGCAATTTTACCCCTTCCAAACTCAATCATCAACCCCGGAGTTTAGCATCATTTTCATCTTGGTCCTTGGTTTCTAATTTATGCATTTAAACCCTTAATTGACCATCAAACTTTTAATTTTCTTCAATTTACACATTGATTTGGTCAATTTCAACCATTAAAGTCTCCCGCCTGTTACGATTTGGTATTTGACTTTGAATTTCTTCAATCAAACCCCTAATTGGCTATAAAACTTTAATGTTTTCACAATTAAACTCCTGATTTGACCAATTAAACTTTCCAAAGTCTAATTTCAATTTCTAAACTTTGATTTCTTCCGATTTAACCGAAATTGACTCTAAAAAATTGATTTTCCTTGCAATTAAGTCCTTAATAAAAATAATTAAGCCTTCCAAAATACTCATTAAGTCCTTACTTATCCAAATTTGTATTTCTTTACCCCGAATACAAATATTTTCTCCAAATAGGTCTTTTGTCAATTAAAATTGGACCGTCAATTTTGTCAATATTGTATATTTTGGTCTTTCAACTTTTCGCTTGTCATTTTGGTCATTTACCACCAACTTAGGCAATCTTTTGAGCTTTCTTCATGTGTATCCTCTTGTATTTTTTATTTTTTTTATATATTTTTTTCTTTTTTCCTTAACTTGTTTTTTTATGAGGTCAAAAAAATAAATAACAACAAACATTTTAATCACCATTTCTCTTTCACATGACTTGTTCAAAACATAATATTACCAATTCTAACCTAGAGTTTCCACCCTTCCTTTTAGATCAAAATCGGCTAGCCTTGTAGGTAAGATTTTCTTCTCAACTTTTTCACTTTTCTTCCATCATTTATTTGGATTAAGCCTTTTTATTAACATCCTAACCTATCTATTCAAAGAAACTTTCATTTTCTATAAATTTTCAAGAATCCTAGAATTACAACATTGGAAGTTTTTTAATTATCCTTTACTAAATATGAAATCAAAGAGGAAAACTAAAGAACACTTTTATCAACAGTTTCAAGTTTAATTTGAAGAGTTCTTTCCAATTTATTCTTCAATTGCTCTTCCTTTTCATCACCCATACTTGTCTCTCAAACTCCTCTCCTCCAACTAAGCTTTTTAATTTTAACCTAAATGTGTTTTGCTCCTCACAGGCCTATTTACAAGCTTCAATCTAATAATTTTGGAAGGATTTCTCAAATGATTTTAAAGAGAGGCAAAAGTGAAGCCTAAGATAAAACAGTATGTTATAATACCCCATATAAATTTCAACCAAATTCAATGGTCGAATTTGAAGATACACTCAATATCATAAAACTAGACAATAGGTAATTTTATGCCAAAATCTAAATTTCACATAACATATAATTTACTTAAATCATTGTGGGTCTTAGACTAATTCTTTGAAGATTCTTATTCATAATTATCATAAAACTTCCCTCGGAGTTTCTTACAACTTTCAGTCCCAATAACACGATTGGGCACAGGGTTTATACCGAACACAAAAGGTCATGTGTTGAGTTACTTGACATTTCCTTCTATTTTACATATAATCTCACCCAATTTACGAAATTTTCTCCTTCAAATCATTATTTTTTCCTGATCGGGAATTTTTTATGATTTATCGTTAGTTAATATTTCGCATACTATTTTATTACTTTATCTTGTCCAAATTTTAAATTAATCTCCTGAAAATATTCATCATGATTCATAAGATTTTCTCTCTAATTTTTAATTTTTCAACAAATAGTTATCTTGTTTAACCTAGATTTATCTATTTTTGACCGAGGGTTTACAATTAAAATAATCCCTCAATTTCACTAATTCCTCTAATTCAATTTTTGGTTTTCTAATTTTCAACTATTTACTAATTTCAACTTTTTTCCTTCAATTTTATCCATGATTATATTATAATGGTTCTTGTATTTTACTTTCTTTTATTTAGTCATTGGCTTTTTTATTTTCAATTACTTAGAAAATTTCAAACATTTTCTCTTAATTTCATCTCAATTGTCTCCTTATTTTAATTTTTTTCCTTTTTAAAAATTTTTTGATTGATTGATTGATTGAAATATATATATATATATGAATTGCCTTTTTTTGTTTTTATTGAATTTTTTTAATCTTTTTTAGGATATTTTTAAAAGAGATAAAAAATTAAATTATAATAATTTTCATCCAACCACCACCACCATTACTTCTATCACTCAACCAACACTATAATCTTTACCACCGTTGTCACCCCACCCCACCCCACCCCACCCCTACCTTTACAAATACTATAGCCACAATCCAATATGACTTTATCATCACTATAAAACATTATTATTATTTTATTATAATTGTATTTCTCAACCATTATTTACTAAATATTGCAAGAAAATTTATATAAAATATTTTACGGTGAAACAATAGCCTCTTAGTTCAACATTTTGTTTATTCTAAACTCTGTCCATGTTCTTGTTAGGCTGATCTTGATGTATTATTTGATTAATGACAGTCAAGGTTATAATTCAACATGTCCTCTCAAATTTATGCATAATATTAAAATTGAAATTAAAAACCCTAGAAAAGAAACTAAGAGATAGAAATTAGTAAGGGAAAAATAGAATTAAAATAGGTAAAACTAAATAAGAGAAGAAGTAATTAAAAAAAATAATCAATATTTTTTTATACCAAGAAATCAATATCAGAAACTAAAAACAAAAAAACTAGGTCATATTAATTACATTATTGATGTTTAATAGAACAAGTAAATGATAAGCCTCTAAACAAATCACAAGCAAATTAAATTGAAAGAAAGAAAGAAGAATTAAAACTAGGGGAAAAACAAAAGATTAAGATATATTTTAATTTACTAATAAGTTAATAGTTGAGGGACTAATTTGAAATTGGTTCTAAAATTAATTGAAGATGAAACAAGTGAGTTTTTTTTTTTTACCAATTAAAATGAATTCTCGTTAACAAATTTGATGAAGGGATTTGATTTAGAATTACTAAAGGAGTATTTCGGGCTTAGAATAGTGTATCGGTCCCAAATGAAACCAACCAATCAGGCTCGACAAATTATTAATTAACATTGTTAATTAACATATATTAAAAGGGTATGACTTTTCACTGTAATAGTGAACACTGAAAAGCAAAGTTCCTTTTTAGCTTCGTCCTCAATTATTTTTTGTTTTTTTTAATTTTATTTTTTAAAATTAGATTTATTAGATATTAAGTTTTATAATTTATTTTTTTATAATTTATTTTGATCTCATAATCCGAGTCATGAGTTTTGCGAGTTAGCCATGTTGACTCGAGTTATTTTTTTGTTTATTTTTTTTCAATTTCACCATTTGAAATTGAGTTGATTGGGAATCGAATTCTATATTGTTTTTCGAATTGTTTTTATAGAGTTATCACAATCTTCTGATCTTGGTTTAAAAGGTTAACCTGAGTTGACTTTGATCATTTTTAACTTTTTTTTTAATTTAATCATTTAAAATTGGGTTGATTGAGAATTGAGATTTATAATTTTTTTATTTGCTTTCTATGTGGTTACCGCGGTCTTATGATTTAGATCGCGGGTTGGTCGGTTGACTCGAGTTTTTTATCATTTTTTTAGTTGATTTTTTTAGTTCGTCATTTAATATTGGATTGCTTGAAAATTAGGATTCATAATTTATTTTGATTTGAATTATATGATGTTATTATAGTCTCATAACCTGAGTCACAAGTTTAGTTGGTTGACTTGAATGATTTTTTTATGTCTTTTTTAATTAATTTTTTTAATTTTATCCTTCAACCTTAGTATAATTGATAATTAAATTTTATAAATTATTTTAACTTGTGTTTTATAGGGTTATTTTGGTCTTATAATCTATGTTTGACAGGTTAACATGAATTAACTTAATTGATTTTTTAATTAAATTTTATTTATTAATATTAAATTAATTAAAAATTAAATTTAATATTTATTTATGAAATTATCATTTTATCTCGTAACATGATAAGCAGTTAAACTGCAACTAACTCAAAAAATGGAAGGGTCAAATCAATAATAACATGACGTCGTACGAAAACTCAAAAGATAAGATGGGGAAAGAGGCAAAAGGACAAGGACAGCCCAGCACCAGGTCACTCAGCAGCGGCCCACAACGCAAGACAGAACTTCCTTAACAAGTAAACAGAACTTCCTTAACAAGTAGTTTTTTTCCCAACTTACCATGACACTTTAAAGCATAGTTTTTGAAATTCGATTGATTCGAGGTTAAAAAAAAAAAAAAAATTTGACATAACAGATAATCTGGTATGACTATATCCGATAAATTAATTTGATAAGATTCAATCTTGACTTGGTTGTAAACTGTTAATTTTTATTTTTTTTTAAATAATATTATTTTGATTTAAAAAGTAAAATGGATTTAATCGACCTGGTGACCCGATCAAAATCTAATGACTCGATCAAAACCCGGAACCCGGGCTTTGAATTGGGCCGGGTCTTAAAACTATGCTTTAAAATGTATTTTTGTAATATAAAATAGAATTTTAAAAAAAGTTTTTTAATTAAAAAATTAAAATAATATTTTTTAATTTTCTTAACATTAATATATTAAAAATGATATATTGATTTAATATTTATGATACAATGTAGTATAAAAAGGATCCAGAGTCTCTTTGTCGGT
>Ga0325411_1007806_pt1 | contig 11653 bp, 6 predicted proteins | sample PopdelMetagenome_13_FD_206181 | JGI IMG/M metagenome (GOLD analysis project Ga0325411, IMG submission 206181) | Populus deltoides microbial communities from Bellville, Georgia, United States - Xylem-PdIQD-R4 | ecosystem: Host-associated > Plants > Phyllosphere > Stem > Wood/Secondary xylem...
AGAAATCTAATTAAAAAGAGAAGAAAACTACAAAGAGTTTGATCATTCATGTTCTAAGTTTTCCTAAGCCACCCAATTCAGTCTGTTAATTACCAGGACTCCTAAAATTCAATCCCCTGAATCATCTTGTGACTTTAGACATGTTCGTTTCTTATTCGTGTTCTCTTAGCCAACAATTACCAACATTAAACCCACAACCGCAACAAAAAAAAATACACTTTAAAAATATAAAAAATATAATGTATTATAAAAACTATGTTTGTTTCCTAAAAATTGATTTTCAAAAAACTACTTTCCAAACTTTATTATCTGTCAAGGATGACAACACATTATTTATTTAATTTTAAAAAATAAAAGTAAATAACATGTCGTTTTTTCTTTTAAAAAAAACCCTTTCAGTCAGGCATAGGTGTACCTGAGTTTTGAATTGTGAACTAGGGTCGTGAGCGTAAGACGGGCTATGCACTCCGAGCCCTTCTTTTTATCTTTTTATAATGGCTTTTAATTTTTTTAATTTGATTGTTTTTAGATTTTATAATAAAAATTCTTTAGATAAATTTATTAAAATAATATTTAAATAATTATTCAATAATGCCATTGTTTTCAAATACTATTAACATTTTTTTAATAGTAATATTAACTATTAATTTCTGAGTAATTATATATCAACTTATATATATAATTTTTTAAAATTTTACTCAAGAATATTCAATGCAAATAAAATATTTTTATTTTTATTTTAAGTATTTTATATAATTTTAAAAAATTTCACATTCAAATCAAAATTATCAATTCATTAATTTTTATTAAATAAAACTTACATTTCAGATTATAATAAGTTTACATTTAAAAAACAATAATTTTGATTAAAAAAATATGTTTTGTAAAAAAAAAATATATACATGAATAAGAGAAAGGCATTGAAGAGATACACATATTCTTTATTTAACAAAACTTTAAGGACAATATATCCTTGATTTAATTATATTTTTATTTCATCCTGGATTTAATTAATTAATTACCTGCTCCCTCATCAAAGTTATATCACTCCACAGATTTATCATCATTCATCTCTCCGTGTTTTGAACCCAAAGCCAAGGTCTCTCATTTGAAAACTCCACAAGCTCAAATCAAACGTGTTTTTATCAATTGACAAAATTGCTAAGTGTCCTTTTTCTTTTCTCCTCTCTCTCTCTCTCTCTCTTTTCTCTCTCCTTTCATTTTCGATCTCAATTTTGCAATCTTCACAATCCAGGTTTTTCTCTTTATTTATGTTCTTGTGAATGTAATAAATTTGATGGGATATGCTACTGATTCATTAATGGGTTTATGATTTTTGGGTTTTTGGAATCCATGTCTTGATCTTTTTAATGGGGTTTTTGTAATTTTGGTTGTTGTTTAATAGCATTTTTTGAGGGACTCATTTGATTTTGTTGTTTTTAGGTGCAAAAAATAGTGGGGTTATGCATAGCCATGAGGGTAAATTACACATTTTGGGGGTCAATTTATAGAGTATTTGTAATATCTGAATTGGGTTTTGTTTTTGAATTTTACAGCAGCAAAGAGTCAATGATTGGATAGAAATTCTTTGTATGATGTATTTTCAGAAACTTTGCTAAGTTCCAATGTTGGTTATGAGTATTATGACTGTATCAAATGGACTAGTTGTTATTTCTAGTGATTGAGGAGTTGAGAGTGTGGAGAACCTAAATTACTGGTGTAAAGTGTTTGTTTTTGGATGTGGAATTTGAGTTTGAGATAAGTTTTTTTTTTGTGTATTATTTGTGCTGCATTTTTGGTGTTCTATGGTATATGCAACAATGTGATTGTTTTTATGTGATTTTTTCTCAGGTAAATCTTCCAGGCATTGAAATGCTCCAATTGAGTGCTGAAGCATATCTTCTTTGAATTGTGCCTTCCCTGTTGAAAATGTTATATGTAGAAATTCTGAAGGTTGTTTTCCTTTTACTGGAGGGTACAGATCTGACTTCATGCGTGGCAGTGTCTAAACAGTGGAGAGATGTAGCGCAAGATGATTACTTATGGAAATGTCTTTGTGCCAATAGATGGCCTTTCATTTGCAAGAGGCCAAACCCTCCAACTGTCACATACTACAAGCTATACCAGACCTTTTATAAGCACCAGCGTCAACAAACCCTGCTTCCTCCAAGACTTTCCTTTGACAATTTGGAATTCTTCATCGACATCTGGACCGAAGATAAATTGATCTTCTCTGAGGTGGTCTCATACCCTGTTTTGCAAACTGGAATCAAATGCCCACCTCCAAGAATTTGTAATAGGCTTGGATTTCATCTTGAAGGCCTCGATTATAAGATGATTGTACTTGTTGAACCAAGGTTCAAAGCCCCCTTAGGCGAGACTATAAGCGTTTCAGTGCTTGTGGGGCGAAAGGATAACAATAAGGTTGATTGCATAATCAATAAATCTGTCTTTGATTATATCAATCGGACAGCCTATAGGGCCATGACGTTTGATTATCTTGGTTTCTCACCAGCACATCCTTTTATACCAGGAATCCGAGCTTGGATTTCTTTGCTATTCGTGGATGATAAAAATGATAGTGTCATTGATGCCTTTGGGATTGAAATAGATTTTTGTAATGCTGCAAAATCCAGGGATGAGGTTTTGTGGCTGCTTGACATACTTGACTGGAAGTGAAATCCATCAGCTGAGCAAAGAGAATTGATGAGTTCATCGAGAATGTTTGATATCCAAGTTCCTATAGTAGTAGTACGGTCGGATTTATAGCATTTCATTTAATGTTTAAATTTGTACATACTTTACATTGGTTGTCTGACTTGCTTCAATAAATATGAAATCTTTGTGATGAATTTCTAAATTTCTATGGCTATATCTATTCACCCACTTGGAATGGGATCACCTACACCGTTTCTTTTATGTATCTCAACTCGGTATAAAACATTAAATAATCTATGAATAATATGGTGTTGTTATCCTTGACCTTGAGTTTTATTTATAGCTTTCCCCCTTTTCTGTGTTGAGATGCGTAAATGAAGCATTTGCTCTACGTTTTTGTATGTGATGTAGCCATATCTTTTGTGTTTACCTATTCTAGAAGCCATTTATACCACTTTTTTCAGCATAAGTTGAAAGAGAACGGCAGAGCAATTTGTGAATTTTCAATTGGTAAATTCTTCAGTCCTCCACATTATGTCCCATTGACAAATTTATCTTGTTTATGGTGGTGAGTACCCAAGACCATGCCCCATTGGTAGTGCTATTAGTCAATCTCCAATCTGTTGAAAGAACCACCATAAATTCACTTGCATGATAAATTTCCTAACCTCAGCAACCTACAGACAGTAAAGTTACAGAAAAACTTGTCTACAGAGCCATGAATCTGGTATCATCGGATTGCTAGCTTTAGTTTTAGCTTTTGCATCACAATCACATGAGCCAGTCATTTAGTCAAATTCTCTACCTTCGCTTTTGGAATTTTCGATGAAGTCACAATAAATAATGGTGAGAAAACATTTTCATGTTAGAGACTTCAAACCTTCACACAATGTGATTGTTGTTTTAAGTACATCAAACAGACTTCAATACAAACTTTTATTTTTAATTTCATTGTTTTTGTTATTTTTCACGAGATTTTCAATAATTTGCATGTCACTCAACAACTTCAAAGTTGCCTTAATTTATGCTAGGCAATTTAAATTGTACTTAACATTCATTGTATCATGACGCTTTAACTCTTTGATTAGACCATGCAATTGTTGAACGCCCCATTATCTAAATGTTGATTCAAATTCTTTAAAGCCATATTATTCATATAATTTTACAATGTAAACAATTTGTAATCACACTTACTTGAAAATTTGTTGTTTAGGCCGAGATTTCAAGATTCATTGTACCTTAAACATTTTTTTCTAGATTTGAGATTTTAATTTCATAACCCTCCAAAACATTTTGATAAAATCCACATGATAATGCATCTTGAAAACTCATATGATCTCCGTATCATAAGGCTGAATCTTTGATATTGTGTTGGGTGCCAAGAAAAATAATTTAATATTTTTCAAACCTTCAATAGTTTTTTAATGAATGAGACAATTATCAACACGCAAGAAAACTTTTACCATGAGCCTTATATTTTGTTATATAATATATATATATATATATATATATATATATATATATATATATATATGGTAAAAATATTGTGATGACCTCTTAATTGTTTTTTGATCTTATTACTTGACTCATTTGTAAGTTAAATTTTTCTAACACATACAGCAAAAAATTTTAGGAGCAAGTTAGATTGTATATGGTGTACTCATACAATATTTTATGCATTTCATCTATTATTGTTGATTTCTTTACACATTTGAGATCAAAAGAAATTATGTTTAATTTTATTATTTGTGATATTGTATGTTCTTTTTATAGATGTTTTGCTTGATTTAATATTCATAAAATATATTAATTAAATATACATTGAATGTGATTTTAGTTTGTTGCAAAAGATGATAGATCCATAAACTTGAGGTAGTTAAATAATGTCTTAGTGGATATCTCAAAGAAATACACACACACACACACACACACAAAGGGGTTAAAATAGAAAGTAGAAGTCATCACCTAGTTTTACGGCAACTAGAAACCCTAACCGGTCTTCAAAGATTTTAGGTAAGGGATTAATTATTCTAAATGAAAGATGGAGATCATCCTAAAATATCATACCTAAATTAAGTTGCTTCGTATTGTTTTTAATGATAAAATATACATATTATGCTTACATGTTGAGAATTTTTTTTAAACCAGTATATGTAATTTTATTATTGGAGGTAAAGGATTTCTAAGACTTAAGATAGTAATTTGGGATCCAGGTTCGATAACAGGTTTAATCCTCACTTTTAAAGTATGAGCTTTAGATATGAAAGAATAGTAAATGATAAAGTAGGCTTCAGTCTATCTTTTTTAGTTAAGTTCTAAAATAGGCCTAAAGACCGCCCCTCAATCAATGGGCCTTTATAGAATCGCGTTGATCCATCCCAAGTTTTACGCCACATAAAGGAAAGATATTCCAACTCCTAAAAAAATGTGTAAAAAATAACATAAAGAACAAAATATATTTTGTTTTTTTCTATTTTTGAATAACAAAGAGTTGTGTATTTAAAGATTATATCGCCCTCTTTTCAACATCCTCGAACAACGTTCAAGTGTCTCATTATCTTGAATTGGCTTTGTGAATAACAAAAACAATTATTACATGATAAAATCATGAAAAACAAAAATAAATATATAATATTTTTAAAAATTTATTTTGAATGATAAAATCAAATCACACACCAAACAAATTTTCATCCACGTGTCCACATCTTTAAACAATATCCAATAATGGTTCATTTATCCTATGTTGACTTTATGAATAACAAGAACAATTATCACATAACGTAATGAATTAATTTCATATACACAAAACCCATACACGTAAAATCCACATAATTCAAATATCGCAATTCACAATAATTAATGTCATGTTAGCACTTATAAAATATGAAAAGAAATTTATTCTGATTCAAAATTGACCTTCGAGAGATGTGTGGCCTTAAACTACTGGAAATTGACGAGGATAGTGTTGGTGTGTGCACCTCACGTGCTAGAAGTGATAAATGCATGGAGGTGTTCAATAGACAGGGTGTATGTGTTGCATGTGCCTCTTTAAATCCTGCAAGAAAAGAAAAAAAAATTGGTTTAGAAGTTGGATCTTTGGGTGTGTTAATGGTTGTTATTTATGGCTTATTATTGTGAGTTTTGAGGGATTTATGGAGGAAAATTTTCTATTTATAAAAGTTGTGTCAGGTGATATTAATGGATTTCTTAATCGAAAATGGTGGGTGATGGGGTTTTTTTGAGCTGTCAATCTAGTGATGGTGGTGTGGTTTTCAAGTGGTTATTAGAAAAGACTACGATGAGTAATTGGAGAGAACAAGAAGGTTATTTTGTCTAGTTTAGTTTATCATAAAACAATTTTTAGGCTGTCACACGACTACTGGTTCAGTTGTAAGCTTAGGACTATGGAAGCTTAAGAATATGGTGTCGAATGGAATGATAGAGGTAGTTTTGATTGGATATGATGGTATGGATTGTTACTGATGTGGATTAAAGAGGAGAGATAAGATATTGGTAGTTGTTGTTATGTTGGATATACCGGTGAAAAGGTTGTTGTTGTTATTGATATAGAGAAAAAGTAAGGGTTGTTATGGAGGCGACTAACAATGTCTTCTTATTTGGTGGTGGCTATGGTCGAGGCTATAGTGAGCGGTCAAATTCTATTACAGTAATAGTGGGAAAGGGTGGAAAATATGAAAAAAATAATGGCTAGTTTTTTTTTTTGTTAGTTGTACTATTTCTTCTTCTTTTTATCGTTTTTTTATGTATGTCCTTTTTTTTTTTGTTAGGCTTTTTTTTCTTCTCCTTTATTAATATTGTACTATTCTTATAACAACAGGAAAAAAAAACATCATATTAGATCTTCATAGTATTTTCTTCTTAAATCAGGATCTCTTTACAATTTTTTTAAATTTTGCTTTATTCTCTTATTTATTTATTTTTTTCTCATATGTATGATGCTACCTTATAAAATTTTATCATTCATCATCTTGGTCCCTTTTCTTTATTTTTTTTTCATCATTTCACACCCCTATTTTTTTTGTTTTCTTTTTTTTTTCATTTTTCATCATATACTTTTTTAGAGCTTATATATTGTCAAAAGGCATGAAATGGCATTAAACAAACCTTTTTTAGGAGATTTTTATATTTTTAAAATATATTGATAAACAAGGGGTCAAGAATAAGATGTCAATTGTCTTTTCTTTGCAATACATATGGTATAAAGACATTAAAAAAATTATTTTTCTTTGACTTTGTATAATAAGTTTATAAATAACAACTAAAAAATACTAGAAAAGAAAACAATCGATTAAAAAATACTTAAATATGCCAACTCAACTTGAGAGGTGACCAACCTTGACTAGAAATTTAAATGACAAGAAAATTACATAGGCCAACTCAAAAGGTGACCAACCTCAATATGAAATCTAGTTGGGTCAAATCAAGAGGCAACAACTTCAACAAGAAAATTAAATGGGTCAACTCAAGAGTGACCAACATTAATAGGAAACTTAAATGGATTAAATTGAGAGGTAACTAACCTCAACATCAGATTAAATAATAAAAAACCTAAATGGATTAACTCGAGAGGCAACCAACCTTAATAGAAAACTCAAATGGATCAAATCAAAACGTGATCAATCTCAACACGAAATCTAAATAGATCAAATTGAGAGGTAACCACTTTAACATAAAATTTAAAATGGATCAAATCAAAAAGTAATCAACCTTAATATAGAAATAGAATGTTACCTTGATTGTAGAGTTTAGATATGACAAAAAAAATTTAGTTGTAGAGCCTGAAATTCTTGATAGAAGGGCTAGAAACATCCTCATGGAAGGGTTTGAAACGTCTTGACATAAAGGCTTGAAATGTCTTAATGGAAAGGTTTGAACTTCTTGATTATAAGGTTGAGACTTCGTGGTGATATGACTTGAAATTCCTTATTGAATGGCCTGGACTTCTTTATTATAGATCTTGGATTTTTTTATGGTAAGACTCAAATTTTCTAATTAAAGGGCTTAAACTTCCTGATGGAAGGGGATGAACTTCCTTATTGCATGGTTTGAACTTGAAACTTCTTGATGGTACAGGGTTTAATGGCAAGGCTAAAGCTTCCTAATGACATTGCTTGGACTTTCTAATTGCAGGGCTTGGACTTCCTGCTAACAAGGCTTAAGATTCCTGATTACAGAGCTAACACTTCATGATAACAGAGCTTGAACTTCCAGCGTATAATTGTAAGGGGTTGAAATTTCTAATTGTAGGACTGGAATTTCTTGATAACATGGCTTGAACTTCCTGATTATAGGTGAAGGGGGTTGTAATTCCTAATTGCAGTGCTAGAATTTCATGATTGCAGGGGATGAACTTCTTGATCGCAGGGTTTGAACTTGAAATTTTCTAATGACAAGGCCAAAACTTTCTAATGACCATACTTGAACTTCCTGATTGCAAAGGTAAGACTTCCTTGCGACAAGACTTGAGATTCCTAATTGCAAGGCTAAAACTTCTTGATAACAAGGCTTGAACTTTCTAATTATAGTTGTAAGGGCTTGAAATTTATAATTGCAGAGTTAAAGTTTCTAGATGATAGAGCTTGAACTTCTTTATTATAGTTAAAAAGGCATGTGATTCCTAATTTCAGGGTTAGAATTTAATTTCTTAATTGCAGAGTTTGGACTACCTAGCCATAAGGCTTGAATTTCCTGGTTATAGAGCTTGAAATTCATTGTTGCAGGGCTTGGGCTAGAAACTTTTTTTATGGCAAGGCTGAAACTTCGTGATTATAAGGCTTGAACAAGCTTAAATCAAGCATGTTTTTACTTATTTACAAAATTACTAGGCATTTTTTTTCCTCATCTCTCTCTCCTTTCCTTTTTCCATTTCAATTTTGCAATCTTCATAATCCAGGTTTTTCTCTTTGTATTTATGTTCCTGTGAATGTAATAAATATTTGATGGGATATGCGATTGATTCATTAATGGGCTTATGATTTTTGGGTTTTTTTAATCTCTATCTTGATCTTTTGAATTGGGTTTTTGTAATTTTAGTGGTTTCAATAGCATTTTATGGGGGATCCAAAGATGTGGGGTTATGCATCGCCATGAGGGTTTTGTTTTTGAGTTTTAGAGCAGCAAAGGGTCAATGATTGGATAACAATTGTATGATATATTTTGAGAAACTTTGCTAAGTTCTGATGCTGGATAGCAAATCTGTTGAGAGAACCACCACAGGTTCACTTACATGATAAATCTCCTAACCTCAGCAACCTGCAGGTCGTAAAGTTGCAAAAAAACTTATCTGCAGAGCCTCGAGTCTGGTATCATCGAATTCCAGGCTTCAGTTTTAGCTTTTGCATTACAATCACATGAAGCAATCATTTAGTCAAGTAAGGATTTTGTATTAAGAAAGGTAATATTATTGCTTGGGAATGTTGCAATGCATATAATGGCATCAAATTAACAATATATTGGTTCCTAAAATGTTAAATATGACTCTAACATTGTTCATATCCCAAGCTGGCATGAAGGCGCAATCATCTGCAGACGTAGAAGTTATGCTAATAGCCTATATATGCAAAACGAAGCATACAATAAAACATCAAGAACCTATCCTCTAAAAGTTTATTTTCCCATCGTAAGCTTGTCCAAAACTCCAGTCAGCACCGGCAACATCATTAAAGTATAATCTCTTGTAGTCACTTGTAGTAACTAGGAATGACAAGCTTTGTCCAACAAGATCAGTCCCGGTTTGCCAGTTCTGTCCCCAGTTTCTTGACATTTGTATCCAACGAGTTTGTGAGCCCTTAATCTTGACATTAATAACTTCACCAGCCCCTGCAACATTGCGCACTAACACAAGCATCCAATAAGGATTGCCATGAATGTCAAACTTAACCCCTCCTTCCTTGGAACACAAGATTTTGCGATACTTAACAGGGACAATCCCTGCTCTATATTCTGCGATCGTTAGAAACATGGGCATTGATAGATCAAAATGTTGTTGTGGTGGGTTACACCAAGCATTGGGAGCTCCGTAATTAGGAGGGCATAAATTGGTTGCTGTGATTTTGATGGTGCCAGCATGGTTTTTGCACCATTGTGGATCATTCACACACTTGAGTTCAAAGCAAGCACCACAAGTTTGTCCATTGTTGAAGAGTGTTGTGCTTAAGGCTGCTGTTTGAAGTCCATACCCTTGTTTGAAGAGATCGCCATAGCCACAAGCTCCCACTGCCAATATATAATCAACACATTAGGAAATCAATATACATATTTGTTGTTTTCACCAGCAGAAAACTACACAAAATGAATAAATAATACTTGATATGAAAGAAATATATATATATATATACACACACACACACACGTACTCATTGTTTGTCCTCCTTTTATGTCCCCATAAAAAGTTGCATGTGCATCATGCCATGAACTATCTATTTTTTCACCAAAGCTAATTTGGTCACTCCTAGCCACTCCCAAAAGTGCCATTAACACTAAACAAGCAAAGGAGTTCTTGAAACTAGCCATGATATAGAGAAAGAGATATTGAAGAAAAATGCTAAAGTTTGATTGTGTATGATTGTTTGACTTCATATTTATACATATAGCCATCAATTAAACACCGAATAGGAAACATAATTAATGGGGTGTGATTTTATATTATCAATCCATAAGATTTTCATGGATGATAGTCTTGGTTGAAAGATAAGGAAAAATTATTAGGGTAACCTAAAAAAATTACTTGCCTTCTTTAGCTCACCATGAATCAACCAATACATCTTATTTAGCAACATAATTAAATTTAAAATAAATAAATATTAATTATAGTTATTAAAATGAAATATCATCTTATTAAAAGGTAAAATAAAAACTATTCTATTTCATGACATGACTTAAAAGAAAGATATTACCTTCCATTGTTGGTGCATTATTCATCTAATAAACATCATTGGTAATTTTTTTTTTTTGTATGATCTGTCTGTAAAGTTATTGGTCAATTTATTAACGATAAACTTATTGATAGACCATAATTTATCAACGAATATTTTTTTAATAGATGATTTATGTTTGTGATTCTGTCGATAAAATAATTACAAATAAAATATTGTTGTAAATATCAGCAGAAATTTTTATCAGGAAAAATATTAAATCTAGTAGTTTAAATGTGAATCGGGAAAATCCAAACATTAATTCGTTGGGTAAGGAAGTTTCATATTCTTTTAATAAGGATTAATTGCTTATGAAATTAAAGATTTCAGTTGCCTCCACAATCATTAATTGCACAAGCAACGATGAATCTTCAGGGGGGAAAAAAAAGGAAAAAGTGTATTCTATGCGTTAATTAAGATAATCCCAAAAAATAAAGTTACTTAAAATGCTTTATACAAATTAATTATGTTTAGAGTTTTAATACACTGCCTCTCGTCCAAGAGAATCAACAGCTTCCTTAATTGTCCGTCTTGTTATTTTCCTAGTCTGGCAATTGGCTCCTCCATTAATGTTCAACTAGCCGTTGAATAGAGTCGCCCGTATTATCTTCTTGACAATATTATTATTTTAAAATATTTAGCTTTGTGTATTAATAATCTCAATAATACACTTTCCCTACCACCTCGATGTATTGTCAACAAAAAATGAAAAAAAAGAAGAATAAAACATTACTAGAATTATATAATTTGTTAGTTTATTAATTCATTTAATTGGTAGTCAAAAAAATAATTTCCATGTTTGAGTCCTCCAAATTTTCTATTTTTTAGGAGTTAAAGTCAAGTTTCTTTGATGAGTTTTCAATTTTCTTTTAAAATATATATCATAAAATAAAATATGAAAATAAGTTTACAAATAAATTTGGATAATAAATAGCACGTGTAAAAATAAATATAGAAAAAAAACATAAAGTAAATATAATATTTCTTTTGAAATGATAAGATAAAGGTTAAGTTAATTTTCACTTAAACATAATGATTTATTTAATAAATATTGTGCAAAA
>Ga0325411_1007808_pt1 | contig 11653 bp, 7 predicted proteins | sample PopdelMetagenome_13_FD_206181 | JGI IMG/M metagenome (GOLD analysis project Ga0325411, IMG submission 206181) | Populus deltoides microbial communities from Bellville, Georgia, United States - Xylem-PdIQD-R4 | ecosystem: Host-associated > Plants > Phyllosphere > Stem > Wood/Secondary xylem...
AAGATCTCTTGAGAGAACGAGCCACGGCGATGCTAAAACCGGTGAAGTTTAGGTTATTGGGCATCTAGGTGCAAAGCAGGGGCGAAATTATATACGTAGAAAGGTGGAGGAGGGGCCATGGCAGTCCTAAATCTTTTTTTAAATAAATCTGCATTTTAATGCTAAGCTTTTGAGATTTTTAATTACCCTTTGATCTTATGTTTTGCGTCCTTAAAATCATGTATTATCCGAAATTTATAATTCCACCCCCGGTGCAGAGCTTGGTATCGGTATCCATTTTCAGCTTTAGGAGTGTATTCATATATATATATATATATATATATATGGTTAGGAATGATATTGCATGTTTTGGAGTGCAATCCCATGTTTTTTATTATTATTATTATAAATTCAGGACACTTGAAAGTTTGAGATTGTGATGGAGAATATTTTTTTAAATAGTTTTTTATTTTAAAATATATTAAAATAAATATTTATCATGTTTTTTTTTATTTTTACATTAATAAATCAAAAGCCTCATAAAATATTATAAAAAAAAATCAATTTAGTAGGCTAAGCATTTAATTGGCCCTCGAAATGATCAACCAATCAAGCTCGAGGACTGTTATGTGAAATTAGACCTTGCTTGTCAGAACTTTTGAAAATAATTGTTGTAAAGGATCAGAACTTCCATGGACAATTATACTCCTCCGTCCATCCTATGATGATAGTCTAGTACACAAATCGCTGCAGAGCACGTGTTCGGGCCGCAGGCTATGGTGCATATTTTCTTTCATTGACTAATTGGTGAAACATTACCTCAAACTTTTTGTGAACTGAACTATTTATCTGAGAGGGAGGGAGGGAGGGAGAGAGAGAGAGAGAGAGAGGTGGGAAAAAAACGGCACGGAAATCTTCCACTGTAGGTGGATCTTTCCGTGAAAGGTCCCCTCAGGATGATGGAGTCCACTGCATAAAAAGAAGGCTATGGTGCATATGTTCTTTCATTGACTAATTGGTGAAACATTACCTCAAACTTTTTGTGAACTGAACTATTTATCTGAGAGGGAGAGGGAGGGAGGGAGGGAGGGAGAGAGAGAGAGGTGGGAAATAAACGGCACGGAAATCTTCCACTGTAGGTGGATGTTTCCGTGAAAGGTCCCCTCAGGATGATGGAGTCCACTGCATAAAAAGAAGGCTATGGCCCTCTCTTCGAAAGATATCTTAGCCCCGACAATTATTGATTGGACTTCAATCTAATGCCTGCCAGCCAGCCATGCCGGCCGATAATCTTGGCTTTCAATTTTACATTACTTGTGTTTGAGGAAGTTCCACTTTTTTTCTTAATAATTAATAATGTCACCATCTGCTGCTTCGCGTTTTCTCTATATGCGGATCCTTCCTTGTCAACAATAACCAGCCTGAGTGACTCAGCTACCGAGTTCCTCGTAAACGACCCGTCCTGCTCATCTCTCGGCACTTCTATCCCAACCTTCTTCTCTTCAAAAACCCTTGCGATTGATCCTTGGTCTATAGCGAAAGGTAACATCATCAAAGCAATTCCAAAGGAGAGTGCCTCTGCAACTGAGCTAAAGCCGCAGTGAGTCAAAAAACCACCGACCGATTCATGAGCCATAATCCTTAGTTGTGGTGCCCAGCTCGTCCACACCACTCCACGTCCTTTTACTCGTTCCTCAAATCCATCTGGTAACCTGACCGAGTCATCCCGGTTCCTCAAAGCCCAAAAGAACGGCAGCCCTGATAACTCTAACCCCAGAGCCAATTCAGTTATTTCATTTTGATTTATTGTTAACTCGCTTCCGAACGCTATGTAAACCACAGATCCTTGGGTTTGCTTGTCTAGCCACTCACTGATCGTAACCCATTTTTCGTCCACTCCGCTCTCGCGAGACTGAGTAGATGGTGGCAGGCCTACTGGGATTACAGGCTTACAGTGAAGGTCTTCCACAAGTCTTAAGAAATCAGCCTCTAGCTCTAAGCAGCTCCTTACGGCTATAACATCACAGCCAGCAAGCACGGATCCCCAACGAAATACATCAGTGACACCTGAACTGTTCACTTCTATTTGATCCAAAAGCCGCTTAGCTTCATGGATGCGAAATGCCACTTTAGAGGGAAATGTGACCCACTTTGGAGGGACCGTGAGGTGTTGCGGTTCGGTCCTTGGATCGTCGCCGTTGAGCATAGCTGAGGATGATGGTCCAGAGAAGGATATGGTCCATGCATTAAAAATGCTAAAGAAAACACTAGAGATCCCAAGCTTGGTTGCTATCTCAGGTAACCAGTAAGGAGCGAAATCAAAGATGATCCAATCTGGCGAAGAAGAATGTAAGAAGTGAAATAAAGAATCTTGGAGTCCGTCATAGGCTTCCTTTAGGTATGGAATTTTGTCGAAAGGCAAGTCTGCGGTGGCCTCTGCGTTGTTTGGGAGATTTTCTACATGGGGTAAAGCGAGGCTTACTAAATTGATTCGCGGTGTTAAATTAATTTGGAGGTATATATAGTTGGTAAACGTTGGATGTTTCTTGGAGTAGATATAAAGGAGATCTTGTGACCCCTTTGAGCTACTAGCTTGGCGAGCTCTAGATATGGGATTATATGACCGAAAGCAAGCCATGGGAACATGGCTATGTGGAGCTCGTCAGGTCCATCCATTGATACTTCCTGATCTAAATGCTTTTGTGGCTTTAGCTTCTTATCAAGACAAGGGCACAAGATTTCAGCATAAGCGCTCAACTTCCCATCGTGTAGCCCAAAAACAAAAGGCCCAAGGATGCTCTGGACATGGGACCGCCAGAAGCCCGAAACTAAGGGGTGCTTTGCAGGGCAGGATCACAAGATTTTTTATCTTATATTGATTAATTTTTATTACATGTTTTGATTTTTTATCTTATATTGATTAATTTTTATATTTAATTTCATCTTTGTCATTACTTTCATTTGATATTCATATTAGATCCGATCTTTAATTTTTTGATATATTTTTTTATTAATTAAATTTTATTTTTAATTTTACCTCTAAATATTTGATTTAAATTTATTTTTATGTCAAGGTTGGTTTCTATTTTTTTTATTATTGTATTTTTTTGCTTAGAATGTTTTTTTATTGTATTTTTTTTTCCAATTTAATCCTTTGATTTTTTTTTGTTGATAATTTTTTCATTGTTTTTTCACTTCTATAAGGTTAGCTACGGCCTTATGGCCAAGTCATAGGTTTCAAAAATTAATACGCGTTAACATTTATTTTCTAGATCCGTTTATAAATTTGATTTATTTTCAATTTTATCTTTTAATTTTTTTTTATATTGGTCTTTGTGCTTTTTTTTTTCACTTTCATTGCCGTGGGGTTAACCTGATCCCAAGTTTACTTTAATTTTTTTTAATAACTTTTTAGTTTCATCTCTAAACATTTTAGTTTACTTTAATTTTTTTTAATAACTTTTTAGTTTCATCTCTAAACATTTTTTTTATTGAGAATTTTGCTTTGTAAGTTTTGATAGTTAACATATATTGATTTTGGTCTTTTTTTTTTTCTTTTTTTAAAACAAATCTCAATCTCATACTCTAAATAAGGCATTGAGATTTCAGTGTAGCTATAGACACAAATTACTATGAATTACAATAGTAAAATTATCATTTTATCCTTTAGTGACTTAAATTTAAGCCTTCGGTTTAGAGGTATTTGGGTCTTTTCATCTGGCTTAGTTGTCATTAAAAACTTGTTTGGGGGTGTATGCGTCTTTTTTTAATTTTTATGCACAGTAAAACTACTATTTTACCTCAAGAGTTAACAAAATTTAGAACTATTAACCAAATGTTTTCTTAGCTTTTCACAATATTCATAACAGTAAAAATATTTCTTTGCCTTAAAAATAAAAAAGGGTGGGCTGTTGGACAAAGATATTTCAAGTTTTTCAATTTCAGTATACAGTAAAATAACACTTTTAGCCTCAGAAAAGAAAAAAAAACCTTTGCCTTTGGGGATATTTTGGTATTTTTACATAAGTATTTTGGGTAATTAAGAGGACCATGGGAGGTGTTTTAGTATTTCACGTTTTAGTTTTTAATCAAAAAGATGTTGGAACGTATTCCTCATGCCCAAGCATATAGGCGGCGTCCACGCTATTAATTAGGCGCGTATGACACTTCTCAGTGGCCATATATATCTAGTCATTCATCATCTAACTGGATGCGCAGTCGTGCTATCTTCCATATGGTGTGGTATGTAGACAGATAATGGTTGGATTGTCATTAGTGATCGATTATTTGTGCTTTTTTTCTCTCTTCTGACAATAAAAGTGCACAATTATCCTCTATGTTTGTTGTTTGTCAAATTAAGCATGTTTGTCATTCGCAAGTACCTTGGGTTTTGGCATGAAGTGTATTGTGGACCAAGACACAATCCACTATAGACTTGCACAATGGATTTCCAAGCTCTGAAGGCTTGGGATGGGGCTAATGTTGTCTTTTCATAAAAAGTTAAATTAAAATTTTGCTCTTTGGTTGAAAAAGTTGAAGCCCTGGTTATGGGAGTATTTTAGTATTTTTTTTATAGGCTCATTGGTCATTAAACGTTTGAGCGGGGTATGGTAGTCTTTTCAAATTTATTTTCATAGAAACAAAATATTATTCTACCCCCAAGATTAGCAAAATTAAGACCTGTTGTCCAAAGGTTTTTTTGACCTTTCACAAACTATTAAATAGTTAAAAATACATCTTTAGCCTTTGAAAAGATAAAATATAAGCTTTGCATATACGAGTATTTTTGTTCTTTCACACTGTTTTTAATGTAATTTTCTATAATTATAAGGGGCATTTTGGTATTTTCATATTGTTTTATTATTTTTATATTTGAAAAGCTGCGTCGAACTCACATTTACTTAGGTCTGGCAAACATGTCAGACCCAAGTAACATAGGTCTAGCATGTTTGTCAGACCCAAGAAAATTAGGTCTAACAAAGTGTCGTAGGTATGGCATGTTTGTCAGACCCAAGATGCTTGGGTGTGGCATGGTTGCCAAACCTATGACGCTTGGGTCTCGCAACCCTATGCAAGTGTACTGTAAACCAAGACATAATACACTATAGACTTGAATAGTGGATTTTCAAAGCTCTGAAAGAGTGGGATGGGGTTAATATTGTCTTTTTGCACATAAAGTTAAATTATCATTTTGTCATTTGGTTGAAAAAATTTTGTCATTTGAATAGTTGCTAGGGTATTTCAGTATTTTGCATAAGTCGATTGGTCATCAAAAGTTTGAGCGGGGATATGGTAGTGTTTTCACAATTATTTGTATAGTAAAAATATTATTCTACCCCCAATGTTAACAAAATTAAGACATGTTGCCCACAAGTTTTTTGACTTTTCATAAATTGTTAAATAGTTAAAATACATTTTTAGCTTTGGAAAAAAAAAAAACCTTCGCATATAGGAGTATTTTTGTTCTTTCACATTATTTTTTGTTTAATTTTCTATAATCATAGGGGTAAATTTTTGTATTTTTATATTGTTTTATTATTTTTAAAGCTGAAAAGTTGTGTCGAACCCACATTTACTTGGGTGTCAAACCCAAGTAATGTAGGGCTAGCATGGATGCCAGAGGCGCCTGGGTCTAGCGTGGTTGCTTGATTCACGTTACTTTGATCTTGCAAAGAGTTGAGTTGAGGTTTAAAAATTAATGCACTTGGTTAGATTTAATAACACTATTAAAACATTCTTCATACTCTAAATATATTTTTTATATTTAAAAAAATTAATATTGACCCGCTACAAAGCGCTGCCAGTATACTAGTATGATCCAAAATCAACACAACAGGTACTATAGACAAGCAATATCTCAATCTCAGAAGCTTCCCTGATGGAACTATAATTTGTTACACCTTGAAGCCTGTGCACAACAAGAACAAGTATCTAATCTGAGCAGGATTTTTTTTTGCGATATCGTGGTCGCACAAATTAATTACCTTAACTTAAAAAACAACACACAAGATAGTATAGAGCAAGCAAGGGGTCGATCCCACGAGGAAGGTTCAATTCAATTTTTTATGCTAGATGATATGCAATTTGAGGGGGTTTGGACGTTATCTAGGCTAAAGCAAAAGAAAACAGAAAACTATCAAGAAAAATCAAATAAAATTAGAAAATTATCAAGAGAACAAACCTTGGTCACAAGTAAACGCTCAGTTACAAAAATCAGAACTAATCATGGAAACGAGACATCAATTTATATTCTGAATATTTATCTTTTCTTAACATTGGTTAGTTAATGGATCCGCCGTATAACTAACCCTAACGATCAAAAAACCACAGTGTTCGCACTAATAATTTAATTCAATGGCAGCCTTAAGAACTAGATAAATTGATTAATCAAGAAAACATAACTGTCTGCAGTCTATGTTTAATTTGATTGAATGTTCTTTCTAAGATTAATAACGTAGATCCGCCATAATTATTAAACTCAGTTGCTTCACAAGTTCATATACCACAACTTCGGTTTTGATATCAAACTTAGCAATAGATTGTCTACAATAATAACTTAGAGTCCGCTCTAACAATTAAAATAAACAATCATAAAAAAAAAAAGCAAATCATAGAAAAAACCACAATCTTCATCAAGTTGTTATTCAACATCCCAAACCTCTCCAACACTTCATATGCATACTTCTTCTAATTGATAAATATTCCATGCTGATTCTATATGACTTCTACACCAAGAAAATACTTTATTTTGCCAAAATCAGACATGGAAAATTCCTTCTTCATTGACTCCTTAAATCTCACAAACATGTCCTCATTGTTTCCAGTAAAAATCAAATCATCTACGTAAAGACTTATAATGAGAATCTTACCTCCATCTTCAGTCTTTATAAAAAAATATATGCTCACAGTAGCATTTCTCAAAGCCCTCTTTAATGAAGTACCCTTCAATTCTGCTGTAAGAAGCTCGGGGAGCTTGCTTGAGTCTATACAACGCTCTTCTAAGTTTGTAAACCTTGTGTTCTTCCTTCTTGTTTTTAACCCTTGTGGTTGATCAGCAAACGCAACCTCATTTAATTCTCCATGCAAGAACGTGTTTTTCATGTCCAATTGATACACACACCAACCCTTTTGTGCTACAAGAGCAAGAACCACTCTGATAGTATCCCATCTGGCCACCAGAGCAAATACCTCATTGTAATTGATATCATGCTGTTATGAGTAACCCTTTGCCACGAGACGAGCCTTAAACTTGTCCACCTCACCCTTCTCGTTAAGCTTGGTTTTGTACACCCATTTCACCCTTATTTTCTTTACTCCTTCTGGTAATGTAGTTAACTCTCAGGTCTTATTCTCTTTGATAGCTTTGATCTCCAATTTCATGGCTTCTCTCCACTTCGAACTTTCGATAGCTTTTTCAAAAAATACAAGGTTTTCAAAAGCAGTGAACATCACCGAAATTTCAATCTCATCTTCTTCTGATGAACCTTCACCTGGCACATAATCTTGCATCTAAGAAGGCTCTCTTTTGTTCCTCCCTTGAACTGGATCCAAACCACCTTCTTCATTTCATTCACCAGATGAAGAATTAAAACCTCTTCCTTCTACTTCATTATTTTCAGCATTCACACCTTCTTCAGATTGATCTTGATTCCTGATTTCTTCCTTATCACCCCACTCTAATACATAAACTTCCAACTCATCATTGCTTCTTCCCCACTCTCATTTCTCATCTTCAGCAAATACCACATCCCTACTAATTACCACTTTCTTTGAAACTGGATTGTATAGCCTATACATCTCTCACTTTTATCATCCAAACTTGATCTTTGATTGTCTAGAATATAGATATGAGTGACACATCCAAATACTTTGAAATAATACACAATAGGTTTGTTACCACTCCAGGCCTCTTCAGGTGTTACCTCCTTCACAGCTAAGGTTAGAGTCTGATTCAATATATATATCGTCCAATTGATAGCTTCAGGCCAAAACTCTTTAGGAATCTGTTTCTTTGACAGCATGCTACATACCATGTTCATGACGGTGCAATTTTTCCTCTTTGCCACCCCGTTTTGTTGGGGTGTGTAAGAAATAGTAAGCTGCCTAGCTATTCCATTTGCACTACAAAACTGATTAAACTCCAACGAGGTGAATTCTCTACCTCTATCAGTACGTAGACAACAAATAAGATTACCAATTTTCTTTCCAATAAGTGCTTTGAACTTCTTAAATACATCAAATGCCTCAGACTTTTCTAGCAAGAAATAAACTTGGGTCTTCCTACTATAGTCATCAATAAAGTTGAATAAGTTCCTTTTGTGGCTATATGATTCAAGCTTGATGGGTCCACAGATATCAGCATGAACCAATTGAAGACGTTATGAAGCTCTTCATAAACTCATGTTGGAAATTACTTCTCAGTATTGCTTCCCACCAGGCAGTCAGAACACACCTTTGATGAAGCTTGGGGAATTGGTAATCCTCTCACCATTTTCTTGTAGATAAGAGTTCTCAATCCCTTGAAACTAAGATGTTCAAATCAACAGTTCCACAAATACAAGTTGTTTTTAGTCACAATTTGAAAGCATGTTGTGGTTTGAGGCATCACTGAAGCCAACACAACGAACATCCTATTTGCTGACATTCTGGACTGCATAATGAATCCCCTCATTGGATGATAAATGTTGCACATCCCATTTCGAATTAGAATGGTGAGACCTTTTTCTTGTAGTTGGCCAACACTCAAAAGATTATTCTTTAACTCAGGCGCAAAGTAAACTTCAGTGATTACTTGAGTCATGCCACCCACTTGAAGTCTGATTTTTCCTTTTCTCATCACCATCATCTTTGAATTGTCTCCAAGTTTTAATGACTGCCTGAACGTTTCATCAAGATCTGAAAAAAAAAAAACTTTTGGTACCACACATATGGTTACTACACCCAGAGTCTAAAAACCAAACATTATTCCTTGTTGTTGAATTATTCATCTTGATATATGACATTAATAGCATCTCCTTGTCTTCATCCAATTCAGCGTAGTTTGCAGCGTTCCTTAAATGAGGGCACTCATATTGAAAGTGACCTAATTTGTGGCAGTTGAAGCATTCCACAAGAGCTTTATTGAAGGGTTGCTTACCCCTACTTCGACCTCTTCCTCTAAAATTCCCATGAGCTCTTCCTCTCCCTTCAACTTTGTATTCATCTCTTCCTCTATCCTTCTCTGAATTAATGGTTTTTAAAACATGTTATTCCTCTGTTCATGGAATAACAGGCTACTTTGAAACTCATCTATGGTCATGGTGGAGAGATCATTGGACTTTTCAATCAAACACACAACATAATTGAACTTGAGAGTCATCGATCTTAAGATTTTCTCAATGATCACACTTTGCTCCATTTTTTTCTCCATGTGCTTTCATCTTATTTGCAATGGTCAGTGTCCTGGCAAAGTATTCATTAACCTTTTAACCCCCCTTCATGCCAAAAATCTCAAACTCCCTTCTCAAAGCCTGTAGCTGAGCACATTTCACCTTCGTAGAGCCTTGATACTTCATTTTCATCAAATCCCAGATGGCCTTCGCAATCTCTTTATTAAGAATGATCTCAATAATATTTCTATCTATAGCTTGGAATAGATAGTTCTTTACCTTTAAATCTTTTAGTTTTAGATCTGCAATGATCTTACGTTGTACCTCTGTTGCCTCTTCTGTTGCTATAGGTATCTCATTCTCTATCAAGTCTCAATACTCCTTCGATCTGAGAAAATTATCTATAAGCATAGCCCAATGTTCGTAATGACCATCGAACCATGGAATCGCCGGCTAAACAAAGATGTTCTTTGTCGTCATGATTCTCCACTCTCTCCTTTTTTTTTCTGATCACTCACTCTTGCTTCTCCCTTAAGAAGCTGCAGTTTCTCAGAACACTCAATCAGGCCCTTGTGAAACTCTGATACCACTTGTTAAATCTCTTGCTATAAACTAATGAATAACTCACTGTGTTTGAGAGTTGAAAAGCATCGTTTATTCAATAAACATTGGCTTTATATATAAGCCTTTTACAAGGAAAACAGAAAAACAAACTCCATGTTCAACACTCCCTAAAAACATGGTAAGAGGCCTAGACCAATTCAAATACTAATCTGACTAACAAATCACCACAACAATTAGGGGATTATTAACAGAAAACAATAAATTCAATTAAATCTTAATGCTTCCACATTGAGACTCGAGCTGGTAACCTTTAGGAAGTAGACCTAAAACCTAACCAGTTGAGCTACACTCCTAAAGTTAATTTCTATACTTTTTTATTGGGTTACAAGGAGGCATAGCCTAATGGATGAGGGTGGTTTAAAAATGTTACATATGTTATTACAGCGGGTCATTTAACCATTTAAATATGAACAAAACTTGTTTAAGCTATATTGTATTTAATTAGTCACACCTATAGGTGATTTTCTTTTCATAAAAAAGAGATTTTATATGTGTTTTCTTTTAAATAATAACCACTTATATAATTGGTGGTAGAAATATTTTCTTCTTTACCTCCATTTTTTTTAGCTGAACATTATAGCTACTTTACAGTGATCAACATAAACTATTTATATGATTTAGGGTTTTATAAATATATAAAATGGGTTTATTACTTATTAAATAAGTTCAACTATATTCAACCTTACAACCTATTTCTTAAATCATTAAAGAAAATCCTTTAAGTTTTTGTATTTAAATATTCCCAAAATAACTAAACTTAATGGAGGGTACTGGATCCCTTTTAAAGATTTTTTTTTTTGTTAAAAATCAATGAGATACTCGAATTCAAAATTTTTAGGATGAGAAAAAATAAATATATTTTATTTTTGGAATTTAAAAAAATATTTTGTGATTTATTTTAAGAAAAAAATTGAAAAAAATAATACTGTACATGTGCTGCACAAAAGCCTGCATGCATTCTAGTCCAAATTCATTTAATGTAAAAGGTAAGAAAGCCAGATCCAAGTTTAGGCCCGCACAAAAAAAGGAATAACAACGAAGCACAAAACACGATCTTTGTTGAAATGTTTTTAAAGGTAAGCCAGGCAAGATCCAATAGATTGCTTGTATTGTTTAAAAACCAGATAGATTTTACAGGTCAATATAAAATCTGATTAATTTAAAATTTAAATTATTTTAAATTAAAAAAAAAACTTGGTCAACCCAATAAAAACTTTTTAATTCTTGCTACAATAAAATATATTACTCTAATAAAATTACTCTAAAAAATATATTATAATATCCAAGCCAAACAAAATTAAGAAATTGCTTCCGAAAATCTAGATAGGCTCGACAGGTCAATATTTATCTAAAATATGATCAACTAGAAATTTAAATTATTCTAAATAAAAAAAAAGAAAAAAACTTGGTTATCTTAATAAAAACTTTTTATTTTTTTTTTAATTTTTTTAGATCTGAACACGTTATTTAAATTTTTTAAAATAATATGGTTCTAATCTAACTTGTTGATGTAGATGAACCTTGAAAGAATAAAAATAGTGATAATTAATTAGAAGAAACTGATTAAATTATAGTTCTCTTTGAATCAAGCGACTAATCCTAAAATTAGGGAAGTTGATTTTTATATAATCATTGATTAGCACAAACATTATTTTAAATGAATACCAGGAGCTTCTTCCAAT
>Ga0325411_1007810_pt1 | contig 11651 bp, 2 predicted proteins | sample PopdelMetagenome_13_FD_206181 | JGI IMG/M metagenome (GOLD analysis project Ga0325411, IMG submission 206181) | Populus deltoides microbial communities from Bellville, Georgia, United States - Xylem-PdIQD-R4 | ecosystem: Host-associated > Plants > Phyllosphere > Stem > Wood/Secondary xylem...
ATAAGGATCTCCTTACTAAGAAGGATTTGTCTTTAACCTTAGACAACCCAACAATCAGACAACTAGTTTAATAAAACAATTAAACAATGCAACTTACCTAAGGTAAGGTGTACTTGGAGTGTTAATACCTTTTCTTTATATAACCAGTCATTGTGTCTGATCTTTGAGACTAGTTAGGGTTTCTAATGACCAAAATGACGACTCTCATTCCCTCTTTACACTGAAAAAGGACAATAATTTCTTGTCATGTCTATTTCTCTACACCATATACACTTGGATATTCCAAGAGGACGTTTGTCGCAATGTCGTATACGTGCAACAATATATATAATATTATTAATAGCATACATTGCTTGTATTAGTCTTGATGAATTGATATAACATTTTAGATGATAAAGAAAACTAAGGTTCGAATCCTACTCTAAACAACAAGTTTTCTTTTTTAATTCAAACTTTTGATTTGATCAGGTCTTCGATTATATTTGGCTGAGTCAATTGAGTTAAGCATCAATTGAATTAAGTGTATTTTGATTAGGTCAATACCTTGAGTGAACCTGATAGTCGAGCCGGATTTTGACACTCTACCTACTAGATAAAGAAATTTATTTGTCGAGCTGAGTTAATTGGGTTGGAATAAGTCGATTAAGTTGAAGTGAAAGATAATAAATTTGAATATTTTGGATAAAAAGGGGTGAAACTAAATATGGCTCTGGTTTAATCCAATTCATTATCGTCCAAAGAGAAGTTTAAAATGTGAGAGAAACTAAAAATAAAATAATAGGTAAATTTTTTTATTAGAGCCTTGCTGGAGAACCTGTAACTATAATAAATTTTTTTCCATGTTGTCATATGATTGATGAATTTTTCAATTCAACTATATCAACTTGGATATATAAGGCTAATTAAGAAACTCTTGTAAATTAAATTTGTAGTTTTTTTAGCTAAAAAGAAGAGTTAATTTAGTTTTTTTACATAAGATATAATCAAATTCAATTTTAACCAAATATTAAGATTTGAGCATGTTATATTTTGATAAAAACTAAGAAATCACTACAATAAGTCAAACTCTCATTGATGAAAGATGTATCGATTTGTTTATTTGTTACTCGTTGATGTTTGATTGTTATCTTCGGTAGTGTTTTGTATGCTAAGTTATATTAATTAGACTGGATTAGATAGGATTGGACAAATAATTATTTTGTCATGTGTTTGGTGTGCTATGAATTGCACTGGAGTATATAGGATTGGGCAAATAATTATTTTATCCTATGTTTGGTGTTTTATGAATTGGACTAAACAATTTGCTTTATTTTGTGTTTGTTAGACACTAGACAGGACTCGGCCGACCCAAGGTCTAGACCATTTTGAGTTTAAAAAATAGATGAAAGATTGATCTGACTTGACTCAGTTAAAAACTTGCAACTTCAACGACCCAAGATAAAACACGGGTCAAAAACCCATTAACTTTTTATATATTTCTTTGGTCAAAATGAGATTACTTTGATTTTTTTTTTTAATTTGAGTCAACTTAGATTGACCCTTCCTAATAATCATTTTTATTCTTACATTACTTTAAGTCAACCCAGGTTGACCATCCAAACCCATGGCCTGAGCCTTGTTCCAGGTCGACCCCTTAATTAGGTTTTAAAACTATGATAATAATCACTTTTATCATTGCGTTGACTCATGTCAATGGTCAACTCGACCCATGACTTAAACTTGGCCTCGAGTCAACCCTTAAGTAGGGTTTAAAAACTATAATAATAATTGTTTTTATCGTTATATTGACCCAAGTCAATCCTTAATCCGACTTGTGAGCCAGTCTAGCCACAGGTTAACTCTCGAGTCAGGTTCTAAGACTATAATAATAATCAGTTTTATCATTACATTGACTTGAGTTAATGGTCAGCCCGACCTGTGACCCGAACTTCGTCTCAGGTCGACCCCCAAGTTGAGTTTCAAAACTATAATAATATTTATTTTTATCTTTATGTTGACTTTGGTCAATAGTCAACCCTACTTGTAACTCGAGTCTGGCTCGAATCGATCCTCTAGTTAGATTTTAAAAATTTAATAATAATCATTTTTTCTTATGTTGACCTAAATCAATGGTCGACTCAACCCATGACCCGAGCCTAACCCCAGGTCGACCCCTAAATAGGATTTTAAAACTATAATAATAATAATAATAATTTGTATCCTTATATTGACACGGGTCAATGGTCAACCCAACCCGTGACTCGGGTCTGGCCCCATGTCGACCCTCGACTCGGGTTTTTAAAACTTTGATAATAATCAATTTTATCCTTACATTAACCCGGGTCAATGGTCTCCACCCGCAACTCAAGCCCGGCTCCAGCTCGACCCCTAAATTGAGTTTTAAAGCTATAATAATAATCATTTTTACCTTTATGTTTACCCGGGTTAATGGTCAACCTGTGACCCGAATCCGGCCCTAGTTCGTCCCCTGAGTCGGGTTTTAAACTATGATAATAACTTTTATTATCCTTATGTTGACCCAAGTTAATGGTCAATACAACTCGTGACCCGGTCTTACCCTGGATCGACCTTTAGTCGAGTTTTAAAACTATAATAACAATTTTTATTTTATTTTTATGTTGAGCCGGATTAGCTAGATTAACCTTTATATAGAGAAATCAACAAGTCTATTCTAACTCTTTCAATAAAACAAAAATTTCTCTACTAAAATAACTTTAAACAGAATAAAAATTTGTTTTTATATTATCTAAAGAAATACCAAGCAACTTCATAATTAAATTATCATATTAGTAAATCATTATCCAGCTTACCGATCACTGCATCAAGGACTTATGCTTTGTTTTCTTCCCAAGGGTCGTAAAATTTATCTGTTGGTTATTGGAAGTGTAATTAACAATTGCTCACTTCACCCTCGTTTACTCGCTAACAGCCGAGGCTATTCTTATTTACTCCAATGGTAAAAGGTCAATTTCTGAATTAAGAATATAAAATTCAGCCACCGAATTAAGGTGGCTATTGCGGCGGTAATTGTATTTTTTTTTGGATTGTTGATAGTCGTTGTTCTGAGAGAAGAAGGTCCTCCAATTTGGGAAGGGCAGCAGTAGCTTATTATTATTATTATTTAGAAAATGTTGTTGTTTCCTTCTTTACTCTTCTTGAAAAAAGTCATTTCACCCATGGGATGGCCGGGGCTCAGCTTTCACATCCTTTCTAGTAAATCGTTGGACTTCATCACCTAGTGAGTGTATAAAAAATATAAATGGTCTCTGTATAAAATCATTGCTTTTAGGAAAAATAAACTAATAGTATAATCCAACTATGCATATCATGGATATTAAACCGGTTGATAGATTAACCCAAAGAGTTGCTAATTTAAAATTTAGTTTAAGTTGAGTTTTAAATTAAATTAGATGGAATTTACTTGGTTAAATTTAATTGACCCGGTAAATGAATTAGTAATCCGGTCAACTCGATAAAATTTAAAAAAATCAAAACAATATAGTTTTAATTTTTATTAAAAAAATATTCTTGAAACGATAGAAGTTTAAATTGATACAAAACAACTTGTTTAACTGTACCAGTTTAATAACTTTGAACAATACACCACCTCTTTCTGGCTGTACACACACATATACTCGGCCTTTTCTTATAAATAATTATGTTATTCAATACTTGCCACATAAATACAGATGAAATATAGAATCCTAATGTTTTGAGAATCAGTACAATTCCCATAACAATTTAGGTAATTGAATATGAACAGCATGGTAAAATAGAATTTACAGGGTAATTCAGTTCCTTATGCCTAGCACTAGCTAGCTACATGTTGGCTTCCTACTATACATCATAGTTATATTGGAGAAGCATCGCTGGAGTCGTGGGTTATTGCAGTAATAGGAGCATACCCAAAAACAACACCAAATATCTTGATTTGTCTTACAGCCCGAACCTTGTAAGCATGTGCTGTGGCGGCTTCGTTTGTCTCCTTGTAGAACTCGATCATGTCACCAGCTTTAAGGCCCTTGCTATCAACAAATGCGAGCCAATCCTTTGAAAGAACCGGTTTTGGGTGCCTTCGTTTGCGAATGGAGCATTTGAAGGTCCAAACCTCACCTCTTTCATCTCCAGCTTGAAAATATACAGCATGAGCACCATCAAAGGATGGAAGAGAGCTGAGAGACCTGGTTGGCACTGCGAGTCTCTTTCGAACATCTGTCTTGCTAAGTTTCTTTGAGAACTTTGCCATCAATTCGTTAGTAAGCCAAGTTAACCTTTGAGGATGGATTCTAATTTTGGGCTCAGTACTGGTTATTTATTTATATGTCTTGCAGATGGCACAGTGTAGCCTCAACTTGCTCATCGTGCGATTGTACTAGGGAAAGCGACAGGAACCGTGCGAGTTTTCGTGCGTGGAATGGCATTTGACTAATGGTAGAGGTAGTAAGAAGAGAAAATTAAAATCAAATTGTGCGATTAGTTCTTGAAGGGGACCAGAAGAGAATCGGAAGAGAAAAAAATAAAAAATAAAAAGGACATCGCCTCGTCCGATTACCATTTTTATATTGCATTCCACGTTGCGTTGTTCATGCATCTGAATTCAACTAGTTGTATGCTTGGCGTCTGTATGTTTTCAGAAACGTGTAGATTATTTTTATAATCTACATCTATTAACCATATTTGATCGAGAGTCTTTATAGTATAATGATAAGTTATTTTTTAAAATATTTTTTATTTTAAAATATATCAAAATAATTTTAAAAAAGTTAATATCAGTGCATCAAAATAATTTAATAAAAAAATAATTTTTTAATTTTTTTAAAACATTAAAAAAAAAGCTCGAAAAAAACTTTAACTTCAACTCTTGGATGTGTGGTTACTTAGAATCCATTCATTGAGAAGATATGGAGAAGTGTTGAACATGAGAGTTACTAGAGTGAAAATAATTAATAGTTGATTTGAAACCAAATTAAGTCATTGGTTTTAAGTGATTCGAATCTAATGTGATAGAATTCATTTATTCTTCTCTAATTTAATTAAACTAATATAAAAATAAAACATTATTATAATTTTATTTTTTTTATCTACACAACAAGGGTAACTTCAGCCTAGTGTTTTCATGTATATCTTCTATCGACCTCTTGTCTTTTTTCTGTACCGTGTTGTGTAAGAATAGGTGTACGGTTGGTCAGAATCTGTGGTGATGATCATCAGGTTCTAAAAAGACAAAGTTACTGTGGAAAATATTGATGCGAGCCAAGAATATTAGACCGGAAGGCCTTTTGGACATACGAGGACTTGTAATGTTTATCTTGCCAAAATCTGACCAAAGAGGTTGGATCTCTGAATGTTTTGAAAATTTTAATTAATTTCAGAAACTAAGTATTGAAATTGGTGTGTTCAAAATCAATTCTGGCCAATCCTTAGACATTCCGAACACCTAGGGAAGCCATTATTCAACAAAATGAGCACGTGTATTTCATTATATATATGCTCATTTCCATGTGTATAATAGAACCCTAGCCGATACGATGTATTTGGTGATGTACGTTTATGCTCATGGAAAACACCTCTTGAAAAAAAAAATGTGACTTTTATATTATATAAGCTATTAAGATGTAAGATAGTAAGGTCTTAATTATTCCCGGAGACAATAAAAACCAAGTGGTTGATGTCAAACCATGAATCCGTGACTATTGATGTTCGTATAATGTTTTAATCTGATTTTTTTTTTGAACTCTCTAACAATTAGCCAAAAACTTGTAGTAGGTTTTTAAGAATTATGAGTGAAATTGTATCTAAGAAAGTCAATTAAAAAAGAATATTTAGGTCTCAAGCACACCATTTACATTTTCTTTAAATTTACCGAAGGGGATATTCCATGGAACAAGAAACAAAAGAGAGAAATACTCCACCTCTTGAAGAACTGAAGATTGAAATTCATCCTCAGAATTAATTTCAGGCAAGTCAGTCCTTCTCGATTACTGATCTCCGGACGAATACCTGCACTCGGAATTCCACGTTAGCTGGCTGTTGGGACATGAAAAATTCCAAGGAGCAGTTGCAAGCTCACATCATTACATAGAATCTCCACATGGTGACAAGGGTCAAGAGCAAGTCACCTCTTGCATGGGTCCTCTGTTCTTACAAGACACGGTCTCAAACAGAATGCAAAACGAACCTTTCTTCTGTTTTTCCTAGCGAAATTCAATCTATCTTATCCAGAGTAACCTTTGAAATTAACACTAAAATGCTTTTTAATTGTCCCTCTCTTCGGAGCATGCATCAGCTGAGATGTTTTTTTATTCTCCAGTGGGCTTTAATAGACTTTGAAATAACCCCTCGAGTTTGAATCCTTGGAGCTCAATCTCTTGCTGATCATTATCTTGCAATTGAATCGCTTGGAGAAAAACCAATCGATGTTAATAAAAAAGAAGTAAACACTAGTGAAGGGACTAAATTGTAAGATTTCAAACATAAAGGGCTAGATTATAACTTCAATAAGAACCCTGGGATTAAAGAATAATCTACTCTATTATTTAGGAAGGTTAAGGAAAAGTGGGTTTGACAATTTCATTTGGTCATACACGTGATCTCTCTTTTTCTCTCACTATCAACCGACCTTCAGCCACGATTTCACGCTCTTCTTCCTGGCAATTTGGTCAGGCAGTGTTTCATCTCTAGATGTTGATGTCTAATAAATACACGGCTAGCTCGTGCACGTTAGTTTGCTGAAACGCAACCGCGAAATTAAAAGCAAGCAACAACTTATAGCTTACTATTTTTATATTTTAAAAATATTTTATTTTTTATTTTATTTTTTTTGTTCTAAAATAATTTTTTGTGTTTTAAAATCGTTTTGAATGTCAAAAATAAAATTTTAAAAAAATTTATTATTTTGATATTTTCCAAGCAAAAAATATTTTAAAATATAAATTTTAATCAATTTTTTATCAGATTTTACTCGAGTTGATCAGGTTACAAGTCAAACTACATTTTAGACCGGGTCAGGGTCAACTTAGAGCTTCCTTGTTTTTATATTTTGAAGATTTTTGAATTTTTTTAAATAATTTTTTTGTGTTTTCAAATTGTTTTGAATGTCAAAAATAAATTTTAAAAAACAAAAAAAATATTATTTTAATATATTTTTAAACAAAAATATTTTAAAAAATTAATTTTTTTTAATTTTTATCAAATTATACTCGAGTTGATCAAGTTACAAATCAAATTAGATTTTTAACATAGTTAAAATAAGTTAATTTCCTCCCATATTTTTTTTAACCTGAACCAGTTTAAGGTATAATAATTAAGTGATGTGTACACGACTCGTTCCTTAGCTATTAAAATTAAGGCCGAGTGAATTTCCCTGATATTAATAATCTGTATTTATATAAACTGAAAAGATGAATTTAATCTCCATGTTATATTATTGTAAAGATACCAACCTCTAGTCATTAAAAAAAAATTACTTGTACCAAATTTGAGGTTAGCCCACAACCCTTTGAATGAAAATACAAGAGCTGATGTGGCTGGTCAATCCCTCCAGTTTCTGTAGTGTCGAACTAGTCGCCTGTGTGTCAGCACCAAAACGGCAACCGCCATCGCCGCCATTTAACAGCCGAATTTTCCATTTATTATAAATTAAGTACCGGTGACAGCAGCTTGAATGATACTGCCTTAGCGGTCGCAGCTCATACACATCATCCCCGGCTTAGAGGTCAAATTGATCTTAGAGGGCTGGCTTGAATTTTTTTTTTTTTATCATAATATAAAACAACTCATTAAAAAGTGCATAATACATTATTATTACATTACTATTTTCAAAACTCAATAATTATGAAAATTATGACTTACTAATAACGTTTCTGGTCACTAACAATCAATCTACAAACGTTAAATTGGATTCTCTTATTTTTTTTATTAAACATTTCTTAAAATAAAAAATTTGATGACATGATTTTTTTTTTCAAATCATCATCAATGGATAAACACACAGCACCATTAAACTTCAATAATGAAATATTTTATTTCTTCGTGATTATTAGAGAGTATCAATCATATTATAAATCATAAGATGTAATAACAAACTTTTTATTTAAAAAAGATATAAACCCAACAAGTGAGAAATTAAACAAGATTCTTGACACAACAAATACGAAAAATTAGATCTAAAACCATATGAACCAAATCAAAATTTATTAAAATAAAAGAAAAATAGGAAGATAAATGGAAAGGGTTCGTCATCAATGAGCCTTGTTTTTTAAATTTATTTTTTATTTAGATATATATTAAAAAAAATATATTTTTTATTTTTTAAATGAATTATTTTGACATCATCGTATCAAAACAATCTAAATATATAAAAAAATAAATTAAAACTAAAAATATTTTAAAAATACGATTGGACGATAACAACTACGACAAATAAAATCTTAACTCATTGGCTTTTAAAAAAATTTTATTAAAACAAGTTTGTTTTATTTCTTTTTAAATAAAACTAATTCAGATTGACCCTCCCGAGTCATCATCTTACCTAAACCTTACACTAGCATGTTGCTGGTAATCAACTATTCCATAAGCTTCTTTTTAAAAAAAAAAAAAAACCAATTACATGAACTTGAAAACGTGAGAGAGGCTTGAGATACTGGGATGATACTGGGGATCTTGTGGGAAGATACACAGGGCTAAGTATCTTGGTGAAGTTTGCCATTTGGTAGCCAAGTGGGAAGAAGCGGTACTCGAGAATGGACGTCTCTCTCTTTTTTTATGAAGCTTTTAGCACGCATCTATAATTTTGGGATTGCACTATTCGTAAGCACATTGGCCCGCCCTGGTCATCGAGAGATTGCAAATGGTAAAATAAAGGAATCGTGCGTTTGTCCTTGTTGACTAATTAATTGAGAACACAAAAAACAAAAACAAAAATATCACTAAGATTAAAACAGGAAAGGAATCCATTGAAAGGGAATCTATGGAATTAAATGAGTTCCCATTTTGAGCTGGCGGAATAAAATAATAATAAGAAGAAGAAGAAGAAAGACGTGTTGATGTGGAAAAAAAAAACAAAGCAAATTGACACAAGCCATGCAATTCATTTCTCACCTAGATGTGGACTGGAACATTAACGGATTGTTTGATATTGATTTTCATTTTGTTTTTTTGGGTTAAAATTTGAATTTTTTTAATTTCAAATTAATTTTTTTAGATTTTTTTGATATGCTTACATCAAAAATAAATTTTAAAAAATAAAAAATATATATATTATTTTGATGTTTTAAGTTTTTAACACAAAACTCACATTAATTTTGTAGTCTTGGTGTATGTTTGTTTTTGTTGCTATGATTGTTTTTAGTTGTGAGTTTTGTACTGGTTGAAGGTTGTACCTCACAACAAATACAAAATCAATCACTAAAATAAACACACACAAAGTAAAAAACGCAACAGTAAAAACATGATTATAAAACGCAACAGTATAATTTGGTAACAATATCACGTCATGTTGGAAAGATTATGAAGAGATGAGTTCAATAAAAGATTATAAATAATGATTTTTTTAAATATAATAGATTTATTTTATTATATTTTTTTAACGATACCAATTATACTTAGAGTTTTAATATATTTATAAGGGTTTTTTTTTTTTGTTCTTTGCTTATTTCTATTTAAAAAAAAATGTATAAAATATGTTTTTAACGATACCAAAACAGCAAAAATTTTTTGGTCATATATAAAATATGTATTTAACACTAAAAAAATTTAAATTTCTTTACAGGATCTAGGTCCTCACTTGGTTAAATAAAAAAAATTATTTTAAAAATTATTTTTTTCATCATCTTAAACATAACACACTGTAAACCACTACTTCTTCTGTGATTTTCCAGCCTAATCCTACAGAAATTCAACATCAACTTAATTAAGTAGCAAACAGAGGTTCTAATAAGCTCTATTAATGACAATTCGATAAAATAAAATAATTGTTACTGATACAAAATTAGAGAGAATAATTCAAAAGTTTTAAAAAGGAATGGTTTAAATTTGAAAAATTTCAAACCAGCTCTATTTACTTAACACGAGTTTTGAATTAAATTGAGTGAGAATTTTTTTAAAATAATTTTTTTCATGGGTAAATTCAAAGAAAAAAAATTAATGCAAGACTAAATGATAAAATAAAGTAAAAATCTCATATTAAATGATGAATTTGAGGAAAAGAATCATATAAAGAGATTAAAAAAAAAACCCAAATATTTTTTTTTAATATTTTATTAAAGAATGAAGTTGAAAAAAAAAGATAAAAAAACTTTTATTATATGTTAAAAAATAGAAAAATCAATGTAAATAAACTTAATAGTAAAAATAAAATTAAATAAAAAATCTCATCTTAAATAAAAAATAAAAAAAAATCCCAAAAAAACCAAAATAAATAATAAAAGAAATTATATGCATTTTAACAAAAGCTCATGTTCGTGGACCCGAGAGAAGTCTAATCACCTAGACTCTTTTTTCACCCGGAAACAACATATTGTTTGTCATTCACGATAACTTGATTCCTATGTTAAGTGTTAGGCAGTTATCGTAATTATGATTAGTAACAGATGGTTTAAAACCAATGAATGCCAGCATATAATGTTTACATCTGTTATACTATTATTAAATTGTTGTAACTGATAAGTTTACGTTTATATTTCTTATGTATAAAGATATTGTAAGATCAGTTTTGATAAATAAGAAAACTCTGTTTCTTCATGGTATCAGAGCCTGAACTTTTCTTCCCGATGGCTTCAAACAGTGTTCCCACTATCTCCATTCCCAACATCTCTCATCTTGTCTCTGTCAAACTATCTGATACCAACTATCTTGTATGGGAAAGCCAGGTAAAACCTTTCTTACTAGGCCAGAATCTTTGGCATTTTATTGACGGCTCTCATCCTTGCCCCTCCCCTATCCTTTTTCCTTCTGATAAGTCTGAGTCCTCTACTTCGTCATCGACCAATCCTAACTATGTCTCTTGGTTTCAAACTGACCAGAGCCTAATTAGTATTCTTCGTGCTACATTGTCTGAAAGTGTTCTTTCACAAGTTATTGGGTTCTCCACCTCGAAGGACATTTGGGATTGTCTCAAACAAAATTTCTCACAGCAATCCCTTGCCAATTCTGCCCAGCTCAAATTTCGCCTCTTCTCTATTACCAAAGGTTCCAAATCCATCTCTGAATACCTTGCTCAGGCCAAGAGTTTGGCTGATGAACTCACTGCGATCCAGGAACCTGTATCCAACTCTGATCTGGTTACTTATGTGCTTCGTGGTTTGGGTCTTAACTATCAAATGATTGTGACGGCAATTTTGAACTTCCCACCACTTCCTTCCTTTTCGGACCTACGAACTCGTCTTCTTGCTTTTGAAGGGCAACAGGCCTTAGCAGCTTAGATGACTCCTGTGGCTACCCCTGCCGCTTTTGTTGCTGCTCGCTTCAACCGTGGACCCCATCACCCGCGCCTGCGTGACCAACCCTCTCGTCCCTTTGGTGATTTGTCTCGAGTTCACCTTTCCTCTAGCCCGAGCCAGCCTTCCCACCATGCTCCACGTCCTTCCTCATTCTCTCAAGGTCTTTTGGGTCCTCCACCCTCTCGCCAGTCAATTCAATGCTGGAATTGCCAA
>Ga0325411_1007814_pt1 | contig 11645 bp, 9 predicted proteins | sample PopdelMetagenome_13_FD_206181 | JGI IMG/M metagenome (GOLD analysis project Ga0325411, IMG submission 206181) | Populus deltoides microbial communities from Bellville, Georgia, United States - Xylem-PdIQD-R4 | ecosystem: Host-associated > Plants > Phyllosphere > Stem > Wood/Secondary xylem...
AATCAATGGAAGGAACGTTCAGCCATTCTAGAATTACTGAAGCTCAGCCTATTCCAATTTCAATTCAAATGACAACTAGGCCCAGCCTAAACAAGAAGTGACCAGTGGCTAGCCCATAGTCAACATGACATAAATGCAAAGTGCTCCAGATTACAAGAAAAAGGTAGAGGAGCACCATCATTGGTCATCATCGAGATACCCTTCTCTTTAAGTAAAATTAATTGAAAGGATTAATAACATCATCATTGAGACTTTAGCTTGCTAGCTTTATAGAAAGTCCAAAAAACAACGGCACCAAGCCCTAAATTTCAACAAAAGCTTTGCCTTTTGTCTGAAACCTGACTTTGTTTAGTCAAATAATGGCAATGTGTTAGGTGGTAATTATAGTAACTTTGATTAAAAAATCTTCCTTTCATACCAACCATGATCCTTCCCAGGATTGTCTGGTCAGATCACCTGCTAGCTAATACTCTAACAACTGCTTTGGACGGCCGCAGCTGTGATCAAGTCCTGCAAATTACATCCTTAACTTCGACGACTGTTCATGGTGTTGTTCTAATATTTCTTCTGGACAATATGCTAATAGCTAAGAGAGAAATTCATAACATTCTAGCACTTCACTTATACTTTTCTCATCAATCTTCTCCAAACTTGTCTTGCTTCTTTTACAGAAAAACTCATGGCATCCCAAAATTCTCGATTACATATATACACAAGGTGAGGAGGGGAGGGGAGCAGGCACAACTTTCAAGCACTCTTGAAGAGGCAAAAACAAAAGGAGCTGGGGGGGGGGGGATCAGAATCTAACACCTAACAAAGCACAAATGAAGGAGACAGAAATACTATGATGTTTTATACAAAATCATACGATGGATAAAATTATCTTGGGCTGACTTGTTTTTGTTCCACGGAAATGGAGGACCTCTTGATGAACTCTAAGCAATCCGCAATGGCTTCAGAGTAGAAAGAATTTGATCTCCCAAATGATCTGAACCTGTACTGATCATCAACCTTTCCCATGTAGTGGCAGCTGGTTGCATCCATCATGAATCCCCTCTCGTTGCTGCCACATCTTTCGATGATGCTACTATTTCTATTCACGCCTCTCTTCAAATATTGTACTGCTCGTCCATAAGAAGATCTCCATCTGCTAAAAAACCTGAATAAGTAGAAAAACCTTGCTCTTAGTCTTTGAACTGAGAATCTTCTGGGATACTTTAGCCTGAAACCTCTGGTGCAGCTGGCTCCATGACGATGATGACTTCTCTTCCCAACCCTGGTGTAGCGCATATGACTCATTCTTTGATGCTTATGCAACCAAATAAAAACCGACGCCCTAAGTTTCCTATATAAGTAGGGTTGAAGGACGACTTTTTGGAGGGTGAGTTGTAATGATGAAATTTAACAAGCGACCTAGAAAATGGTGGGTTTTTTTTTTGGCCTTTGAATGGTCTAGCAAGGAGAGATTTATGCGTTTACAACGTGGATATCATCAGATTACGTGCCTTAAAATAGTAGCGATCAATTTAAGCTGTAATTGATACAATTAGTATGAAGAAAGAGTAAGTATGATATGATTGGTATGGTAGGGCCAAAGGGGACAATGAAAAGAAAAGAAAATGGAAGTGTCCCTTTTCATATATATTAGGTGACAAAAGTATAGCCTTACAGGACAAGATCATAAGAACAAACTGTATCAAAGAGAGAAATCAGGGAAGAGCAACTTGCAGTTGTGTGGGAGACATGGCATTTCCAGATAACCATATTGAATTTCTTACGTTAAATATATACGTCAGTCTAACAAAGTTTGACCTATAAAATGTCTTCTTCTCATAGGGATCACAGCGTCTTCTTCTTGATTTGTTATCTGTCCTCGGGGCTCTGTCAATCTACAGTGGGTGTTCTCCATACTACACACCAAGGAAGACAACGGCGCGATTTGCTTCCTTTTTCTGTGATAAAAAAACGCTTCTTTTTTCTTGTGTATTGCAAAGCTAGAGAGTAATTTCCACGAAAGAAATTCAATTCAAAGTCGTTTGGAATGACCGATTAGAAAAAAGGGTAAAACTTAATTAAATATACTCTTCAAACTACAATCGCAATCTTAATCAAAACGTCAGAGATTTCTTTGTCTTAACTGGGTTTTAATTTTTCAAATCTTTAAGGTTCTATACGAGCTTCAAATCCTCCAGTCCAACGGGCTCCTGATTAGAATATTTGAGATCTTAAAACATAAAATTTCTCAGACGAAGTTTGTAAATGGACATGAATATATGAAAGGATTCAAGTGGGAATTTCTGCATCTTTGTGAATCTTTTTTTATAAAAAATATAGGGTTGGTGAGATACTCAACCAAGAATCTCCTTTTCTTTTCTTTTTGTAAGATTTTGCTTATAATACTCTTTCTCTCATTGGGATAAATATGATCCCCTTTCCTTTTCTCGCCTACTGCATTTGTGGGATATTTTATAAAAAGAATATTTTTTATAATCTGTTTGAATCAGATGCTTACAAGGCAACTACAACTACTTGAGCGAATTCCCTCCACAAAAAATGTTGGCAGCCATGGAATTTGAGCTTTCAAACCAGTTTGACCAGGAGGCTTAAATAGTTTGAAGTCCAAGTAAAATATGAAGACTTGCAATTTGTATCCAGTTAGAGTGTTTCAATTAAAGAACATTTTGAAAGTAAACGAAATGTATGGCTATTAAGTGTTTGAATCAATTTCTGTTTTCTTGCGGAGGCAGGCAGCCCAGAAAATCTGCACCCTATATTTGTCCACGAGGCATCACCTGGAAAGTTCACTCTCGTGTACAGAAGAGACACGGCTCCCAGCCCCCTTACCTGTGCTTCTGGAAAATGGCTATAGCCTCTCCCTTTTTCATTTTCACACTACGGGGTGTTTGGCGCTGTGCCTAGGCTGTGTTTTTTTAAATATTTTGATTTTTTTATTTTAAATTAGTTTTTTTTATTTATTATTTTAAAATTATTTTGATGTGCTGATGTCAAAAACAAAATTTAAAAAATAAAAAATATATTATTTTAATATATTTCCAAACAAAAATAAAAAATATATTATTTTAATAGTGAAGTGACAATTTGCCCTTATAACAAAAAAAAATACAAAGCTTTTTATAGAGGTAATTTAGTCTTTTCATGAGCTTTGTAGGTCATTATTGATTTAATTTGTAATACCTTTGTCTTTCCCTATTTTTCAGCATAATAGAATTACTGAAATGCTCTTAAAGGCAAAAAGGTTTTTTAAATTCGGTCTAGGGGCTCATTGGACTTTTCAATTTTCTAAGCATGGTGTAATAGCTATATAGCCCTTGTATTTTTTTAAAAAAAATTAACCTTCTCTTCAAGGGCTTATTAGTACTTTCATCTATTTTCTCTTAATTTTAATGTAGTATTAGGGGCAAATTGGTATTTTGATTAATATAAAAAATACAAAAGGTGGCTGGCGCGTGTAAGTCGCCCTGGCAAATTCAAGTGACTCGTGTGTATATTTCTAATTCATCTTGACAGTGGCTACTTATATGGTTAGTGTGTATATTGTAGTGCCAACTGGTTTAGTGTTGATTAGAATTTCTTTCCCTCTCACCTTGTTTAGCGTGCTCGTCCTAAAAAAATCACAACATCCCTTTAATTTATTTTTTTTTTGGATTTAGTCTTTTTTATTTTAATTGTAATCATTTTATTTTAAATAATTATTTTAAATTAAAAATTATTTTCAATTTTATTCTTCAATTTTTTCATCTCTCATATTTGATCTCTATTGTTTTGATTGTTATTATTTTTTTTATTGGGAGTTGAGCTTCTTTATTTAACTCAAGTATAAGATTTCACGAGTTTTGAATTTAAGAGATTAACTTATGCTTATAAGATTCATCCAAGTTTACTTGATTTTTTATATTATTAAATTAGGGTTTCTTTTTTTTTCAAATTATTATTAAATTAAATGATCTTATAAAACCCAAATGACTTAGTGACACGAGTATTGCATTTTTCTTACTTATTTAGAAACACTTATGTTGCCTTGACCTTTTTTTCCTTATATTTGGTTAAGATTTTCTCAGCACATGGTATAGCGCTAACCATTGATCTAGATTTACTGAGTCATTTTTTTTTTGTCCTCTATTTAGATTTAGTATTTATTTTTTGGCCTTTAATATTTGATTCATCATGATTGACCTTTCTTATTTGTTTTGGTATATATTTCATGGGGTTATTATATTTTCCTGCCCTGAATCATGAGTTTCGCAGGTTAACGATGGTTGACCTCGGTAGATTTTAATGTGCCGCCATCTCATTTAAAAAAAAATACAATATGCCATCTAATATTAATATTATAATATTTTAGAAGTTTATTTTTTTAACTAGCATGCATCAAATTTTTAACTTTCTAATATCTTTATATTATTTTTAAGATTAGAAAAAAATAATCTGAGTTGCAGCGTAATGCAAGTAAAAATAACTAGTTAAGAAATACTCTAAAAGACACGGGAAAAATATTGTTCCCCACACCACTATTCACCAATGAATAAATCACCGTGGATTGTTATATTGACATGTCTATTTTTTTATCCCTCTTCTTTTTTTTCTATTTTTTATTACACCTTTATAGGCTGAAATTATTAGCCAATTAAAGCTCATTTATCAAGGAAGGCCAAGATTCAAAAATAAGAGACTAGAAAGAAAAACACGACAAAAATAGATGGTTTTTATAAACTTGAAAATAATCGTATACTTTAGTCCTCTATCTTTTCAAATTTTAAACTTGTAGTCTTTAACAATTTATGAAATTTAATTTTGGTCCCAAATTTTTTTATTTTTATTTTTTGATCCCTGATTTAAGATAGGAGAGAGAGAGTGATTAAATTCTGATGGTAGAGAGAGAAAGTCTTGGATAAGACCGTATTCGGGCATGAAAACAGTGTTTTTGATGTCAATGAGTTTCTTTTGATGAGAAAAGTTTATATAAGGTGTTTTTTCCTCTTTAAACTTGCATGAAATGATAGATCTGAACAAAAAAAGAATTTTAATTTCGAATTGATTGATGTTTTACAAGGTATTTTAGGTGTTTTTTCTTTCAAATTAAAATATGGTTGGAAATGAGCATTTTTCGATGACTGGAGACGGCTGAAATATGGGCAGTGCAAGTGACATATCGCCTACTTTTGTTTTTCAAAGCATGTCGTCTACCCATTAAAAAATTAAAAAAAAACACCTAGGTGCGTGAGCTGCTCTAGTCCTGCATGGCTAATGCTTTTTTTAGAGACCCAAGATCTTTGGGCCTTCCCTAGCTAGAGAGACAAGGCCTATTTTGCTTTTTTTTTTTTATCCATTACAATTGCATTTTCTTTCTTGTTTATTTTTTTAATTTTATCATTTAATATTTGGTTAGTTATTAATTGAAAAATATAATTTTTTTTTGTTTTGATTTTTTTCCCAATCATTTTGATATTTTGTTGGTTTTTAATTTTATAAGTGTTTATTTTGGATAAAAAATTTATAAAAATAAATTGTTAAACCTAATTAAGTTCATGACTTGAATCACAAGTTTAAGTAATTAACTTTAGCTAGTTAGAGATGAAGATTGGTAATTTTTTTTATTACATAAATAATTCCTGATTTATTTAATTAGAAATATACATGAATTTTTTAAATTTTACTTTAGATTTTTCTATGTACAAAATACATGATAAAAATCCATATAAGATAAAAATACTCTAGTAGCAGTGATACGATACATTAACATCTATGCCAAGAAAACCAGGTAAAATAAAATATCACAAATCCGGTAAAAAGTAAAACTGAAAAGTAAAACAAATTAAATTCAACAGTAATTTTTAGCTTTGACCGGAGACACGCAATTTTTATACACCGACCGTAGTCTCGTAAACACCCCTCCAAAGAAGGACCATGTCAGATTCATTGCCATCTGGCCCTCCGTCAGATCCCAAACCCGCCACCGCCACCAATTCACCAGACGAAGCGACGACCACCACCTCCTCCACGACAACAACAACCTCCACTCCAGAAGGTCCAACCCCACCACCAGTTCAGATCCCTCTATCATGGCCTGCCGATTCTTCCCTCACTCTCGACTGGATCCAAAACCTCATTTCCGCCTTTGATTGGTCTTCCAAAAACCTCTCTCCATCTGAACTTCCTTTAGTGCTCCCTGTTCCCGTCTTTGACACTCTAGTCCTCACCGCCTCGAAAATTCTTCACAAAGAGCCTAATTGTGTCAGAATCGATGACTGTAATGATAATTCAAGAGTTGTAGTTGTAGGAGATGTTCATGGGCAACTTCATGATGTCATTTTTTTGTTGCAAGATGCTGGGTTTCCTTGTGAAGATCGTTTTTTTGTGTTTAATGGAGATTATGTTGATCGAGGAGCTTGGGGTCTTGAGACTTTCTTGCTCTTGTTAGCTTGGAAGGTAATTTTCTCTTAAACAATACTGTCTTCAAGAATTCTGATTCTCTTTCTTGAAAGATTTTCTCCTTTTTATTTATGAAGAAAATGTGAGATACTTGGATGGTATTTAATGAGAGTGGAAGTGGTCGAAAATATACAAAAATGGAGACTTGGGGTGAGTTGGGTCGGGGTTGTCTCCGGTGGAAACTCACTCAGATGCTTAAGTCAGTTATGTGTGGCTAGATCAGTGTAACGATAATTGATAATGGGAAGCTAAAGAGTGCTTGAAGGTATTCGAATTCGGAGAAATGTAGCAATTTATTATAAACTCTTTCAAGCAGTGTGGTGCGATTCAATTTATATCCGTTGTTTACTATGAACACGATGAGTTAGTGCCGAGTGATTATAGCGTGGTAGGCAGTCTAGGTGTATTAGGAGAGTATCTTCTTAGAATCATATAAAGCACTTAAATGTTGTGAATTGTGATTGTTGGTTGATGATGATAATAGTGTTGTTATGTAATCATCATGGATTAGTAAGTAGTACCTTTGATTGGATCATGAATGGTAGACGAAGGATAATTAAAATGTGATTGTTTTTGCGTTAAAAAAAACGTTTTTGAAATTTTTTTGAATATTTTTTACTTCAATTTTTTTTTTTTTACAATTTTGGATAGTTTTGATGTGGTAGTATCAAAAATAAATTTTAAAAAATAAAAAAAATATTATTTTAATACTTTTCAAGTAAAAAAATACTTTAAAAAACAACCGGTACTATAATTTCAAACACTACCTTGAATGGAATTTTGGATACACCTTATATACTGCAAAAAAAGATCATGAAATGGTTTTTTTTTATGGGAACTGGTCCAAGCTTCAAACCATATACACCTTGGAGGAAGATGATGGAGGGAGGGATCAATCAACAGGTTCAATGAGTGAAGAGGAGTGATTCAGGGAGAGAGAAAATGCCAGTGGTGTCTGTGAGAGAGTGCACGGGTGTGATAATCCCTCCTTAAAGATTTTCTTATTTCCTTTTATTTTAGGCTTATTTTAACCAAGTATTTTAGATTCAAACTAAATTGCCTCCTTTCTTTCTTGTTAGTGGTGTCGCATGCCCACTTCTTATTAAGCTATAAGCCAATATATCATCCAGCCTTAGTTATAATACCAAGTTTCTAATCTTTCTGGACTATTTGTGTAATCTTAAGACAATTTAAGGTTGATATGGGGTGATAAATGCTCTTTTGATAAAAAAGAATTGTTAGTCAGGGAGGATTTTGCTATATGGAATTGTGGATTTGTTTGTTATTGTTGTCATTTTCTTTGTCGTACTTGCACAAAGTGAAAAAAAAAAAAAGTTTTAGACCCCAAATTCAACATTTTGTTGTAAAAATTCAATTGACTTCATATTGCTAAGGTACTAGAGATGTGGCGGGCAGGTGGTGCTTGCTTCAGTTAAATAACTACTTCATTGTTTGCTAAATGTCCAAGTTCCATGCTTTCCTTGTTCAACCTAGGCTTACTTTACCTTTTAAAAATTAGTACTCTTCATTAATATTCTTTTGAGTATGCTAGATGTCCAAGCTCCATGTTTTCCACTCTTTATTAATATTCTGTTTACATGCCCGGATGTTTATCTGTTATTTCTTTTCCCCCTCTCTTCTTTAGGATATAAATCATGAATTCTCACTTAAAACTCAAATCTTTTTCTTTTTCTTTTGTCAATTGAGTAATGTTTATGAATTGGTATCTTGCTTAGGTATTTTTGCCTCAAAGGGTATATCTCCTCCGTGGCAATCATGAATCCAAGTATTGCACATCTGTTTATGGTTTTGAGAAAGAAGTTTTGGCAAAGTATGGCGATAAAGGTAAGCATGTTTATCGGAAGTGTTTGGGCTGCTTTGAAGGCCTTCCCTTGGCCTCTATTATAGCCGGACATGTATATACTGCTCACGGAGGACTTTTCCGCAGTGTGTCCATCACTCCATTGAAGAGATCAAAGGGAAAGAAGAATCGAAGAATAACTTTAAATTCTGAAACCAAACCATTATGTCTTGGTTCTTTGGAGGAGTTATCCAAAGCACGAAGATCGGTTCTTGACCCTCCATGGGAAGGTCTGAACTTAATTCCTGGAGATGTTTTATGGTCGGATCCAACAATGAAATCTGGACTGTCACCAAATACAGAGAGAGGCATTGGTTTATTATGGGGACCTGATTGTACTGAAGACTTTTTAAAGAAGTTCCAACTAAAGGTTGTGCAAGCTCAAATTTGGAATGTTGTTGGGAAATCTTACTACCTTGTCAAATGCTCAATTTTAATTTTTTCAAGCATAGATTTTAAAATAAACGACCTATCCCCAATCAGAACTATAAGAAACTTTCTATTCGTGTGATGTTGATATGATGATTCCTTTTCTTTTACTCATGTGTTTTAATTATGATACTGGTCCAATTTGACATATATTGAAGAGGAAATTTATTAATAGTTACTTTGGACTTTGAGCACTTTTGACAATTTATGTTCACAAATTTAAGAAGAATTGGTCTGTTTTCTGCATTTATGAACAATAAAAAAATTATGTGTTCTTGCATTTTTATCTATGTCATGCATTTCACTATTTCAGCAATTCATGCTACTATTAAGATGATGTTTTACTATTCAAGAATTGACACTGTAGTTAATGGTTCATGTTGTGTTGCCTTAGCTAATCATCAGATCACATGAAGGCCCTGATGCAAGGGAAAAAAGGCCGGGTCTTGGAGGAATGGATGTAGGGTACACCATAGATCATGTTGTGCCATCAGGAAAGCTGATTACTCTCTTTAGTGCTCCAGACTATCCACAATTTCAGGTTTTTTTTACAATCCTTCTCTCCTATACGTTTTGAATTTCATACAAGATCTCCATTCTCATCTAGGAAAGACAGTTTTGCATCCTTTGGCTTCAAATATCTGATACATTTAGGGTCGAGCGTGGGTTCCATGATGGTATCTTAACCTTGCGCTGATTAACATGTTTGGAGACGTTAAGCTTTTGTATATGTTCTTGTTTGGCTTCCATATAGAAAGTGTGAGCTATGTTTTCTTGGGAGATATGATTTCCAAATTTGACATCTTAATTTCCTGGTTTTGATATATTTAACATCCTGTCATAGTGAAACATTATGCATATTGGACAATATTTTAGACCCTGTTTTCATGTTAAATCATATTAGGTATACTTGAAATGACGTGATCTACATTAGATAATCAATCTGGCTTGAGCTTCTGAAGAGGCAAATTCTTCTTTAAATAAAACACATTCCCTCCATAGCTTTTAACTTTGTTTGATGTTGATGACGTGAAAAAAATACCTGAATTAGTTACTAAATATGATTACATAGGTTGAATTACTAGGCCAGATGAAACCAATGGATATCATTTGATTGACCAAGCAAAATTTAACATTACTTTTGCAGCATTTTATTATTTTTGTAACAAATTATTTTGTTTTTTAGGCAACTGAGGATAGATTCAATAATAAAGGAGCATATATTGTCCTAAAACCCCCTTATTTTGATGTTCCGGAGTTCCACACTTTTGAAGCAATTACTCCGAGACCAGCGGTATGAATTTTCACCAATGTCCCAGAAACTAGTAGAATGATTGATTCTCTTTAATGGGCTGCCCATTGCTTAAGCAAGGTCCTAAATTCGTTCTCCATTGCAGGTGAATGCATATTATGATTATGAAGATGTGATTGACTCTGATGAAGAATTGGACTTGGCGTCAATGGTGACTGCTACTTAGAGGTCGTCACCCTTCCTTTTCTAATAGAGGAATTCTGAACATTTTGAAGTTTAGCATGTATTTTCTCCATGATTTTGCTGTGAGTCTTATAATTTATTGCTTCGTCGTGCCAAAAAAATATATTATTGGTTCATGGGGATGGTGGTGCCCTTGACGCATGTATAAAATTGTATGTAACCTCACACAGATTGGTTATAGAGCAATTTTTTGTTGTTGCGTAACTTCAGTTCGTTTCTTGTTTTTACCCATGTCTCCGTGATGCACACACTACCATGGCCAAATGGCATATTTTGTGCAGCCTGACTCTCGGAAATCCATCTTCAACCCCGTCTGTTCTTTCCCGAGCAGTTTCTCCTTTAGACTGTTTCTCAAAAATTGCACCAGCAACAATTGTTTCACACAACAATGGATCCATGAATCGTTAGCTGCTCTGCTGTGTAGCATCACACAGTGATGGGAAATAAGTTTAGCGTTCATATGTTGGTTTCATGGGTGATTGGCTGGCTAGAAACCTCAGAGCTAGGAAGTTGTCAGGGATTAGTCTTGGGGCTTAATTTATACCCCCCAATTTTTCAGGGAAAATCGTGATGCATGACATTTCTGAGCTGGGATTTTGAAAGAGTAACTAATAATTAATCCTAATCCTGTTATCAAGAATCAGCACAAGGGAGAAATAATTCAAGATTCCAATTTGGAAGATCATAGTAAAGGAGATCAGAGAGCAACTAGGTAGAACCATGGTGAAAATATGTAGGTTTAATTTGGATAAAACCGAGGCTAGACATGTAACAAGTGCCGTTGAGAACTCGAGTTGAACTAAAAGACAAGCCTCCTACCTTGATAGCATTAACACAGTTAGGTTCTGCTAATCTAATAAAAGACAATCACAACCATGACTGAAATCCATTCAGTTCCAACAATTCACTTTCCCTAACTGGGAGTCATTAACAGCCATGGACGACATTTTTCAGCTGCTTAGTCTGGCTGCCCAAATGGGACACGGACGTACAATTGTCCATGCAAGGTGACCACTGCTGTTGTCTGATGTGGATCAATCCTCGAGGGTAAGCTGACAACCTGAAATCAATGCCGATCTTAGTCACTCCACAAGGAAATATATAGCAAAATCTAGCAAGTCTTAAATGAGTTCGGCAATCAAACTACCTAAAAAACTAAATGGCGTGGGTGGGTGTTTTGCTGTGGCCCAAATCACGGTAAAATGTGTCTTGGCTATAATAAAATTACCTTCGTGAAATATTGACCACAAAATATAGAACTAAAATGTGTTTGGGGTGAGGGTATTGATGTCTTTTATTTGCATAGTACTCTTTTACATTTAAAATCAACAAAATATAGAACTATTACCCAGCTTCTTTAACGGTAAAAATATAAATTTGACCTGTAGTTAAAAAATTATTGCGCTGCTG
>Ga0325411_1007818_pt1 | contig 11640 bp, 8 predicted proteins | sample PopdelMetagenome_13_FD_206181 | JGI IMG/M metagenome (GOLD analysis project Ga0325411, IMG submission 206181) | Populus deltoides microbial communities from Bellville, Georgia, United States - Xylem-PdIQD-R4 | ecosystem: Host-associated > Plants > Phyllosphere > Stem > Wood/Secondary xylem...
CGTATTGATGAAATTAGAAAAAACAAGTTTTTCACACTTTCAATTTTGTTCAGCTCCTCCAATGTTTCTATGTTATTGTTAATGATTTTAATGTAATCTTATTGTTCATCTCCTCCAAGTTTTTCATATTTTTAAGTGGTAGCGGCGGTGATAGTGATGAAAAATGCTAATAAAATTGTTGAATTTGGAGATTTCATTGTTTCTCTAGGATGGTGGATTTGGGTTATATTAGACATGACCTTACTTGAAAAAAATATAAGGGTATCTTTATTTAGAGATTTGATTTAACCTTAATTTTCTCTATAAATACTAATTTTGCAAAGAAAGAAAGTGATTTTTGCTTCCATAACAAACTTAAAAATTTGATAACGAAGGTATTTTAGATATTAAATCAAATATAATAATAAATCTATAATATTTTTTTAAAAAAATTCATTGCTTGAGTTCGTGTGCTCCTGTTCTTGATTCAGTATATAAAATATTTTCAACTATATTAAAAGTAATATGTAAATTGTAATTTCTCAAAAAAAAAAGCAAATTAAACTTAGATGTTTCACCTATTTTTTTTCTTTTTTCTATTATTTTGTTCCTTCAATACTAAAGTAATGTTCCATTAAAATAACAAATGAATTATCGTAGAAGAGAAAAAGAGAGAGGGGTGAATATTGAACATATATAAGATGAATTTAAAATAAATTGGCTTTTGAATTTCACTGCTATTCTTATAATTTTGGAAATCAATATTATGCAACCTATCACTAGTCTCTAAGTTTTTATTTAAATAACCTTTGGTCAACATATTTGTAGAGAATAAATGATTCTTCAAAAACAATATATGAGTAATACATTAAAGAAAATTCACCTTTAGAATTCAATTATTTCATCCTATAATTTAGGAAGAAAATTTTTAGAATGACATTAATTTGATATACTGAAAACTTTCTACGCTTTAGGAAAGCCTACTCCATATATCTTGTACACTCAATCCCTGGAATAACCATTGATTAGGAAGCTTAGTACTTCAATAGCACAAGGTAAAATTATTTTGGGACCGCCATTCATGCATGTAGTAATGATTGCTTTGATTTTCTCAAATGTTTCCCTTTTGAAAAATCCTAAAGCTATAAAGCCTATGCTCTAGGGACAAATAATTGCTACTGGTTTTCTAAAGACTTTCGATGATGTCTCTAAATATCTAAGTAGTTTAGGAGTAAGATTTATGTATTGGATAATCATTTAATTTATTAGTTCTAGCAATTTGATCAATTCTCCTTAGCTAAGATGGCTGGTGGGTGGTTCCTGGTAAGCTAAAGTGGTTGATGATTGGTCCTGTAAAAGGTCTTTTTTGATAGATTTGAGAACGTTCAGATGCTTAAGTAAGTATCTTTTTAGAGAGAAAGTGCAATGATATTTTAAAGAGAAATGCTCTGAAAATATATATACGGTAGAGAATATAGATTCTAAACCTAACGTTAAAGGATTTGTGAAGTATAAATAAATCATAAGTCTTGTCTTTTTGTGAAAAGAAAGGGTTGGACAATAATTTCATTCTAATAGTATCAATAAATGATAAATATCCATTACATATCATTAATATTAAGGGGAATGTGGTAGGTCCTTAGAAGATTTTTATACTAAGAGATGAGTATCATTGACCTTAACATTTTAATGGTAATAAGAATAAACAAATAAAATCTTGTGGCCCAATATGGAGCTTAGAAAGATTGTTAGTTCTATATCTATTTAAACTTGACATATTGTTGAGCTCAAGAATATTAAGTCTTGCAACTCATCAACCTACATGCATTTAAGCTTGGTGCGCAACTGAACCCAAGGATATTGGGTTATCACCTTGTCTTTGGCTCTTTTAAACAAAGACTTGGGCAAAAAATAATATATATACAACATGTTGATCCATTTGTAGCTCCCTAAATCCTTGTGTATTAAATGTGTAAAGATTTGAAAGGTTATCAGCCAAGGTTGTCAAAAACGCTTTTTTAACACGACATGGAACATACAATATAAACTCGAATCGTAAAATTATAAAATCGCAAGTAAAATTTTTTAACTAAAAATCATAAAATAACAGTTTAATAAATGAAGATAATGCATGTTAAATATGCATGTTAATCCTCAGTTCAATACACTGGAACACAAATTAATCAGACATGCTAATTATGCAAGGATAAGAAATTTAATATATGTTGAGGCTGCCAACAACCCCACAATGCAAGCAACAACTAAATTTCTCAATTTTAATAAAAACTTTTTGGTTACAAATCTAGGTAACAATTGACTTGCCTAAATGGGCGTGTGAAATTTCTATGGAAACTAGGTTACAGTACAACTCTTTTCACTATAAAAATATAAAAAAACTGAACTAGTGTAAAGATTGACAGAAAAGGAAAAGACATTATAGACCCAGTACCATAGAAAGTTGATGAGCTACTGGAATCAAAGAAATTGAGCTGAATATGCAAAACACAAACATCATACTACAGGAAGTTGAACCTTAGTTTTAAGTTTTCCAATTCTGCAAATGTATAGAAAGACTAATGACAAGGCAAGGAAAGAGAGTTTACTCCAAGGCCACTAGTATGCAGGTAGTTGTTGCAGGAATTGCAGCAGACCCACAAGACATCACTATATCACTTCAAGTATCAATCTGCACATTAAATTCTCTAGGAGGAGAACCTAATTTCACTTTTGTAAAATAAAGTCTAAGCAAAAGAAAAAAAGACAAGAATCAAAGTATATCAAGGCATTTAATCATCAAGTACTAAAAAATTACTAGTTATCAAATTCCACAATGTGGAACAGCACACAAAACTGAAGAGAACCAAAACAGATACATTACAAGGTCTCTGAAGTTACTATGATCCTGATTGCAATGGAAACCCAAAAGGAAAGAACATTAAAATTAGTCAATAGTATAATAATTTAAGCACACAATATAAATAACAACAAAAATCAATTTTTTTGGATACAAACAAAAGCAAAGAATCAATCTTTACTAAATATAATTAAACCAACATGCATAAAAATCTCATTTTGTTTCCTTTTCTTTCACTTTTAGAAAGAATCACAGTCAATATCCACCATAAACTCATTTTAAATGTGCCTCTGAGCAAGAAATGCATAAATACAAATTTACCAACTCTAAACAAAACTCATCACTGTGAGCTCATTAAATAGCACTGAAATGAGACTTTTTACCTCTAAGAATGCAATTCAATCATAGAAAGGAACCTTAGAACTAAAAAAAAGGGGTGGCGATAAAATTACCCGACAAGGTAAGGATCGGAGGAACCTTGGACAGAGAAGTTGACAACACCACCAACAAAGCCTTGTAAAAGACAAGCGTGTCTAAGTCGGTCTCTGTTCTTGGTTGTGATGGTTCTTGCTTCTGTGCATTTAGAAAGGGAGAGAGAGAGATGGAGATGGTGAATCCTTTATCCTTTCATAAAAACCAGAGTCATCAGGTGGACAACAAAGGTCCCCTTAACATGGTGGTGTTGGGTTCTCCCTCAGCTCTCTCTCCACTCCAAATGATGATCGTTTCTTCTTCAGATAATACAAGCCTAGTTCTTGGAATACAAAGCCATAGCCTTTGGTTCCAACGTTGTAGTACTGGCTTCCTTACTCAACTTGCACAATTTCAATTCGTGTCGGTCACGGGTGGGGTGGGGATTGGGAAAAGGAGGTGCTGAGTCAGCACAAGGCACAAGTTTTAAATTTCATGTGAAATCGGACCGGTTTTTATGTTTTTTACGTGTTGACCCGATTTTATACGAGTTTGACCGATTTTACCGGTTTTCGAGTTTTAAACCTGATTTTACACGTTTTATGCATTTTGACTCGTAAAATCAGTGATTTTACGAGTCAAAACTCGTTTTTAACAACCATGTTATCAGCTTTAATGACAGTCATTTTACCTAAGAGTTGTTTGTCCCATAAATGAAAGATTTTTTACATTTCCCATGAGATTTATTTGTCCCATATAAAACTGTTGAAATTCTTCCTATCCAAGTGGTCTATCTTTAAAAGAGGTGTTTTTTAGAAAACAAAATGGTAGTGTGCCTTCAATGTAGTAATTGAATAGATTTCTGAACATCTAAGATGACATGAAAAGTCATTCATCCAATAATGAGGTTAGAAGTTATTTCCCTTGTAACCTTAATCGTTCTTGCTTCCATATTTTATTTTACTTTTACTCTCTATAACTTCTGAAAAATAGTTTTGTTGAAGAATTCTCAAGCTGGTCTTGCCCTAATATGAGAAGAAAATGTCTTTGTAGGTATTTCCCATCAAAAGCTTTTTTCTTCATCCTTTTTTCCTTGAATAGAAAAACAGACCCAGAAGGAGCTAGATCTTACCCTAAGAACAGGGATATTGCTACCTCTGATAAGGAGTTCAGGTTCTAACCTGAACTAGAGGAAGTAGTAGGGGACATGAGTTTATCAGACTGGGCTCCATAACTAGAGGGTGGAAATTTAACATCAACCTCTAGTAAGGGAGAAAGTAGTTTTCCCTGTCAGAGAAGCTCTTTTCCTGTTATTACTAGGGAACCTCATGGGAGAGAAAGGCTGCCTCAGACCCCTAAAGATGATGCCCCTAACATGCTAGTTGTGGAGGGTATGATTTTTGTTAATAGTCGACAACCAAGAGAGTACATAACTCAAATGCTTGTCAGGGTCGAGCATATAAGCCAACTAACCATGGGCTTTACCCAAGATCAGTTTGAAATTATAGCCCTCTTTTGTATGTATACGATGGGGGTATTCTTTCCCTCTCCAAGGATTTATGAAGAAAGTTTTTAGATATTACAAGTTAGGTCCAAGTCAGTTGCACCCTAACGGGTGAATAATCTTATCCACTTTTAATAAGTTTCTTAAGTTTGTTAAAATTAAACCTATAGTCAATTTCTTTTAGACCTATTATCATTTAGTCGCTGACAATAGTGGTGGCAATAGAATGCATTGTTTTTTTTACCTTTTTCATCAGACCCACAAAAGTCATAAAGGGAACTTTACATGGCAAACATGTGTATGTCAAGAAATGAAGGGAATGTGGCTGATAATTAGATATACTAGGCTAGTCAACCCAAGAGATGGGATACAATAGATCTGAGGTTGTTCCTATTATTGTAAGGTACCTCCCTCTAATATGAACAATAGGCCTCGTCTGATTTTGGATGAGGAGAAAACACGTGTTGCATTGGTATCAGCCTCAAACCGAGTACAACGTCAATGGGATGGCTAAAGGGTATTACCATGCTATGTTGAAAAATATACAACTTTTTTATTCCTTGTTTCTTTATACATCTAAGTGTAACATGTTGAAAAAAAAAAGGTCTCAATCGGGTTTTGTTGGGTCGTCTAGGTCACGGGTCAACCCGGCGGGTTTTGTCGGGATTTTGCTTATCATGGTATTTTGCCTTACCTGAATCGGTCTAGCCACCAGTGACCGGGTCCCAGGTCAACTCGCTGGGCCAGTCCATGTAACAACCCAGATTTTTCTACATTCTTTTTCGCAATATATTGGAAATTTTCAGGTACCTTTTTTTTAATATACAGGTTCCACCAAAAGTTCTACCAAAATTTCAGCAAAGTCTTCCCTATACTGGTAGGTCCCAAGTTATCGACATATACCCTGTTTACACTTCTAATATCTCACATCTCATAACTCAAAATCATGACCCAATCATCCTAGGTCTCAACCCAACTCATTCTCATCAACACGACACATCTTATTCAATAACATCATATAATGTAGTTCAAATAAAAGATTTAATTTCAACTATAAACATGCATGGTCAAAAAGGTACTAAGAGTTTCAACCATTAGATTAAAGACATACATTCAAATTTACGGAAATTAAGGAAAGTGATATTAGGTTGGCAAAAAAGTCAGTAACTAAGGAAACAAGCTATTACCTTGTGATTGTGGTATCGGTAGCAAATAATAGATGTGAAACCATTGTCTGATAATACGTTAGATAATAATAAGGGATTCATGAACAAAATAAATTTGAAATATGAATAAAATGATAATGTAACAAAGGTGTTTGCTGTCTTGATGAAATATGAATGGAAGGGATGAAACCATATATGAATTAATATTAAAGTGAATATATGATTGTTTAGGCATAATGATGTGTTGGTGTAAGCGTTATTGATTAAAACTTCTGACATAGCGTACGGATAGAGACGGGACTGTTTTGTGATTAATGTCTTAATAAATATTTATGTCAAGATGGTAGCAAGACCCTGCATATTAGGCCCTTGCCTTAATTGACAACACATTATCTTGACATTCAAAGGAAAACTAGTTTGGTACATAACAAAATGGACAATACAAGTTTATTATTGGCATCGTAGATATGAGGTAAAGGCTTGGAAATTGGTTATGAAAAGCATTATTAAATTACCTTATAAGAAGTCTACCCCAAAATCAAGAATGAATTAAGGATTGTAAGCGTGATTATCTTTGTAGACATAAAGGAGTAAATGGTTAAAACATGAACATGGATGTAATACCTGTTGTGGAATGTTATGGGTTAACGGTAAGACACTAAGTTACCGTCATACAAGATAATAAATAAATAAATAAATAATTTGGCAAGCTACCTATAAGAGTAGGCGAGGAGGTCACTAGTGTACAATGTATATACATGTGATTGTGGAAATACATAGTTAATAAGGAAACTAGAAAAGAGATGAATTTAGGGAATGAAGGGAACTAATATGCACTGATGATGAGACGTAAATGAACGTTGATTCAACAATTAATACTTAATAGCAAGAGTGTTTATGCACAGAAGTTGAGTAATTATGGATACAGAGTGTGATTTGGTGGACTCTAAATAAGAATAGGATGAGAAATTATGATGGTATGAACAAGTAGTAAGGTATGAAATTATAGGAACCATGAGGATTTCTATATTGAAACACTAAATAGCTAAGATAAATCATAGTTGTTAAACTGTAAGGAGTGCAACATGAAATTGGAAGTATATATATTTGACAATTGACGACAATAATAGTTATATATAAATGTAATTGGAAAACTACGACAATGACAAGAATTACATGTTAATCGTAATGGACTTGGATGATGGATCCTGAAAATATTCAATACATTAGTTAGCCACAGTACCAAATACTAACAAGTAAATAGATATTTAGTTGACAATATGACAAGCTAAAGTTATGGAATTGAGACTAGGTCATCTGAATGGTGGATGACTCGGGTGGGTGGCATTATACTTCACTAGTGGAGTGGACAATATTTAAGATAATTGACATGTTACTTATACTTTTGTTTGGGAAGGAGATGTCATTGATAGTGTGACTAACAAGAACAATCATTAGATAAGATAAATGTGATGCTTGAGGTGTATTTGTGTTATAAATTTGGAAAGTAATTATAGGAATACTACGTATCTATGAGAAATAAAGTGATGTATAAAAGAAAACGTATGTCTAGTGGAAGCATGACATACTTCAATAGTGGGAAAATAAGGTGCAATGGTTCCTCGAGACAAACACAAGAGTTGGGCTAATAGATTATTGAATTTAATTGCTTATACTTCTATATAGAATCCAAGACGAGATTCTTGTATCCATGTTACATAAAGGAGAAAAAAAATGGGAAAAAAGTACCAAATAATATTCGCAAATATAAGTAAAAATCCTAAATTTCAAGGATGAAATTTCTTTAAGGAGGGGAGAATGTGAAAACCCTGGAATTTTATAATTTAAATATGTAGATGTGTAAACTCTCATGTAAACGTAAGACTGAAAGTGGTAATATTTCAATGAGTGATGGAAACCAAGATTAGAAATAATAGATAAATAATGATATATAATGGAAGAGATGAACCCTATAAAATGAATTTTGGTTTAGAATTCATAAGGACAGATAAACTGGTAACGTGTTTTGATGGATAAAATAATGAGAAAAATAACAAAATATTTTTAGGAAATAAGTGAGGTAATAAAGAATGCATTATAATAAAGGATAGTGCAATGAAAAAAGGTAGGACTGAAGGTGCAAGCACCGATTAAAAAATCAGTGATGTTATTTTGAAACGGTAATAAGCCCGATAAATAAATAAAGGTGGAAATCCTAAAATGAATACATTTAAAAATAATAAAATGACCGTAAAGGTTTAGAAGGATAATTGATATGATTTTTGTTTGTGAAGATTGAACAAGAAAAATCTAGATTGTTTATGAAAAGTCATGAACTGAACAAGTTTACATTAGGAAGCAGAATTCTCAATCCAATCGTAGGATCGGGATGAAATTTTGCATGGAGTCTATTAATATATTTTCCTACCTTGGTTAAATATCTCATCCCAATCGGAGTTTGGTAAAGACTAACGATTTAAGCAGAAATAAACCAGATAGTTTACATGAAAAATAAAATAAAATACATAAAGGCATGAATGAAGGACAAAATTATAATTATGAAAAAAGGTGCCTATAAAACTGCAAAGACCACCAGTTAAAAAAAATAGAAAAAATAGAGAAAAGCGGATAGAGAGAGCTGCAGATTTTGGAGTAAAACCAATAATACTCCGGTGGCCATATCTCTGGAATCCACCGTTGGATCATGCTAGGTTTTGGATATGTTGTTCTTACTATACCTATCTACTAACTGACCGGAGGGATTGGAAGGACCATAATCCATTTGACAGAAATCATCATCAGCAATGTCCTGGAAAACAAAAAGGAAATGCACCTGCAGAGCAGTTTGGTCACCGGCCGAGTTCTCTCTCTTCCACCGTTGGATCATGCTCATTCTTGGATATGTAGTGAGCCTAGATGTTGCCTTCATTCTGAACGGTGGAGATTAGAAAATCATTCTCCGGCAAGGTTTCGTGCATGTTGAACAGTAGCTCGTCTATTTTCAGGTAAGCTCGGTTTATGCAGATCTAGGAAGATCTAACCGTTGGATCATTATGATTTTGGGATATAGTATGCACAACTCTATGATATGTAGTGTTTAAAGCAATAATCAGAATTGGATGACTTATTGCCTTTTGAATCTATTGTTTTCAGGTAGTTTTTTTTTCATATACAGGTTCCACCAAAATTTCTACCAAAATTTCGGCAGAGTCTTCCCTATACTGGTAAGTCCCAAGTTATCGACATATACCCTGTTATCAAATGAATTATGGTCCTTCCAATCCCTCCCGTCAGTTAGTAGATAGGTGTAGTAAGAACAACATATCCAAAACCTAGCATGATCCAACGGTGGATTCCAGAGATATGGCCACCGGAGTATTATTGGTTTTACTCCAAAATCTGCAGCTCTCTCTATCCGTTTTTCTCTATTTTTTCTATTTTTTTAACTGATGGCCTTTGCAGTTTTATAGGCACCTTTTTCCATAATTACAATTTTATCCTTCATTCATGCCTTTATGTATTTTATTTTATTTTTCATGTAAACTATCTGGTTTATTTCTGCTTAAATCGTTAGTCTTTACCAAACTCCGATTGGGATGAGATATTTAACCAAGATAGAAAAATATATTAATAGAATTCATGCAAAATTTCATCCCGATCCTACGATTGGATTGAGAATTCTGCTTCCTAATGTAAACTTGTTCAGTTCATGACTTTTCATAAACAATCTAGATTTTTCTTGTTCAATCTTCACAAACAAAAATCATATCAATTATCCTTCTAAACCTTTACGGTCATTTTATTATTTTTAAATGTATTCATTTTAGGATTTCCACCTTTATTTATTTATCGGGCTTATTACCGTTTCAAAATAACATCACTGATTTTTTAATCGGTGCTTGCACCTTCAGTCCTACCTTTTTTCATTGCACTATCCTTTATTATAATGCATTCTTTATTACCTCACTTATTTCCTAAAAATATTTTGTTATTTTTCTCATTATTTTATCCATCAAAACACGTTACCAGTTTATCTGTCCTTATGAATTCTAAACCAAAATTCATTTTATAGCGGTCATCTCTTCCATTATATATCATTATTTATCTATTATTTCTAATCTTGGTTTCCATCACTCATTGAAATATTACCACTTTCAGTCTTACGTTTACATGAGGGTTTACACATCTACATATTTAAATTATAAATTTCCAGGGTTTTCACAGTCCAGGTTTAATAACTATAGTTGCAGCTGCCCGATGTGGGTAATATCTAGTTGAAGAGCTTGACCCGAATGTCTAAGCCTTTGCCCCCTATCTCCCAATAGTTATGTAAACAACCCCGATCTTGTGGGGTTTATCCTTATATAATGCTTTTCACTCTATGAACTTCATTTTTATAGTTCAGTTATGTTGACTTGTGTAGTCTACATGGGTCTAACACCCATAGTTAGAATAAATATTTAGGAGGGAATCCTCTAGATAATCTGTATTGGTCCAACGCCAATACTTAAAAAACTATTTAAAGTGTCAATCTTTAGCAAGAATTGAACTTTGAACTTTGCTTAACCTTAATAAGATTCAGTAGGATTCGCCCCATGTCTTGAACCAAGAGAAAATCTAAGTTGCAAGTATATCCTTATCTGTCAATGAATCTCTCAAACAAGTTGGTGGGATGCCCCTAGCCATTACATGGAGATTGATGTTGTTGCACTAAGAAGACCAAATCAAATCCTTTGAAGAGTTTAGGGCTATTGCTTTAAGGAGGTCGTGCTAATCCTTCCAAGGTGAGGCGTGTAATCACACCATAAAGACAAGTCAATCCCATTCTTGGGAAGTTGTAGGGCCATTTTCCTTGAGTGATGTCATGACAATCCCATCATTGGAGATTTGTGCAATTGCACTAAGAAGATTGAGTCAATTCCTTTCAAGGTAAATTATGCAATCACACTATAAAGACTAAGTCAATTCTATCATTGGAAGGTTGAGGGGCCATTTCTTTAGAGTGATGCCATGTTAATCCCATCATTGAAGAGTTGTGCAATTGTACTATGGAGACCATGTCAATCTCATATAAGGTAAATTATGCAATTGCACTAGGAAGACTGAGTAGGTAAATTATGCAATTGCACTAGGAAAACTGAGTAGGTAAATTATGCAATGGTTAAATAAGTATCTTTTTAAAGAGAGAGTGCGATGATATTTTAGAGAGAGATGTTCTGAAAATATATATGTAGTACAGAATGGAGATTTGGAATGTGATACTTGAAGGATTCACAGGGTATATATATATATAGCCCATACGTCTTGTCGTTTTGTAAGGAGAAGAAGATAAATAATATATAATTTCGTTCCGATAGTATCAATAAAGGATAAATATCTCATACACATCATTAATCTGTTTATAAATATCCTTAATATAAAATATCTCTTCGATGGCCAAACACTATCAAAGCCAACCATCCTTGGCATTCCTTCTCAATCACCGACAACCAACCGCAAATCATGTTTATAAAAAAACACAAAAAAAAAAAATATAATTCTCCCCGGTTGATGGTGCTCTAAGGTTCATTAATAAAAGACGAACTACACTATTCAGAGAGTGAATCTCATGGCCTGCAGGCCTCCGTCACGAGCATTCTCCACTGCAATTTCTGTCGCTTGTGAAGTTTGTTTTATCCTCTTTCTTTGTCGTTTTTGGAACGACGTCTCACCAGTACTTATCTTGG
>Ga0325411_1007819_pt1 | contig 11639 bp, 5 predicted proteins | sample PopdelMetagenome_13_FD_206181 | JGI IMG/M metagenome (GOLD analysis project Ga0325411, IMG submission 206181) | Populus deltoides microbial communities from Bellville, Georgia, United States - Xylem-PdIQD-R4 | ecosystem: Host-associated > Plants > Phyllosphere > Stem > Wood/Secondary xylem...
TATATATATATATATATATATATATATATATCAATTTCTATGTTTATAATTAACTATTCTTTCTCTATTAACACCATCCCATCAATACACACAAATAATTACATTTATCCAATTCTTCGCAAAACAATACATGGTTGGCCAAGGTTTATTTTCATTCCATAATCCAATCTTTAATTATTTATAAATTTTCATTAAACATGTTAAAATAACTCAATTTTTTAATTATAAACCATTAACACAATTTTTTAATTTTTGTGCATTTACCCTAATTCACAATATACACACACACTAACAAGAAAATCAATTAAAAATTGATAATTTATTTAATCTAATTATAATCATCATCGACACATCTTCATGTGCTAAATATATACAATAATCAAACATTCACTTTAGTTCATAATTTCCTCACTGTTTATCCATTACAGTGACACAAATTTAACATAAAAATCTATTTATCTAACAATCACATGAGCTTTAAACTTGCATAATTGAGTTTAGAACTCCTTACTCAACAATCACATGAGCTTCAAATGCTAATCAATAAAAAAAAAATTTCACCCTTTCTTTCTTTTGGCTCACTTTATCGTGATTTCTTTCATTAATTTCTAATTCTCTCACTTGATTTCCCTTCTTAAAATTATTGTGTTTAAATTTTGATCCTCTCACCTACCATGCTCTAAATCATGATTTTTTCTAAATTTTCTAAGTAAAAACCAAGAAAGATGAAAAAGTCCCTTCTTCTTTTTCTTTTCCTCTTCCAACAGAATCAGCTATTTTAAGGAGAAAAAGAAAATGAAAATTTCAATTTATTCAACTTATTTATGAAAATATCATTATTAAGTCTACATGTTTTTTTTTGTCCGGCTGTCAACATTATTATACAACATTCCTAAACCTAGATTGTCTTAAAATATTAACCTAAGATAGAACAATGTGTCATAAAACTCATTATAAGATTTCAGCTCGATCTGACAGTTAGGTTGAGAGTTATGTTTGATTATGTAAAACTAGTTAGTAGGTGAATTTACATCAAAAATCTAAATTTTCTTGTGTCGTCTTTTCTTGGATTGTATTATTTATTCCACTAAATTCTTGTGACCATTTTTTTATTTTAAAATATATTTATTTTATTTTTTAATCATTTAATTTATTTATTAACTTGTTACTGTATCACAATAACATTATCGATTTTTTATTAGGGTTTACACACCAATATGTTTTTCTTGTCATTCTTACTTTTCTTACCTATTGATTGTATATTTAAACTCATTTTAATTAATAATTTTTTTTACTAATTATTGATTTTATTTTCAAACTTTAATTAATTAAAATATTATCTTTATCATTACTCGGAATTCAATATATTTATAATTTATACATTAATTATTTGTATGCCAAGTAAATATTTTATATAAATATCTCCATGTCCGATTTTTTTTTTAATTTTCCTTTTATAAATCATTTAATTGGCAAGTAAATTATTTATAAAGTGTAGTATTATTCCCACTCAAAGTCTAAAATAGCCTTATTTAATGTGTTTCTTTAATTTTTATTAAGATCTTAAAAGTAATTGATTTTAAAGTGTACCTTCTTTATGTTCTTAAAGAAAGAATATATAATAAAAATATGTAATAGATTACGCCTAAATAGTTATAACTTCACTTACTAAAAATACAAGTAAAGTTTTTTTTCTTACTAAATTTACGCTGAGTTGACAGATATTGAAAATTTCATGTATAAGATACTATATAAATCATGATTATAAATCTTTTCAAGTATCAAATATTATAAACTATAAATCATAAATTATATATTATCAATATTATAAACTATAAATCATAAATTATATATTGTTTTCTTAAGAAAATAAATCATAAATTATATATTATATGCATTTCCCATCTGCATATGCTAACAATATTAAACAAGGGCTCGTAAACACAATTATCTATGACATAAGGAATGATTTAAAAATAAAAACAGTAGGCTGGATATAATTAATAGTTAAAGTTTCTGCATATAATTTTTCATTATGCGTCATTGTATGAACAGATAGCAATTAGCAGAAACTTCTAAATATTTCTTTTTTATTAATATGGTATTCAGGCCAGCTTGCGCGTACCTCGATTAATTTCACGAGTCCTGAAATTAATAATTATATAAGCTTCCAATGATCATTATATTAGCAATTATAGAGCTCGAACCTGAGACTACAGGAAAAGTAAACTTTTTAATCTCAAGCTGTTATTATTGAAACAACTAGTAGATGTTTCCTTCTAAGAGTGTATTTGGTATTGTGGTAGCTGTTGTGGTTGTGGTTTGAAAAAAGTTGTTTTATAAAAAGTACTTTTAGTTGAGGTTGGTTTGGAAAAATATATGTTTGGTTAAAACTGTGGTTGAAATTGAGGTTGAACAAAAAGTAGTTTAATGTGTTTGGTTAAAAATACTTTTCAAATTGAAGTTATAAAATAACTAAAAAAAATATACATTAATATTAATATTTTTAATTAAAATATTATATATTTAACTACTGCTATTATATTATAAAATAAATAATATTTTATGTAAAATATTTTTTATTATTCTATTAAATTATTTATAATTTTATTATATATAAAATTCATCCGATAAAAATTATTATTTTCATGTTTTTTAACCGTATAACAAATTAATAAATATAATGTGATCGTTAGACGCACCAATCACATTTAATAATTTTTTATTTTTTCATTAAACTTGCACTCCCTATCTGAAGCTGAAAGCAACCACTACACCCCGCGTCTCTCTTCACTGCCATCTCCCCCTTCCACTGTGTCCCTCTCTTGGCAGAACCTCAACTGGAACCAAAACCAACACTGCCATTAACTAACCCCCTCACCAATACTAGCCCTCACCTATTTACCTCCACGAATCAGCCCTCTCCCTCACAAACCCAGTAGCCTCTCACATCTTCCACTACCAACACGCCCATAGTGAACCAACCCAACCATCAAACCACCACATAGCCAGCCCTATGTCTTCCTCACATAGACCCAAAAACCCATCTCATCCAGTCACCCAAAACCCATCTGCATCTTTGTTTCAAACCATCAACCCATTAGATTCCCCTAACCAACGGTCAGCTAAGCATCCCCCATCGACCCAACACACACCAACCTATTCGAAAGAACCTAGACCCAAACAACCATAGACCATTGCCACAACCTCCAATGCTCTCCAACAACACTTGTGGTTTTCTCATCTGGACAAAGATACACCCAAAACTCAAAGCAAGATCTTTGCTTTAACTTAGACGATTCAAGGATGTGGCTGATATGCTTCAGGACAACATTCCTAGCCTTAAAATGGAAAATGACGATTCGAGCTCAATTTTTGCTTCAGATAGGTCTTCCCGAGCTCAAGTTAACTTGTTGCTATATGAGAAAATTGATCCAAGTTTCCTGAAGCACTTGTCAAGGAAGAGGAGAACGATTTTTTATACTGTGTTTATAAACATAGTTGCAATAAATAGAGAACGTAGGATTGTAAAAAACATGTAGTTTCTGCTTCATCAAAACTGAGGTTCAAACGCAGTTAAAGGTGGGATCCATACATAAAAGTTGCGGCTCGTTTTGTAACCAAACAATATATTACTACTGTTTTAATAAAAACGCTACCGTAAACGCCAAGTCAAACGGGCTCTAAATAATTTATTAATGCGTGATATGATCATTTCCGCATACCTTAAGTAATTTCATGTTTCGGAAACGTCATTCCCTTTACAGCCACTGGGCAGCATTTAGGTCAAATATTACGTGTTCATACTTGCGGCTCAAGCTGCTACCACGCAAGCAAGCTCAATCTTTAATTATTTTTTCTTTATTCAAAAAATCAAGATTTATTATCTATTGGATTTATTGTAAGTTGAATAATTTATCTTATTTTAAAGTTTAAACTTTGAATCTTTGTACTGTATATATTTGCTGGTGTGAAAAAATGTAAATACTTTGGGGTGCAGTTTGTAGTTAATTAGCCCTCGCATAAAATAAAATAAAAATAATAGAAGCTAGCAACTGCTGATGGGTTGGCAGTAACTAGGGGTGAGTAAAAAATTTATAAAATTGATTAAACTGAAAAAATAAAAAATAATTTAAAAAATTAAATCTTGAAAAAAAACTGATTAAACTGATTAAAATTTTGAAAAAACTGGCCGGTTCGATTTCGGTTTTATAAGCCCGAAACTAAAAAAATCGAACCAAACTGAACCCAAACCGGAAAAAATAAAGTCAAACCGGTTTGAACCAGTTTTTGTCTTAAAACACTGAACCAAAACCGATTAGTTTAAACTAATTTCAATTTAAAAACAAAAATTTCAATTTAATTATTTTATTTTATAAAAACTTAACCCAACAAAAACTAATCACCTCTCGCAGCAATAGGTGCTAGCGATGGCTAATTTCTATGGTCGACTGCAGATCGATCCTAGCAATGCCACTGCTCCTGGACCGTTTAGTTTGGCTAATGGTGTCATTTTTGCTGGCTCCACACTTCGAAAAGGACCCATCTATGCAGTTGAAGCAAAGACAGGAAAAGTTCTGTGGTCATATCAAACTGGAGCCACTGTGTACGATGGTGTTTCAGTCGGCAATGGGTGCATTTATCTTGGTAATGGGTATACGGTTAGCGTCGGAGCTCTTGATCCTTCATTTATGCTATTAAAAAATCATTTTAATTTGATGGCTCTGGATACAATTAAATACCTGAACATAAACGTGTTATGGGGTTCCATTTGCGTTCTTCACTACTAATTATTGCTGAAATAATTATATTAAAAAAAAAAAGCAAATAAAAGCTCTCTGAAATGTCTGCAATTTAAATTTAGACATTACTTGTCCGAAAATTAATTTTTATTATACTTATGAGGGAATACGTAGTCTTTAATTCCGATGATTAAATTAAATCTCTGTTGTCAATGATGGGCTTGAGCTGGTAATGGATTCAAACAACAGATATTAGCATATTACTTAGAGAATAATTGTACAGATATGAAGAGTATTATTCTAATGGAAATTACATAGGATTAATATCTTAATATCAGTATGATGTGAAAAACCCGCAACTCAGAAGTTAACTCAATTAAAAATCAAGTCGGTATTGACTCGATCAAATTAATTGACTCGATTATATTGACCTATAATCTGATTGACCTAGTTAAACCCAATCTAAATCTATCTAGATCAACACCAAATAACTTTTAAAAAATAAAATAAAACATTATTGTTTTGAACAAAAAAAAAATAGATCCATATTGATTAGGTAACTTTTGAGTTAAGCTGACAAGACAGTAACTCCACTCTGTTTCTAGACTAATACTAGAAAATTATATAAAATTATTCTTAAAATTCCATCTAGCAGTTTAAATTTTTAGATTAAGATAGTTTTTTTAAAAAATTATATTAGTCTTATTGATCAAATAATCATATAATTTCCATATAGATGCATGCTGGATCAGGAAATGGAAGTGGTGTTCTAATTAACTTGGCCATTAATGGAGAAGGGAGTTCTTCTTCTCTTTACAAAAGGATTAGTCTTAAAAGCTGGCTTCTGGGGTATGAAGGAAGGAACCATTCAAAACTTGATGCTTCCCTGCTTGGAAAACGAAGTCAACTCTGTTGATGATAGAGGTGTAGAGAGTTGACTATTCATATTCTAATCATTTGAAGATCTCGTAAACGTCGACCTAGTTAAACATTAAGAAAAAAGAAACATCATACCTTTACGTGAGGTTCCCATTCGGACTTCATAAAGAAATATGCAATTCGAACTCACGCAATATAACTCGGCTGGAATCTTATTGCAATTCGAACTCACGCAATATAACTCGGCTCGAATCTTATTCAATTCGAACTCACGCAATTTAACGTTAAATTAAATTAAATTAAAAAGCCCCAATCCAATTTTACAAACCACCTCTCTAGTAACTAGATACTAGGCAAACAAATAGGTGTGTCTACTCTGTTTTTTTTAAAATTAAAATAGAAGGCAACACAATTTGAAAAAAAAAAAAAAACTCAAACACATAGATTGAGCTGTGATCCATCAAGATATTTATGTTGTGCTATCCAAGCCCGTATACTTTCTTGACTTGTTTTAAGGTTCTTTTTTCTAAACTATAAACTTAAAATTTAATTTCTTTAAAATGAAATAATTTAAAATATACTAAATATATTATTTTTTTAAATTATTAAATTAATTAAGAATAGATTTTAAATATTTTTTTATTAAATACCATTAATTTTTACTTTTTTTTTAAATAAAATTATAATTGTCTTTTGATAATATTAGTAAGTACTTTTTTATAGCCCAATATGATCAATTTTTTTTTTTAAATATTGTTATGTTGCTTTCTTTCAAGTGTTTATTTTTTTTTTTATCATTTTGTTAAATAAAAATTAGTTTAAAAAATGAAGTTATCAAATCCCATCAAGTATATAATCTGATTCATAGGATTAGCAAGTTAATCCAAGTTGATTCAAGATATTGTCGTCTCAATATTAAAAAAAAAATGTCTTGAATTTTTTAAGTCAAACTAGATTTTTCTACTAATTCGGGTTACTTTTAAGCTTGTCAAGTCAATTGAGTGACATCATATCAACTCATATACAGTTTAATTTGAAACATAAGTTAGGCAAAGGGTTAGGTTGAGAGATTTTAAGGTTGACTTATTGGATCGGACTAACAAAATTGCGAGATAGTTTTTTGAGAATGCACAAGCATTGTATTATTCTTATATTTTTAAATTCAATCGCAACAAAATCATTATGATGTTATTTTTTTATTAAAACTTTTTTTTAAATAATGATAGAACGTCGTCTTAGAAACAAATAATTTAGAAAATAATTCTAAAAGAAACATTTAACACATCAATGAGACAAAAAGGTTGTAGTTAGAGATATTTTTTTTTATCCTTGGTCTTATTCTCAATCATCGAGATCTTTTCGGTATGTGTTTTAATCACTTTTGGTTTTTATTAATTGTTAGATTTTTACAAAAAACAAAAAAACAAAATTGTTTAAATTAAAGATATTAATAAGATATCTTTAATTAGTGTTAATATTTTTTTTAATATTTATTAGTGCATATGATTCTTGATCTATTTTATTTAACGTACATATCAAAATTTAATTTCATAATTCATAATTTTCTTACTGTTAAAAAACATGTTTGCGACATCTACATATAATTTTTTTGCGATGTAAAAAAACAAACTTTTGTTCCGACATACAACATAATAAAGGTTTATTAAGTAGTAAATAAACTAAAAAAAAATTTATTTTATCGTTCAACAAGAGGAATGTGAATTGCTATAGTGCATCCCGTTTTTACCCCTCATAGTTTTTCCTTGAACAATTATAAAATAATGCCCACTGAATTTTTTTTCTTTTCAATTTCATCCTTTTACACTATATTAACAAGGGTTTATGTTTTATAATTTTTTTTATTTGCATTCTCTAATATATTTGCGGTGGTGAGAAACATCCCGATATTAAATTGAAGGTCAATTTTACAAAATAGAATTTAAGTTTATAGTTTTTAAGAAATTGAAACAATAAGGACCAAAGTTAACACTAAAAAATACCACCCTTTTTTTTACTATTCATGGGACATGGAAAACTATAGTTTGATCCCTGAAGTTTTTAATTTCTTATGTTTGGTTCCATATTATTTTAGAATTTTACATTTCAGTCCCTGGATATTAAGAAAAATAAAGAGTCACCAGAAAAAAGAAGAGAAAAAAAATTATTTGGTCAATCACATTCTAGTAAAAAAAAAATATTGACCTTAGTGTCAATGAGTTTGTATTGAAGAGTGAGGTTCAACAGAGGTGATGTTTTCCTCTAAACATGTCATGAAAAATAGATTATGACCCATGAAATTATATTTTATTCGGTTAAATTTTGAGTTTTTAGAGTGATTAGAGGATTTTTTTTTGGGTTCAAAATGAATTTATTTAGGTTTATCAAGTTTTTCTTTGGTGTTTTGTTTTTTGTGAAAACAAGTTTAAAATATAGTTTTTAAAACTTTAAAACTCAGAGCCCTACTTTTCCATCATTGGAGGTGGCCAAAAAGTTAACCAAAAAGCAATGTGTCATCAACTTAGGCATGCAATACGCTGCCTAGCATATTAAAAAAATTAGGTGGATGACATACTGCCCGCCTGTTAAAAAAAAGTCAGGCATGTGGGTCTAGTTTTCCAAGCCTAAAAGCCCTTAGACTTCTAATCGAGAGCTAGACACACATATCTTTTTTGTTAGATATTATTTTTATCTATTTTAATCCTTTTAAATTAAATTCTATTTAAATCAATATATTAGAATAATATTTAAGAGATTATTCAATTATGCCAATATTTTAAAGAAAACTAAAGCTTTTGTATAATGATATTAGCAATTGATTTATGAACAATTACGTATTAGTCTAATATACAAAAATCTTAAAATATTATCTTATTAATATTGAATATGAATAAAATATCTATTTTGTATTTTTTTAATTATAAAATTTTTATATAATATTTTCAAATTCACTTTTTTTATATTTTTCATATATGTGTGTAAACATGATCGATTAATAATTTTGTTTTTTTTTTAATAAAATGGGTCGTAACAATAGAGTTTTTTTAAAAAAATTAAATTGCTTTGCTTTTCTTAGAATTATTATTATTATTATTATTATTATTATTATTATTATTATATATAATATTTTCATGTATATGATTGTATATATAATATTTTCATGTATATGATTGTAAAAAAATAAGATGAACCACAAACACTGCTCATACAAGTCTATATGATGTCAATACAAATGTTGGTAGCCAGCGAGTGTTTCTTCTAGTTTTGATCTTGGTGATACGTGTGGTGTGGATAAAAATATCAGTGTAAATGCAAGTAATATAGGGAGATTTTTTTGTTGGTGTGTTTGTGGTTTGAACATAGATTTTAATATTGTAAACACAAATGGTGTTTTTGTTAATGTTTTCACTGATGTAGATAGTGGTGGTGATTTTGTTATTATAGATGGTGCTGGTGTTTATATTGATGGGTTTTTTTATTAGTGTAGACGGTGTTAGTGTTTTTGCGAAAAAAAATACAAGGGTATTATAATATAAAATTTTTTCATGATGTCAAGCAACCCACAACAAATATGATACAACTTTAGGAAAGTCAAGAAATCGGGTTTGATAAAAGTGTGATATAATGAAAACTTATCTCAAGATATTAGCATTATTGGAACAAGAAACTCTCACTCAACGAATACTAATTCGTAAACAAGAAGTATAAAGAAAACACCACAAGGTCAGTTGTGTCTTGATAAGTCAAATTTTTTTTATCCTAGCAAAAAAAAAACTTGTTGCATCACGTAAAATAAAATTTTATTTTATAAATTCATGGTTGCTGAAAATTTTAGCTTAAAAAAGCTTGTATAATAATTCAACTAGAAACCCTAATGACCCAAAACTTTTGGGCTAATATTTACACACTTATAATAAACTTAAAGTGTGTTAACTAAGCCTAAACATGAAGAAAATAATAAAAATAACAAATTTGATATATAAACTAAAGTAGTTGCATCTAATTAAACAAAATAACCTAAGATAAATAATTTTCATAGTTTAAATAATGTCATGAATGAAATTTATATCTTAGAAACACTAAGGTTTTTGTTGCCACCTTTAGATATCCAACATAAGCTATGAAATTGATTGCTGAAGCGGCTTCTCTTTTAGTGTTTTTGTTTGTCTAGAATAATTAATTGTAATTTTAAGGAATTCTCTTGAAATATTTGTTGTCTTCTTTTAACTTTCCTTGTATGATTAAAAAAATCTCTAAAATAAGCTAATCAATTTGTCATTAAATATCATAAGCTCTTATTTTCTTGTGTAGTTAGGATGAATAAAGAATCCTTGTAAAAAAAAAGGATTTTATAGCATTAATGAATCATCATCACACTTAGAAATTATGTTGCAGTCTATTAAAGATCCTTGTAAAACTAGAAAATTTCTAAAACAAGTTGTTACATCCTTATAGGAAAAGAATCCTTACCAAATAGAAAGTTCATAAGTAAAAAAAAATAAATAATAAAATTTGTACAATATATTGCAAGGCCTTCCCAAACTCCAATTGACTTGAAAGTTTGCCTCAACATAGAACAATATTCCAGGAAACTTTAGGTAAATTTTCATCTCAATCCAACAGTCGGATTGAGAATTATAATTATTATCGTAAAATTAGACAGTAAATATAATTGCACTAGAATTTGAATTTTCTTGTTCAACTTTTTCTTGGATGGTGTCATATTAAAGGAAAAACCACGTGGTCAAATTTCATATTTCAATTCAATGTAAATATGCGTCATTCATTAATTTATAGTTTTGTTTATGCAACCTGCCTTAAAAAAAAAACTGATGTATTTCCATCGGTCACAATCACAAGAATCATAAAAATACCAAAATGAAGCTGGAAATGAATGAAGAATCTTGGTTGTAATTCATTATGATATGTTAATGAAGATCCAACAAATGCTCATAGGATTATTTGGTTTAATTTTGTTGCTTAGCGAAGTAACAATTAGTTATTAATTTTGACATTGTTCATAACCTAAACAGAAAAGGGAGATTACTTTCTATTCACCTCCATTTCATGTCAATTGGATTCTAGATTTTGATTTCAGATCATGTAATAGTTATTAGTTTTATGAAAAAACTGTTGCAATTCTAATGAAATACTCAAATGGTTATTCAAGTACCAAAATTTGTTACATACCACTTCCATTACTCATTCATCGAGATAACAGCACAATCAAACACAGCGTGATGAACACTAAAGAAGCCATGTTCTTCAACCATGTTCTTCTTAGCTTCTAGTTGGAGAATCGCTTCATGTAGCTCTCCCTATCAGACCTTTTTAACCCGACAATAAATTTGTATGGTCTGGAGGATCAATAAACCTGAAGAAGCCACTGCCTTTTCTCCTAGGTTTTGGACAAGCATGAAACCTCATACCTGGGCTATCATTTGTCCATGATGTCCATCTGGGTGTCTTCAAACTACATCCACACTTTATTTCTGGATCATCGTAATCCCACATCGATGACTGACAAATTGCGAAGCTCATTAATTTCGATGAGATTCACAATTCACTACTTTATCACTCACCACATCTGCTTATATGCCCATTTTTCTTGTGTATAATGAATAACAGACACCTCCAGTTAGGGACAGAAAGGATCATTTAGCAGCAATATTTCTCCCTCTCTCTTCTCTATTTCCCTCCCTTAAATCTCTAAAATCTCCAAACAAACCATAATATGAAAGGCCAGCTCACACGATTGTTGTTGATGAGCTACTGAACGGATGGCATGGAAATCTAAAAACAGAACTGTTTATATTTCAGCAACAAATAAATAACAAGTTTTAAGAAATTTGTACAATATAGGTAGCGAGAAATACCAGTTTCACCAAAGAATCAAAAATGAATGGTGAGTTTTACCTACATCATACTTATCGGACATTTGAGATTTTTATTATGCACGAATTTGGCTGAAAATACATCATTCATTTTACAAATAAGTTTGTTCCGCTAGAATTGAAAAGG
>Ga0325411_1007821_pt1 | contig 11636 bp, 8 predicted proteins | sample PopdelMetagenome_13_FD_206181 | JGI IMG/M metagenome (GOLD analysis project Ga0325411, IMG submission 206181) | Populus deltoides microbial communities from Bellville, Georgia, United States - Xylem-PdIQD-R4 | ecosystem: Host-associated > Plants > Phyllosphere > Stem > Wood/Secondary xylem...
CCTCAAATATCCTTAAACGCATGCTACATACGTAACTCGCCTTCTCTACTTGTCAGTTACCCGTGAACGCATGTCCGAGTAGCCGATTAGGGAGTTATTTTTCGTTTAACAATAATATTATGAGACATTTGCTGGGCTTTAATTAGTATGATAAAAGATAATAATTAAAGAATACACTGTCAAATTCCTTTCGAGGAACGAGAGGACAAAGCTAGGTGCCATACAGGATAAGCTTCTTTTAGCAGAAGCAATTGATGACCTCATGTCCTCACCTGCAAACGGTAATCCTCGTCCCTTCGAGTGCTCATGGGTTAGAGCCACCAACATCTGGAAGACTTCGTCGCATCAACACCCTCATTGAGGTCTTGCTATTTTTCTCTTCTTCCTTTTCCTTTTCTTCTGTTTTGCTAAGGTAACTGTGAAGTTCATAATTTATTCTGGTTAAACAAGAAAATGGAGACTGTCATTGTCTCTCCCTCTGCATGCATAGATGGACATGAATGATTGGTTAGTGCCATCATCAGCTAAGATGTTTATATTCACCTAACAGAAAGCACGCTAGCAGTTTCTTTATGAGACATATCTTCTCTCCCATAACCGAGACTTCAGAACTAAAGAGACAGATGCTGTATAATTTGGACACGAACAAGTGCCATCTCAAATGAATTCAGGACATAGAAGCACAGATAGGAAGGCCTTGTTATTACTATACTGAAGTTTACATTGATTTCCACTAAAAATAACGGGGAAGCAGGAAAACAAAAATTTACATTGATAGGCCATCTTGGGGAGCAGGCTGATAAAGAGACACGGTACAGAAATAACAAAAATTTCAAGGATTTCAAGTGGAAAAAGTCTTTCCTCTTCCATTGCTCTCGGGTCATGAGGTCAAGCTATCTCTGTTCTTGGTAGATAAACGTTTCAAAAACTCGTACGTTGTGATCATGGTTGTTGCAGACATTGACATTGAAACCCACCTTGGTCCCAATCCTCTATAACAAGCTGCAAAACCACCTTCCTTCACCAAGTTCCTAACTGTTTGCATAACTGTCAATGGCCTTGTTCTTCCATTTTCCTCTCCATCCAAAACCTGCAAGCGTGTCTTAATTGTGTCAAGTGGCATAGTAATCATAGCCGAAACTCCACTAGCCATGGCTGCACATACCCCCTGTACTGCCACCATTTCCTTTGAACCCGGCCTATAACCACAACCCCCACCACCATTTACAGCATTCTCATCTTTCTTGCTGGCATAGCAACCAATACCACCCCACACAAGCCTATGAGCCACAGAGTAAGATGCCCACCAAACTGCATTAGATGGTGCATAAGTCAATATTGATATCCCAAATCCTCTATACAACCCTCTTGGACCATCCGCATTCAAAATCTTCCTAAATGCATCAATACCATTCATATACCTACACGAACTCGAACTGGGGATCATATTCTTGCTACTCTTGATGCTGCTACCATTACAATCTTGTACCATGAGTCTTTGGCTCACAACATCAATTGGGGTCCAAACTACCTGCGCAGCCATGGCAGAACTCAACCCAGCAGCAGCATTAGCAATAGCTGTTGCTGTAGTATCTGAAAACCCTAACCTAACAGTTGCAGTCCCAACATTACTCTTAGTAACCTCAAGCGCCGTCATGTAAAGTGCACGAGCTGGGATTGTACCCATCAAAGAAGTACCAAAACCCCTATAGAATCCTCTCACACCTTCATGATTCATAATTGACAATGACAATTTGAGGGACGAGATTTGCGTGGGAAAAACCTGTTGCCTAGTCTTTAAAACAACAACAGGGTAGAGAGCAGCTGATACACCTGAAAATAATGCTGCCCCAAGAAAGAAAAACTTCGACTTGTCAAGCATATGCCAATCTATATCAGCTGGTAGATGAATCTCTGATGCCGAATTATCCTCGGCAGCACTCAAACTCATCTTAGCCACTTTTAAAACACTAAATCACCAACAAGCCCTTTTAGCTCAACTAGATAAAAAGTCTTTGATACCCAAAACAAGCTCCCTCTCCTTTTTGCTCAGCTCAACCAGCGATGCACTTAAGCTGATTAAAACCCAACAGAAATGAACTGAACCCAGATCCAAAAAGTCTTAATCTTCACTATTCCAACTACTAATTGGCTATACAATTATGTATATTGAAAAATAAAAAACCCAAATCTAAAGCACAAAAAGGAGAAAGACTGATTCTTGAACAAAATGAAAATGAAACACTAGGAAGATATGTAGGAGTTATGTGAAATAAAAGTTAGAGATTGGAGGTGTTGGGTTTTTCTTTCTCCTTCTGTGCCAACAAATTTCAGACCAGTGGATCACCATGAAAGGGATAACTAAGAACAGATAGACAGTGGTGAAATCAGAATCTTACCGGAAATAAGTCCTAAGGTTGTTGCTATTCTTTACCGCTGGGGGAATTAAAAAAAAAAACTTAGAATAAAATATGTAAATAATAACGAAGAGAAAGTGAAGGCATACCACAAATAGTGGATGAAGCAGAGATTGCGAGTGTGTGCTAATGCTAATTTAACGGAAAAGGAAAGACAAGAGAATAGATTTTAGAGAGGATCGAGGAAAGTGGACACATGTCTGTTAATTTTTTTAGGGTTAGGAAATAGGAAGAGCGAGGGGAGGCCCTTTGTTACCTTGTGTTTTCCTCCTGCTCTGATCAGATCTTTAGGCCTGGGCTGGGCTACTACATTATTCAATGAATGCCTTAACTAGCTACCATTTATAATTTCTAATTATAATGAATAAAATAAATTTATAGTATGATTATAACAATTAGATTGAATTTTAATTTTTTTTATTTAATCTTCCTATAATATACTAAAATTTTATAGTATGATTGTAACCATCAGATTGAATTTCAATTTTTTTATTTAATCTTTTTATAATATACTGAGATAAAAAAGAATGGGGGATTTGAATAAAAAATTAAAGAAACAAAATTCTGAAAATAAAAATAATAAATTGATATGTCATTAACTCAATTCAAAAGTCTAGACATCTATTCCTATAAATTCGTTGATCATCAATGTAAAATAAATATCCTTTCAATTCAAACAAATAAATTTGATGTCGCTTAAAGCTGAGAGGAATCAAAGAGATTATGAGTAAATTAATTAGATAAAATTTTCTAATCAATTTCTTACCATCAAACAAATTTAATATTGAAAAACAATTTTAATTCACTCGACAGTAGTCTTAGGAGCAAAGTTTGTAAAATTTATTCTAAGCAACTGTTCAAAAACTTGAGCAATTTAACTTTAGCTTATTCATCTCTAATAAATTAAAGTGATAATTACAGCAATCAAGTTAACTCATTTGCTTCTTATTCTAGTCCCTAACAATAATTACGGATTGAAAGAAACTAGAAAGCACGTATATACCATCTCAAAACAATTCAATAAGCATCAACAAAAATCAATAGCATAATTCTAAAATAAAAATAAATAAGTACTTGAATATGAAAGAATTACAATGATAACGTTACTTTTCACAACTTAATAATGGAGATTGTGTATATTCTCCTTGAACTGAAAGCCAAAGTTTAGTTCATAGCTCCTGAAAAATTAACAAAAACAAAGAGAAAAAAATGCTGCTGCGATTTGCTTCCTTTATTCCTTCTTTCAGCTGTAGTCTTTCGTAAGGATTCTTCTCTTGATTAAAAGTCTTTAATGTTACTTAATTCCTTCTTCTTTATCTGGTTATTAGGTTGATTAAATCCCTCATAATTTGTGTTGAAAACTGACTCTGCTGCTATCACAACTCTATTGTAATTAGACTCTACTGCAACTTATACTTTGTTTTTTACTTGGTTTCTTTCAATATCCAGTTATTCCAGCTGTATTTTTTTATTCATGGAATGTTAGAGGTTTTATTTGGACCTTTCTTGAATTCTAAGGCCCACCGTTTCTATGTCAAACTCTCAGTCGTAGTGGGATGCTCAACACCATTAATTTCCTTATCAGATTTGGAGACTAATCTTATCTTTCAGCTTATGTATGGATTGTTGCCTTTAAAAATATTTTATCTGACTTGACATCCTTCATAAAAATTGTATTCCTGGATGTGTAGATAATTTTGGATTTTTGAATTGCATGATTTTGATATTTAAGGCTCAAGATATGCTTATTTGAATCTGTAGTGTGAAAGCGGAGAATCCTGCTGTAAGTAGGATTTTGGCCTGATTTTACAGGTCTGATTAGTAGTCCAAACAAACTTGGATTTCTTTCCATAATACCTTCTTAGAAAGCTTAATATGTGTACTTTAAATTTTATGGAGTCCACATCACATTTTGAAATTATAACGTGATGAAAAACTATCACAAGAAGCAAGGTCTGAAATATTAAATGCAGAAATTCTTATATTTTAGCAATTAATTCACAAAGTTTCTTAGGCATGCCAAACTCATAAAAATAACTTTCAATAAGCTCAAAATACATTAAAAAGCATAGTGTGAAAGGAATACAAACATATGTATATTTTTGCACTTATCAAATTCCCCCACACTTAGCTTTTGCACGTCCTCGGACAAAATTTTAATTTTACTTTTTCAATATAAAAAATGTAATGCCATCAACGAACAACAATTAAACTCTCAAACTATTATAACATATCATGAATGACATTCCAATCAATTTAAAATTTTTTTTATCAAGTGTTTTTACTTTAGAATAAAATAACCACATAGTAGACCTCACATGAATGATCACTTAATTCTCGTGTGTTTGAAAGGTTAGTGTTTCACTTAAATTCATTCCAATGGAAAGGTTAGTGTTTCACTTGAAAGGTTAGTGTCTCCTAAATTTAGTTACTTTAGTCCTAAAGAAAATAACTTGACTAAACAATCTTTAAAAAAAGCCAAATCATCATGCAATCATGTTTGATTTTCTTAGGAGTTCAATTGAGAATTCATTAATGATATTAACAATTGACTAAACAATCTTTTTTAAAAAACAAAATCATTATTCAATCATGTTATGATTTTTTTACTAGCTCATTTGAAAATTCGTTAATGATATTAACAATCAAGACATTGAAATAACATTACCACAAAAAATATTTTGGTTCCACAAATATAAAAATTATGTTTGTAATAGATAGCCCCTAAATCAATAATTTTAAAACATGAAGATGTAGACATATTAGAATTGCTAAAGCAGAGCATAATGCCATTGACATAAAAATGATAAAAATAGAGCATAATGCCACCAACATAGATAGCCCCTAAATCCCCCCACACTTAATATGGAAATTGTCCTAAATGACTGTGCTAAAAAAAGATGGGGAAGTAAAGAAAACTGCCATGAATGTGTTTCATTTTGAGCAATGTTGTATAGCTGAATTATTGAGGGATGATTCGATAACTGAAAAGCAGTATGTCCTTTAGTGTGCTTTGTAGTTCCAACCAAAGGAATAAAGTTTGTGGAGAAAATATGGAGGAGAAAATTCAAATTAAACAATACTGAAAATAGAGAAAGCAATAAAATGAACTAAACAAACAATTTTTTTTTTATCGGTTGTGGTGCAACACCATGCTTAGATTGCCTCCCTAAAATGTCTTTCTTTATTTTCTTTGGCTAGACAACTCTTAATAGTTTTTCTTCTTGGACTTCAGTTAGATCATTTATAATAATTGTAACATGCCCATTTTCGAGACCACACATTAATCACAAAAGGGGAAAAACATGGTAGATTTTTTTTAAAACTAGATTCATACAAGGTTCACCGAAATTTCTATTGAAATTTTGGTAGAGTATCCTTTAAACTGGGAGGTCGCAAGTTATCAATAAACAACCTGTACACTTCCATTAATCATTACTCAATCACATCTCAATCATCATGAATCTCAATCATCATAAATATTCAATGGTACAACCACAATTTCCCAAATATCCATATTTTAAAGTCAGACATAAATTAGTACTTAGATAAAAGAAACAAACATGCATGAAAGTTACAAATACGTAGTAATATAGTTTAAGTTCTGACAATCGATTTAAATGATGATATTACAATTCAAGTCATAATAGTTTCTTGAGATACAAAATACATTAACATTCATTTAGTTCTAAATAACACAAAAGATAGAGAATCTAAAATACTACTCATATCGTGAATATGATGGACTTGCAACAACATAACATTAAAAAATAATCATAACAAAAGCAATATTAACGTAAAGAATATATATATATATATATATATATATATATATATATATATATATATATATATATATATATGCTGCATACTATCATAATTCTTTACAATTCCCCATCTAGTCTTCTTCTAATGCTTCTAGATTTATCCTTTCGGGAATCACTAAACATTTTCCCCTTTTTCCTCCCAGATTTTTCGACTAATGTCATATGTTAATGCTGAAGGAAAAATTCCTTCAAAAATGTTGATTCCTATTTTATTGATATCATCAACCATTCTGCACGAGATTGCTAATCAAACCACTTCTTCCTATTAGTATGGTAATGCCAACACTAATGAATCTCATTAGTATCATTAGTCACCCTTATCGGGACCGACTAATCAAGTTTGTTGCAAATGCCGACATCAATGCAGCCTATTGATGTCATTAACTATTTCTAACCTAAAATAGTTAATTAATTTTCCATAACACTTTGAAATATCTTTAGTAATGCTGATGTCAAAGATTCTTGGCATTATTAGTTTTCACATCAGGAATAACTAATCAAGTTTCATGGAATTGCCGATATCAACGCCACCCATCGATATCATATTCTTAACCCGAATAGTTAATCTCTGGGATGGTCATGCCGATGTTAATAAACCTTACTAACATCATTAGCCTCCTGCACTTGTGATTGACTAATCAAATTCAAGAAGTGGTTACCATTTAAGTCCATTAATATAGTTCACTATTCCTAACCAAATCAATTAATCAAGTTCGTCTTCATTTTTCATTTATTTCATCTGATCATTTCTCCTTTTAGCAACATCAACATGGAAACAATCCAAGAATTAAATAGATTTCCAAGGTTATAGATATTTAAGAAGGGTGTAGGTATAAGACACCTACCTACTGCAGAAACTCGACTTGCGCTCCCTTGCTGTTGTTGTGCTCCTCCTACGGTCCCTCCTGAATCCACAAGCATAACATATTATTTTTTGCTCAAGTTACATTTCTCATAATAATAATAATAATAATAATAATAATAATAATAATAATAATAATAATAATAATAATGACAACGTTGACTTCTTTTTAACAATTGCTTCTTTTACATTTGCGTTTTCATTACATCCCTTAAGATCATGGTTCTTTATCTAATCATAACTCACATCACAAATTTAGTTTTGAATATGGATTATTTCTTTTTGAATGTTAGGACACAGCACTACATGTTCTCTGAAGGGAAGGAAACCCAATTCTGCCCTTAACACGACTAAATTTCTTGTTTTGACAGCTTGTTGAAATTGCTAGTAGAGATTGCAGTTCAACCTCTCCTCAAATATTTATCTATATCTAGAGGTCTAGATCTCAAAATTAAGCGAGGTCAGATTTGTTAGAAAGCTAACATCCTTGGCTATAACATATATGAATAAGAGTTTCCTAAATTTTATCAGTTTTAATTTCGAATCCTCTCTGAAATCAGGGTGATGAATTTGACTAGCTTTTGTCCATGTTTTAAATGAACTTTTAATTATCCCCATTTCCCCTTTTACTCTCAAGACAACCATTTCTACATCATATGCATGGTAGCCTTCCTAAATATGACCTCCCAAGGCCGCTTAAGCTAATTCACCCATTTTTGTGTAAGGTGGTAAAAAAAAAACTATTTCAAGGAACATACACATTATTGAATCCCATGTTTTCCTACCTTTTACAAATCCTCCTAAGTCAAGCCATATGCTATACATATAGCCAATAAACTTATTTCTACCCCACATAACACATGCAATGGATTTACGAAGTTCCCTTATCATCAAGTTATCGTGCTTCACTTATTAGTAAAATTTCCACTACACCTAATTCACTCATCATTATCATACAAAATCTCAAAACTCCACCCTCCCTCTCCTTAATCTTGTCTTGGTCGAAGCATAACCTAAGGGAACCGTTCCCTTCTCCTTCCTATGTGATAATTATCCTTTCTAGCTATTATTCATATTACAACAACACATCATAAGCAATTAACAAAGAAAATCACAAATTCTACTTTTCCCACTCACTCCCCTAATGGCCGACCACCTTAGATCCTTTATCCATTGGCTTTTCTTTGTTGTTCTTACATAATTTCACATCCAAGGCAACCTACAATACTTTAATTGATCCAATTCCAAACAATTTTACATTCCCCTAAATTTTGTTCAAAAACCCTAATTTCAATTCAAGATAATTACACAATTTCTAATCAAATTTAAATTAATTCATATAATCGAGTTAGGGCTCCTTACTTGAGGATAATTTGAACTTTGATTCCTAACTGGTTGAAAAATTCAGCTCTTTCCTTTTGCACCCCAGCCGACCCTCTCCCCCTTGTCTCCTCACAATTTCTTCTCTTGTTTCGTACAAATTATCTTGCCAAATGGTGTTTTCCCTACCAACCTATCTAAGACTTGTAAAATCTTGACAAACTTTGGTGTTTCTCTCTTAAATTTTTAATGGAAAAATCTAGAATTTCTCATTTTTTTTGTTTTCATGCCGCCGGCCTCATGAAGAAAGAAATGGGGTATTTATAACCCTATTCTTTTTAATTACACTTTGACCTCATTTCTTTTTCTTTTTCACAATTTGAGTCATACTTCATTTGTCTTTTATAATCTTTATAATTAATTAATTTATTATATATATAAGTTCATTCTCAGGGTTTACAATAATCAATGGCAGGGTTTCATTCTCTTCCAAGTACACATACTTCAAATGTTTAGGTAAAGACTTCAATTCCAACTTCGGGGCCTGTTCAATAGAAGGTAAAACCTTTTCATAAGAATTTGGTAGTTGTAAAGGAGAGTTAACCAACCTATTTGGCATTTTAAGTAATGAATGAAAAGACATAATTGCTTCTTTCATGTCCTCATTAATCTCCAGCCTTGCATCCCTATCTGTCTTGCTATGCTGTAATACAAAGTTCAACTCATCTTTTAAGAAATTATGCTCATAATCATCTTGCACAATGGGGTCAATTACAACAGTATGAAAAATAGGTTTAGAGTCTTTTGGGTATTTTATAGCATAAAGGATTTTTTTGTTGGCAGAGTTGAAAAGGATGTTGCACCCCCGCATCTTTCTAGAGAAGAATTGTATGATATGATGTCAAAATATGGTGACTTTGTGTTTGGTTTTCAATCTGGTAAGCAAAATTTTTCTAGTTTTGGTTTGACCTACAATTGGGTACAACAAAGTATTTTATGAGAGCTTCCTTATTGGAAGACCAATCTCCTCCGTTATGACCTTGACATCATGCATATAGAAAAGAACATGTTTGAAAATATTTTCAACACGGTCATGAACGTGAAGTGGAAGACAAATGACAACATCAAGGCTAGAATGGATATAACGTTGTTTTGTCATTGTAAAAATACGAAGTTGGTTTATACGGGGTCACAGGTTGCAAAGCCCAAAGTAAGCTTCACCTTATATAAGAATGCACAACTACTAGTCTACCGATGGCTTAATAGTCTACGTTTTCCTGATGGACATGCCTTGAACATATCAAGGTTGGTTAATTTGAAGGATTGCAGATTATATGGAACGAAGAGCCATGACTGCCACGTGTTTATGTACACACTCATTCCATTAACTTATCGTGATTTTTTGCTAAGGACGATATGGGATGCACTCACAAAGATCAATCATTTCTTTATAGATATATACTCCAACAAGTTGCAGACACAACACATTGAGAGGTTTGAAATGAATATCATCCAGACAATATTCAAACTTGATATGATATTCCCTCATCATTTTTTTGACTTTGATGGAGCATCTACCTATACATTTACCATATGAGGTAAAAGTTGGAGGCCTAGTCCAATATAGATGGATGTATCAATTTGAAAGGTTAGAGATTACACATGCAATGTAATTAAAAATGTATTTTCATTGTTTTTATTAATTGAAAACATTCATTTAATTCCATGAAGGTTCTTGTTCAACTTTAAGAAAAAGGTTAAATGCATGTTGGGGCTTCGATATGTGAGGCCTATATTGTTGAGAAGATCTCAACATGTATCTTGTACTATTTCGAGCATCATTTGAGAATAATAATCAATCACGTTCTAAGGCTTGACAATGGTGGTGAAGTGCCTTCAAGTGAGAACTTGTTAATATTCTCCAATCATAGATGACCCACACCAAAAAATGCTGTCAGAGAAAGATATTTGTCTGAAATTGAATTCAGACAAACATATACTTAAGTGTTATTTAACTGCAATGAACTGAGACCTTTTATTCAGTAAGTATACTACTTAAACTTTGTTACTAATGGAATATTTATCTCTTATAATATCACAAACTCATACATTGTTGAATACCTCGTAGGCAACATCGTCAATATTTACTATATGATAACTCACAACTGACCGAATCTCAAATCTTTCGATTACAAGATGAACAATTTGCCACGTGGTTCAAAATACATGTAAGTACTATCATAAACTCATTATCTATCGAGATACTTAATTTCATTACATAATTCTCATTCACTGTTCATTGTTGTACTTGATGTACCAGGTTTATAAATTAGGAGGGAATGCTAGGGCTACATTGTCTTTACTATATCTGGGTTTTGAAAGAAAGGTGAAGTTCTATAACGAGTATTTTGTCAATGGATATGTGTTTCAAACTGATGATTATAAGCATGGTAGAAAGATATATAACATTGGGGTTTGTGTTAAGGGATCGACTTCTACTGAGTTTGAAGTTGACTATTATGAGAAATTAGAAGAGATAATTAAATTGTAATATCATAGTGAGCATAATAAAATCTTTTTATTCAAGTGATATTGGTATTACACCACTGACAAAGGAATCAAAGTAGAACCCCATCATGGTTTGGTCGAAATTAACTCTAAAGCTAGACTTTACAAAGTCAACAATGTCTTTGTTTTCGCCAAGCAATGCCAACAAGTTTATTATATATACACTCATTTCTTTAGAAAGGATCGTTCAAGAGTTGATTGGTTATCCATATTGAAAACCAAACCCAGGGATCGTGTTGAGGTTGTTCAGAATGAGAACGATGACTAAAATATGGAAGATGATGTCTTTCAAGTTAGTGAGTTGGTTAAACCATATTGAGTTTCTCCATCGATTGACTTAGAAGAAAATTCAAATTCTCTAATATTTTTGTTGATGTTGATGCTGAGGAGTTGAATGTTGTTCTGAGCTCCAGCGAATAAGCACAAGTCGATGAAGATGATTAGAACAATGATATCAACATAGAATATTGTGATAGAGCTGGCGACGAGTCAATTGAAGAAGAAGAAGATAATTTTGACTAATTATCAAAACACGAAAGTGTAATGCCATAAACTATAATGTAATATTTTTTATGAAATTCTTTACAAAGAAGGATTTATTTTATTATTGTTATGTGAAGTTGTGTTATTGTGTTGTGTGTG
>Ga0325411_1007823_pt1 | contig 11635 bp, 8 predicted proteins | sample PopdelMetagenome_13_FD_206181 | JGI IMG/M metagenome (GOLD analysis project Ga0325411, IMG submission 206181) | Populus deltoides microbial communities from Bellville, Georgia, United States - Xylem-PdIQD-R4 | ecosystem: Host-associated > Plants > Phyllosphere > Stem > Wood/Secondary xylem...
TATAATGCCTCTTTAATGCCCAATTTTATGTTATTTGGTAACAAAATATTAGCTCTTTCAAAGCCTTTAATCATGTCTGTTGGATCTGATATTGTAGTGACATTAGCTTTGGTTAATGTCAAATATTCAAAGCATTCATTTTTCTTGAGAATTTTATGTGTTATTGCACTCATATATAAATCTCTATCATGAAAAGTCATGTCCCTATTCAAAATATAATTAAATTTTTTTATTTAATTGAAATAAAATTAACATTATTTATTAAAAATACAATAAGATAAATATCATAATATAAATAAAAATACCAATCATCTCCAAGGATTTCACCATTAAGTATGTTATTTGTTTTATCTGGATTTTCAAATAAATCAGAAACATCAAGATAAACATTAACATTAAGATAAACATTATGACCTTCAAAATCATCTTTATGAATAAAATTAGTCTCACCTACATTTTGTTTCAGATAGATTTGATATAGATCTGTAAAATATTTTGGCATTCGACAAGTGCGAGATCAATGACCATGTATACCACACCTATGACACTTATCTTCAGGTTTATGAGAATTCTTACCTTTTCTTGTTTGGGTTCATTATGTCTCCACTTCTTATGGTATAGTGTGTTGCCTCTTGAAGGATTATCTCCTTATTTTCCATTTATTTTTTCTATATTTATACCCTCGGTTTTTTCTTGTTTTTTGGACAAAAGTTTCATTCACTTTAAGAAATGGTTTGGAACCTGTAGGATTGTATTGGTGATTTTTCATCAAAAACTCATTATTTTATTTAGCCACAATAAAACATGAAATTAATTCTGAATACCTTTTGAAATTATGTTCTCTATATTCTTGTTGCAGGACAATATTTGAGACATGAAAAGTAGATAATATTTTCTCTAACATTTGGTTTTCTGTGGTATTCTCACCGCATAATTTTAGCTATGAGGTAATTTAAAAAAAAAATTATATTCATTAACTAATTTAAAATCTTGTAACCCTAGGTGAGGGAGTACATTAAACTTTTGATGGTCATATCTTTCCTTTATATTTTGCCACGGAACAAAATGATATTTTATAATGAGATATTCAACTTTTAATACTTTATGGAGATATTGGCGAATGAAAATCATTGCTTTTGCGCGATCTTGCAAAGATGTGTTGTTTTCTTCTTTAATGGTCTCTCCAATATTCATTGCTTCTAAATGAATCTCAGCGTCATTGATCAATGACAAAAAAGTTATTCCTAGATATATCAAGAGTAATAAATTCAGGTTTTGTCAGATTTGACATTATCTATAAAACAAAAGGGAAACAACTTATTAAATAAAATAATGAATATAAAAGAAAAAAAATCAGTCTTTTAAGACTGCTAATCAGTTATTTAAAAATACTAGTTCTTTAAGAACTATGTTTAATTTATTTAATTCTTCATAAGTTTATAATACTAGTTCTTCATACTTTAAATCTTGATGAATAATTTTTTTTTCAAAATAAATTATAGAGCCAAATATATTCCATAAAATATGAATAATAATGAAAAGAAAAATTAAAATTGATACAAGTCATATAACATTATAGTTCATGTGCGTTAAAATTTCAATAGAAATTAAATAGAGTGATTGTGCTGATAACATATTAAAAAAATAAAAAATAAATAAGAATATATATGCAGGATAAAACTCAAAATTGAAGTTTATATATTTTTTTGTATATTTTTTTAATGCTTAGAATACAAGATAAATAGTTTATTTATATATAAAATAAAAAAAATTACATTAAAGAATGTTAGAAAATTCAAGTGTTATAAAAAATTAAAAAACTAAACATAAAAATCATAAAATATAAGATATTCTAAAAACCATTCAGTATATATAAATATAAAATTTATAACATGATGCTAATTATTTTTATTTTATTTTATTTTTCTTTCTCTGTCTCCTTCACCAAAAAACAGATTCTATCATCCCACTCCCTTGGACTATAATTTTATTTCAAGCCTTCACAATTTCTATCTCCTGTAACCAAACATCCCATTCCCTTTCCCTCTATCTGCAACCTCGAAAATAATAGGAAAATAAAAACCTAATTACTGTATTGAATTTGATCCACGCCTGCCTCCATCTTCTATTCAACGCCTCTAATATTTGCCTCTTTCATTTGCTATTTGGTCCCTTTCAATCCTGCATTTTTTTTCTTCATTTGATTCGCCGACACTTCAATCATTATAATTATTATCAGGATTCTGATCTTCATAATTTCTAGCGCTTCCTTTGATTTAATTTAATTTATTAATTTGATTTATTCATCAATGCCCAACCTAACTGAAATTGATTTGTGGTCTCTTCACCCAATTTTTTTGTGGAAATTACAGCAGTTTGCAGTTTTTTTTTTAACTTCAAAGGGTTATATTACCTGGGTTTGTTAATAGGGAAGTTTCCATTTTTGGAACAGATTCGCCTGAAAATCAGAATTTCCTAGTCTTTTTTTAATCTCCTTCTATTTTTGTATTTTGTACCTGTTGTTGTTGTTGGTGGTGGTGGTTTCAAATGTTTAAAATTTGTTATTTCCGGAAGAAAGTTGGTCTGTTGGTTGGCTGGTTGTGGAATAAAGGGGTAATAGAGGAAGGAAAACGCTTGCTCTTGTTTTAGGATTGCATGGGAGAGCATGAAGGGTGGGCACAGCCACCAAACGGGCTAATACCAAATGGCCTATTGCTCGAAGAAGCGGCCTCTGTGATCAGAGTGCTTGATCTGGACCGATGGTCAAAGGCCGAAGAGAGAACCGCTGAGCTTATTGTCTGCATTCAGCCTAACCAGCCCTCTGAAGAGCTTCGCAATGCTGTTGCAGATTACGTGCAGCGGCTTATTTTAAAGTGCTTTCCTTGCCAGGTGCATTGCCTATTTGTCTTGATGTAATGAAATCGATGTGTTGTTTACACTTATGGGGTATGTCTTGATGGGTTTTTAGATTTAGATCGTATAGTTATTGTTGTAGATTGTGTTGGTCCAGTACAAAGACATGGAGTAATGCCCTATCCTCAAGTCAGGTTTGTTGATTTGGACTTTGGAGAGGTGATTCTGTGCGTCAAATTCATAAGTTAAGGTGTTGATCAAAATTGTGTTCATGAAGACAATTGAAAGATGAGATTGTATGTGTTGATCAGCAACGTTATGCATGTAATAACATTTTGTGGATAAGAAGTTGAAGACAGTAAAGGACCATATTTTTTTTTTAATGACAAACTTAGGGGAATGGGCGTGTCTATATTAGAAATAAATATGTATAGACCTAAGGTTGAGTCCAAAGACGCTGACAACTATGAATGATGCAGACTGGCTTTCTGGTAGTTCCTGAGTATTTTCTTAGTGAGAGTGATTTGGATTCATAATCTTATTTTTTTCGTTGCTGCAAAAAGTGTGCACCTTCAAGTTTTTCATATAATTATTTACACATGATTATTATGATCTACAGGTGTTCACCTTTGGGTCTGTACCACTTAAGACTTATTTACCTGATGGGGATATTGACTTAACAGCCTTCAGTAAGAATCCGAATTTGAAAGACACATGGGCTCATCAGGTTCGTGATATGCTGGAGAATGAGGAGAAGAATGAAAATGCTGAATTCCGAGTTAAGGAGGTTCAGCACATTCAAGCAGAGGTAGGTCCCTTCTAAATTCTTTAAACTCTTATTTTTGTACTTTCTGTTTATTCATCTTTTGTTCTCTCTGTTTCTTCAATTTATTTTAAACTTGCTTATTGCGCTGAGGGTGTGTTTATTTGTGTTTAGCTTGAATATATCTAGTTAGTGATGTTGACTTTAGAATTGTTGAAGCAGTGTTAGTCCATCTACAACTTTACTTCCACCACAGAGGACCTGTAATCTTTGTGGAATATTTCAAGGTTATGTGGTTTGTTTGACAAGTGGGTTGTTTGCTAGACATATGCATTCTGTCTTGCCTTTAATTCTGAGGCAATGGTGGAAACTGGGGCAAGCTTTTCAACACATTTTTAAATTTTGTTGAGTGTGGATTTATTTATTTTCATATTCAAATTTCTACATATTTCTTTTATCATTTTTGTATTTGTTTATTGAAGAAGATGGTTTTCCTGCTGGAATATTTGTCTAATAGGTGTGCCATAAAAATCTCAATAAAAGATTCCTTAATAAGCGATTATTGACGATAGATTTAACTTTCTTTTTTTTGTTTGAATACATATATACAGGTGAAGATAATAAAGTGTCTAGTGGAAAACTTGTGGTAGATATTTCATTTAACCAACTTGGTGGACTCTGCACCCTTTGTTTCCTTGAAGAGGTTAGTGCCTGGAAATTGTCTACTCCTTTAGTCCAAATATTATGATCCTTTTTCCGGACACTTCTGCTTTCCCAAATTATTAGTCCATTATTAGAAAATCACTAATCCTGCCGTGCCCTATTCATTAAGCAACCTCAAGTTTGTGAAAAGTAAACCAAAAAAGAGTCAGAAAGTGAAAGGTGATGGCATAACATACTGGACAACCATGTTATCTGCATTCCTTAAAGAACCTAAAAGTAAAACATGGAATTTAATTATGGGATGGGGGTGATTGCATTTTTCTCTTGGTAACTGCAAACCAGGATACTATTTTCTAATTTTTTCCCTGATTAATAGTTTTACTTCTGTAGGTTGATAATTTGATAAATCAAAACCATCTATTCAAGCATAGCATCATACTGATAAAGGCCTGGTGTTACTATGAGAGCCGTATACTGGGTGCTCACCATGGATTGATCTCCACTTATGCTTTGGAGACCTTGGTTCTATATATATTTCATGTTTTCAACAATTCCTTTGCGGGTCCTCTTGAGGTGGCTTTTGGTACTTGGTCTCACTGTCTTGCTGCATTCCTCTCTTTTGATTGTCTAATTCTTTCCATGTCCAGGTCCTTTATCGTTTTCTTGAGTTCTTCAGTAAGTTTGATTGGAATAATTTCTGTGTTAGCCTCTAGGGTCCTGTACCTATTAGTTCACTTCCAGATGTAACAGGTATGCATAACTGCCTGAAGGCTCCTTTTCCTTCTTCTGAATAAGTGACCCTTAGTTTCGTAAATATTTGTCAATCTACTGGAATTAACTGTTTTAGTGAAAACGTTATGCAGCGGAACCTCCTCGAAAGGATGGTGGAGAGTTACTACTTAGCAAATTATTTCTTGAGGCTTGTAGTGCAGTATATGCTGTTTTACCTGCTGGACAAGATAATCAAGGGCAACCCTTTTTGTCCAAACACTTCAATGTTATTGATCCTTTGCGTATAAACAACAACCTGGGACGCAGTGTCAGTAAAGGTATACAAATAGAACTCTGTTATGCTGTTTGCCATCAAGTTAAATGTCATTTGAATACCTCTCCTTTTTTTGTTTTGAGTTGTGGATATGTTTTAATAACTCTCCTTTCCCTATTGAATTGTGGATATGTTTTACTGTGCATCTGCATTAAAATGCACTTTTTTTTTTCATTCTTCTTAATGACAAGTTTTAGATAGCACTAAGAATCAGGACTCATCATCTTGTCTTTGATCTGCTGGCCTTACAATATCCTTTGAAGCATTATCCAACTGTAATACTTCCTTATTGATTGATCTATACGGTACAAACTAACATTGCCTATTGCATTATTTTCTCTTTATACATATTTTTGCTGACAATGGCTTGCAAATCGACATGTAATCGTGTAACTATGAGCCATGCGAGAGGTTTGTGAAATTGTTTTGCAATTTTCTCGTGAAAGTACTTATACTATGGTTTAAAGTGATGATTGTAAATAAAGCTAAAAGGTGTGGGGAAAACATTGTTTCCCCCACACCCATTAACACCATGGATTACAATAGTAATCCACAGTGTTGATTTTATTTATTTTTTTATTTTGACCCCTTTTTTTCCTTTGGTTATTGATTTTTTTTTAATTTAGTCCTTATATGATATGTTTATGGGGGTTTAGAGTTGATAATTTATTTTAATTTGATATAATTATTCTAGTATAAAAAAAATCCCAGCATCGAGTTGGTATCAGAAAAATATCTTAGCATTGCGATATAATCTATTTTTAAAAAATTTTAGTTAAATAAAAAATGATTTAAAAAAAAACTAGGTTAATGAACTTTATGGAGTTAATGATCCGGTTTGCGAATTTGGCGAATTAACCCTGGTTGCCCCGGTTTGCGGGTTTAGCAGGGTACTTTTTTTTTCTAATTGAACTTGATCATGTGATGTCTATTTTTTTTAATCATATAGTTAAAAAAAATATTTTAGAAAAAAAACATGTTATTAAATTTTAGAAAGTCCATGGGCTTGTTGACCGGTATGGCTTTTTTTTAATTTTATCCTTTAATATTGGACTAATTAAGAATTAAGTTTCATAATTTATTTTGTTTTGTTTTCTATGAGGTTATCATAGTCTTAAAAAAAAAAGTCGTAGTATTGGCTTGACGCTCGATTTTGCGATCTTTTATTTTTGTTATTATATAGTTAAATAAACAATAGTTTAGAAAAAAAACAAGTTATTAATCCAAATGGAGTCCACTACCCTATTTGCGGATTTGACGTGTTGACCCGGATTATCCAATTCATGGGTTTAGTGAGTTTACCCATCAAACCTGAAATGTTTTTTTTTTTAGTTTCTGGTCCTTTAATTTTTCTAATTGTTTTTTTATTTCACTCTTATTCAATATTGGATTGGTTGAGAAATGAAATTCATGGTTTATTTTTTTCTACTTTCTATAGGGTTATCACGATCTCAAATAAATGGTTTTTTTAGGGTTGATGCTCGATTTTGAAAGCATTTAATGTTATCATAGAATTAAACAAAAATAATATACAAAAACAACAAAGTTATTAAACCTATTGAAGTACATAACCCAGGTCGTAGGGTGACCAAGGTCGATCCAATTTGACATTATCTCAATATAAAAGCAAATTGTTATCTTAAAGTTTTTTTAAAAACTATGTCATGTTTTTACCGGTCATCCAAGTTGTCCTTGGACCCATTAAATTGAATAATTCACTTTGGATCAGCTGTCACGCGGTTTCATTCGAAATTCGAGCTAGGTAAAGAGTAGGTTGGTAGGTTTTAAGATCGAATTGTTTGATTGGATTTAATGTTACTGCCAATAAAATCTCTATACTCTTACTCTTAATATTTCTTTTAAGTTTAGAAGAATAAATCGACCCGCAGCAGAGCACGGACAAATATGCTAGTTTGAAGCAAAAGTGAATAGAAAAAGGATTGATATAGAAAGGTACCAAAATTAAATTTATTTCTTTTTATATGTTCCTTGCGAAAAAAGTAACATCTGTAGCTATGTTACTTTTCTGCCTCTCTCCTTTTGTGTTTCAAATATATCCTAGTTCTTGTTCTTTAAAAAATGGGGCAAAGGGTTCTTTGCGTGGCCAATTGTGTAAATATGTTTTTAGTCTTGATATGTATTTGTGTTTCTTTATTTGCTTTACCTATATACATATGTATATATATTGTGGAAAATGTAATGCAGGTTAAGTGGTCTGGTTGGCAGGAATGGTTGCAAATTGTAAGAGGTTTAGAGAATGTATACTGAACAAAGGAAAAAGATAACACAAGTGTGTATATGTGCGCACATGGGCATTTATGTCCTCGGACACAATAGTATTTGATTGAAATGTAGACATGTAGATCAATGTTTTATACTTCTTACTGATCTGTTAGCATTTAGTAACTTTTATCATGTAATACGACTCATTTTCCAGGTAACTTCTTTAGGATACGCGGTGCATTTGCATTTGGAGCTAAAAGGCTAGCTAGGTTACTTGATTGCCCCACAGAAGACCTATGTTTTGAAGTAAATCAGTTCTTTCTGAACACCTGGGAGAGACATGGTGGTGGCCATCGTCCTGATGCGCCAAGGAATCATTTGTCGCGGTTGAGATTGTCAAATCATGATCACTTGCATGTACCTGAGAATCTCGGGAACAATTCAAGCAGCAAACCTTCTGGTTGTGAAGCTCAAGTCGATGGGGCTCAAGGCATGCACAGTGTTCCCTCCCGGCATGATAATTATTCCTTAGAAAGCACATGCAAAGGTAGTCAAGTTCCAACAGTTTCTCGTACTCAAAGCCAAAAGACTTATGCTAACACAAACAGCACAAGGACTACCTCTGATCAGAGTAGAGGGGAATCTACTTCCAATCAGAACATGCATATTGATAAAAGTCAGAGAAGTGCAAAACCTGACAACTTTATCACTGACTTTCAGGGAAGGTATCTTTTTGCGAGGACACGCTCTAGTCCCGAGCTTGCAGAGACATATGGTGAAATTTCTTCTCAAGGAAGGCGTAACGAAGTCCAGGAAAGCAGAAAAGGCCAAGCCTCATCTGCTAGGCTGGATCGTAGCAGGTGGAAAAACCTGGAATCTGATAATTTGTCAAATCATGCTATTAGCTCAACTGATGATCCTTCATCTGCTAGGCATGCCATTTCCCGTGAAAGCCTTGATCCTGCTGCTGCTTCAAATAGGTACCGCAATGATTCGGGCTTGGGTGCCATGGGTGAAGAATTTGTTTCTGTCCTAGGGACACAGGGGTTGCAGCAGGAAGAGCAAGATCTTGTGAATGTGATGGCTTCATCTACTGGCCTGGGTTTCAATGGACAGGTTCATATTCCAATGAATATGGCACCCGGCCATGTATCTCTTCCAATTCCACCTTCTGTTCTAGCTTCATTGGGATATGGTCAGAGAAATATGGGTGGAATGGTGCCCACAAATATTCCCTTCATAGATACTCCTTGGGGTTCAAATATGCAATTTCCTGAAGGTTTGGTTTCTTCACCGTTAACCCATTATTTTCCTGGCATTGAATTGGCTTCAAACCAAGAAGAATCAATTGAACCTGGTAGTGAGAATTTTGCTTCCATGGAAATGAATGTCAGGGAGACTGATCATGATTTCTGGCATGAGCAGGAAAGGGGCTCCACTAGCGGGTTTGATCTTGATAATGGAAGCTTTGAGATGCATCAATCAGATGATCTGCAGCCTGGTTCATCCAGTTATAATTCTGTTTCATCATCTCGAAGAGGTGGTTCTGGTAACTCTTTGAGAGTTCACCAGAAGTTCACCAGAGAAACCCGAGGATCAGCTAGGGAAGAACTTACAGATGCTTTAACATATCAAGAAAACAGAGGTACTGAAGAATATTTGGACAATAGAAGTGCAAGTTCAAGGTCCTTTCCTACTGTGAGAAGTAAAACCTCATCCGAGAGTTCATGGGAGGGATCATCAGCAAAGGTGTCAAAGCCTGTGAAGGAAAGGAGGGGTAGGAAAATGGCTTCTTCTGCTTTGCTGTCTTCTGTTTATGGAAAAGGTAAGAGTGCCTCTGAACACTCTTCCAATCAGACAGATGATGACGACAAAGATTGGAATACGCTATCAACAATGGGCCCTGAGCCTGAAAGAAGTGTGGGATCCCAGTCTGAATCTTCTGATTCTTTGCATGTTTCAAGGCATCAAGTACCTGGATATGAATCAGCACAGCCTAGTGAATCTGAGTCATTGATACCCAGAGCTCCAGTGCTCCTAGGTCCTGGTTCACGGCAAAGATCTACCAATGATTCAGGGGCTGTTCCTTTAACATTTTATCCTACAGGGCCACCAGTTCCATTTGTTACAATGCTTCCACTGTACAGCTTCCCAGCTGAGACAAGAACTTCTGGTGCATCAACCGACCAATTTCGCAACGAGGAGGGCCATGATAACAGTGACTCTGGCCAAAACCTTGAAACATCTGAAGGGCTTGATCAATCTGAGGTTGTAAGGACTTCCAGTTCTTTGCGAATGGCTGCTTCTGTTGAGCTATTGGAGCACAAATCTGACATTCTTAATAGTGATTTTGCTAGCCATTTGCAAAACTTGCAGTTTGGGCGATTGTGCCAAAACACACGAAATCCTGCACCTGTGGTTTATCCTTCGCCTGTTATGGTGCCGCCTGTATACTTGCAGGGCTGTTTTCCATGGGATGGTCCTGGGAGACCTTTTTCAAACAACATGAATCTTTTTACTCAGCTTATGAGCTATGGGCCTCGTATTGTTCCAGGTGCTCCTCTACAGTCTGCATCTAATAGACCTGTTGGTGTATACCAGCATTATGTGGATGAGATGCCAAGATATCGTGGTGGTACTGGGACCTACTTGCCAAATCCAGTAAGATAGATTACTCAACCAGCTATATCTTGTGTTTTCCATGCTTTTCTTTCTTTCTATGTTCCTTTTTTTAATCAATAGTGTATTTGTCTTTGGAGAGAGGCAGAGATGCAACTGTCACTCAATTGACAATATTGTTTATCTAGTATGGTTGCATGAATGTCTTGCACTTCTCTTGCCCTATTTTCTAGAACCCTAGGCTCTTCATAGTTCTCCAGTTTGATAGTCTTTCCTAAGGTCCTCTCACTTGATCAACATATAGTTTTGTTTGCTTGGTGCATTTTAGTGGATTATCAATGTAACTGGGTACTGGTTGCATTTTTCCCAGAAATGATTTACTTTTATTCACTTGGATGTGGAAATTTGGTTTTTGATGGTTTACGTAATTTGATTGCATTGTCATATTCATTGGAATTATGCAAGCATGTTTTACACTTTAAATCTATAAATTTTCATGTTTAAGTTTGATTTACTGCAGAAGGTCTCTGTTCGAGACAGGCACGCTACAAATATGAGAAAGGGAAATTACACCTACAATAGAAGTGACCACCACAGTGATAGGGAAGGGAACTGGAATAACAATTCTAGAGCACGAGCTGCTGGGCGGCGCGGCAACAGTCGCAGCCAAGCTGAGAAGTCAAATTCAAGGCCAGACCAATTGGCAGCAGGTGAAAGCCGAGTTGAGAGAACATTGAGTTTGCATAGACATGATACATTCTCTTTGTACCAGTCTCAGAATGGCCCAATCCAAACAAACTCCACTCAAAGTGGTTCCGCCAATGTGGCATATGGCATGTATCCATTACCATCCTTGAATCCTGGTGGATTGTCATCAAATGGACCTACCATTTCATCTGTTGTCATGCTGTATCCATATGATCATGATACTGGCTATGGTTCTGCAGAACATCTTGGGTTTGGGTCTTCTGGGCCGGTAGGTTTCTCGGGTGTAAACGAGACCTTGCATTTAAATGAGAGGAGTCAATCAGGTGGGGGGTTCGGGGACCAAAGGTTTCATAGCAGCTTTGCTCAATGGCCATCACCAGATCAGCCTTCTTCGCCCCATGTCCAGAGGTAGTTACATTGTTTTTCTTGAAACGAGTAATAGAAATGCAGGATTTCTGAATAGTTGCGTACCCTAAAGGCATATTGGTAGAAGGTTGCAGTGCATTATAGTTATAGTACAAGAGTTGGTTGTGTGATGTGGATAGCAATCTAGTTCATATTATTAATTATTTTATGTGACGTAAGTAACTAATTTTAGGATTTGATTTTTACGCAGCTAGTTATATTCATTAACTGTTACTTATTTATCTGGGATAGTTCTGTGATGCTATTGATTTATAATGTTAATAGGGGAATTTGACTTTATTTGCCAAATCAGTGGCCTGGCGGAATCAGGAATTATCAACTGAAGGATGAGGATT
>Ga0325411_1007824_pt1 | contig 11635 bp, 10 predicted proteins | sample PopdelMetagenome_13_FD_206181 | JGI IMG/M metagenome (GOLD analysis project Ga0325411, IMG submission 206181) | Populus deltoides microbial communities from Bellville, Georgia, United States - Xylem-PdIQD-R4 | ecosystem: Host-associated > Plants > Phyllosphere > Stem > Wood/Secondary xylem...
GAGTGGGAATAAATATTAAAATTAATATAGTTCCATTCCGATATAAGAGGTGAGGATAAAAGGTGTTAATTAATTCCATCATTATCATTAGTGTAATTTTTTATTATTAATATTATTATTATTACTACTATCTAATAAATTAATAATAATAATAATAGTAATAATTATTATTATTTATTATTATTATTATTATTATTGCATTAACACCCCACCGCCATCATCCCCATTATTTTTTCACCTCATTTTCGACTTTAATTTTTTAAAAATATATTTATTGCTATTGTTATGCTAGTATTAATAGTATTATTGTTATTATTAATCACCTTTATATATATATTACCATCCTAATAAGTAAAATAATTATTTTAATCATTATTAATCTTAAAAATAAATATTAAATTTTGATCTTCATTCCACTTTCTTTTCATTATTCAAAATACGGCATTGAAATTAAATACCATTTTAATTTCTTAATTAGTCATTGCACCCGACATTGAGGGGGCTTTCAACATTTTTTTTCTTTTTTTAGATTTTTTTATGTGATGACTGTCTTATACACCCTTATTTCAAATAAAACATACTTTCTTTATTGTCTGAGTTGTCATCGTTAACATTAACACAATTATATTTTCGTTGTATATCATTTATTTTAATATTTTTTGTTTTTTGTTTTTTTAATTTATATTTTTTCAATTTTAATCTTATCTATTAAGAATTGAACTTAATAATTTTATTTTTTTTGGATTATCCGAGACTTATGGTTCAAGTCATGTATTTAACAATTTAACTCAAATTTTTTTCATCTTTTAGCATTTGATTTTTTAGATTTTGATTTTCATGATTTTTTTTATTTTTTTATTTAGGTTATATGAGTCTCATGACAGGAATCACAAGTTTGGTAGGTTAATCCAATTGACTCGGGTTTTATATTTTTCTTTTGTAATTGACTTTTTTTTTCCTTCAATTTTATTATTCAGCACTTTACTAATTAGGAGTTAGACTTTCTTGTTTATTTTAGTTTGTTTTATATGAGATTATCCTAATCTCATAACCAAAGTCACGGGTTTAACGGATTAATTCGGGTTGGTGCAGGTCAATTTTTATTTTTTTAATTGATTTTTTAAAATTTTATTATTCAACATTGGGTTAATTGAGAATTGTGCTTCCTAATTTATTTTGGTTTTCTTTTTATGAAGTTATTCTAGTCTCATAATCTCAGTCGTGGGTTTGGTAAATTAACCTAAGTTGACTTTGATCATATTTTTGTTTATTTTCATGAGATAATTCTGGTCATATAACCCATGTCATGGTTTTGACCAATTAACTTGGTTTGACTCGAGTTATTTTTTTTTTCAATTTCATCTTTCAATGTTGGATTGATTGGGAATTGAATCTCATAAATTTTTTTATTTGTTTTCAATGAGGTTATCCTAATATCAAGACTATGGTCGCGGGTTTTTGGCAAGTTAATCCAGGTTAACTCAAGTGGTTTTTTAGATTTGTTTTAAATTTTATTATTCAATATTTGATTGATTGATAATAGAATTAGCTTCATAATTATTTTAATTTTTCTTTCTATGGGGCTATCATGGTTTCATAATCAGGGTTACGAATTTAACAGGCTATACCCAGATTGATTCAATATGTTGTTATTTCAATATTTAAAAAAAATATCATCTTGAATTTTTTTTAATCAAATTATATTTTTACTAGTTGTTTAAGTTGTCTTTGAACTTGTCAAGTCAATTGAATTATACCAAGTTAACCCTTACACAATTAAAAAAAACAAATATGCTAGATAAAATGTTAGCAGCGCTTGAATATATTTTTAAGTTTAAAAACATTTAATCCAGCCCATAGCATAATGCATGCCATTGATGTAGTTATATTTTTTACCTAATATTAATTGAATTTGATGAGTTTTTTTTTTTTGTTATATAGCGACTTTAGTGTCAATAAAAATATAATAAAGATGAATAATCATTAATTATCAACGAGAAAATATATTGTATAATTGTTATTTAATTAATATATATTATTAATAAGTGATATTAAAGATGTTGAGTTATTGTCGTCTCATTGATGGATATTGTTGCGATGTCGCGGTCGCACAAATTAATTACCCTAACTTCAAATACAACACACAAGATAGTATAGAGCAAGCAAGAGTCGATCCCACGAGGAAGATTCAAGTCAGATTTTTATGCTAGATGATATGCAATTTGGGGGGGTTTGGACGTTATCTAGGCTAAAGCAAAAGAAAATAGAAAACTATCAAACGAATTTTAATAAAATCAGAAAATTATTAAGAGAACAAACCTTGGTCGCAAGCACACATCCACCTACAGAAATCAGAACTGATCATGGAAACGAAATATCAATTTATATTCTGAATATTTATCTCTTCTTAACATTGGTTAGTTAACGGATCAGCCGTATAACTAACCCTAACCATTAAACAACCATAGTGTCCGCACTAATAATTTAATTCAATGGCAGCCTTAAGAACTAGATAAGTTGATTAATCAAGAAAACATAATTGTCCGCAGTCTATGTTTGATTTGATTGAATGTTCTCCTTAAGATTAATAATGTAGATCCACCACAATTATTAAACTCAGTTGCTTCACAAGTTTATATACCACAACTTCGATTTTGATATCAAACTTAGCAATAGATTGTCTACAATAATAACTTAGAGTCCACTCTACCAATTAAAATAAACAATCATAAGAAAAATAAGTATAGGAGAACAAACATATTCATCATGTGAACTAAAAAGAAAAGGTAAAATAAATCTCATAGTTCTTGAAATCTGAAAGTTTCTGTGTCCTTGCAACCAAGAAAAAATGTTTAATCTTGCATGTTTGTTGAACAACTAATCAAAAGAAAGGAAGAATACATAATTTCGTGTTTCTTAGAGGAGGGGGGGCATTTTTCTCCTCTTGGCTGGCTGCCCCCTTCTCTTCTCTCATTCTTTTTATATCCTAGGAAACCCTAGTCTTTATTTTACAAAATAATCCTCCCTTAAGTAGACTGTTTACATTTAAGTACTTTAATAATTATTTTCCCTAAAAAAAAAAAGAAATAGCCTTGCATGAAATCTTTAAGCTTTGACTTAGAGGAGCTAAGTTACTGAAATAAAAACTTGGATATCGGTTTAGATGCTTCGGAACATAATTTGAACTCATTTCTTCACTAAACCTGTTTGCTGGCAGAATTCAATTGTTATCTTTGAAAAATCATATCTCCCTCATATGACATCATTTTTTTCTGCAATTTGGAAATTTTATATAACTTTGAGTCATGAATCCAAAACAATTTATTTTGAATCAATTGGACTTCTGTAACTCCATATATTCAAGTCGTAATAGCCGAAGGTCAACATTGGCAGATTGCGAGATTTGACTTTGAAGGCTGCAATTTCCATACTCTTCCTTATTTTATTTTCTTGCCTTAGATGTCCAAAAATGTATGGATGTTTGCTTTTTAATGCCACTGGAATCACTTCATTTCAACTTCTAGAGCTCACGCTCTGCATAAAACATCGACTAAAGGTCAAATCTGTCAATTATCTTCAATTTACTCCTTTTTGCATATTTCATCCAAAAGTGTCTTCAAAACATAAAACAAAGAATACCAAGGCATTTTATATATAAAACAAAGTCAAAACACTAGTTAAATATGGGTGAAACTATCGAATAATATGGTTGCATCAGATATCATTCAACTAAATAATTATTTAATTCATGAATATTAAATAAAAATGTCTTGTAATTATTCTTTAATTCAATCCGGTGTAATGCATAATAATTTATTAATAATAAATATTTGAGTAATAAAGTTTCTAAAAAAAATTGTCAAGCTAAAATACTCAAATAATATAATTTACTGAATGTTAAAAAAAACCTGATTGACATGGAAAATTTATTGTCTCTAGTTATAGATTATTATTAACCTTAATAGCGTAATTATTATTTTGCTTTTCAAATAAAAAAATCAATGAAATTCCTATTTAGATTAATATGATATTTTCAATATAGGCATTAATTATTATGAAATTGATTGAGGATAATTTGATATTTATACATTTTAAATACACGGTGTAAAGATTATATTACTCTTAAAAGCAAAAAATTTTAAAAGGTTTATCAAGGATGATTCAATATTTTTTCTTGTATATGCACGGCATAAAGACGATATTATCCTTATAAACAAAATTTATTAAAAGGCTTGCATGGGGTAATTTGGTCTTTTTACATTTTAAAAATGCAATGTAAAGACTATATTACCCTTATAAGCAAGATTTGTCAAGCTTGCATCCAAGAGATTTTTTGTATTTTCAAGTTGGCTTTTTAATTATTAACAAGTTGATTGGGGGTGATTTAGTCTTTCGACAAACATTAATATTATTAAAAAAGTTGTTGGGGTCTACGACGCACGCGCCAATGAGTGGGCGATATTCACATCATTCAAACAGTGTGTGCAGTGTCATCCCACATCCAAACGCTGCCTTTTAGAGTAGTGTTGGAAGCATCTCATCATGATCTTTCTATTGGTGTTGCCCATGTACATAGAGGAGCAATGGTTGGGCTCCAACGATTTTTTTTTCTTCTTCCTTTTTTATCTCTCTTCTTTATGTTAAAATATAAAAGTTTCCTTTTTTTTAATCCAAATTTATTCTTATTATTTTGATTGCTATTTATTTTATATTTTTAATTGATTTTTTTCTTCAATTTTATCCGTCATCGTTTGATTTCTTTTAATTTTTATTTCAAATTTAGTCTTCATTCTTTTGATCATTTTTTTCCTTTTCTTAATTAAATTTTGTTTTCAATTTTATCCATTAGCATTTGATTTCAAATTATTTTTATATCTAATTTATTCTCCATATTTTTATTGTTAATTATTTTGTTTTGGATCCTTTTTTATTGTATTTTGTTTTCAATTTCATCCATTAACTTTTTTTTGATTTAGAATTTTATTGTATTATTTTTTAAGATTTGCCTTCTATGGGGTTGAGCATGAGTTTCAAAAGTTAAAACGGGTTGACTTTGATTTTTTTAGGTTCTTTTCAGAATTGATTGTTTTTCAAATTCTTCCTTCAACATTTGATTTATTGGGAATCGATCTTCATGCTTTTTTCACTTTTCTATCTATGGGGTTTTCTCAATCTTGTGTCTAAAGTCACAGAATTAGTGTGTTAACCTAGGTTGACTCGGATCTTTTTATTCGTTAATTTTTTTAATTTTTTTTTTAGTTTTGGCCTTCATTATTGAGTTGTTTTATAATTGAGTTTTATTATTTTATTCAATTTGCATTCAATGAGCTTCATAGTTTTTTTATGTTGTCACTTTTTTATCAGTTTGTTTATTATTGTTGCATTTTTTTATTCACATTATTTAAATTAGTAGAGCTTATTAAACCTAGTCGAGTTAATGACCTGAGTTTTGGATTTGTTTTGGCTTTTTTAGGAACACTTGCATCACTTTAGTGTCCTTTTTTTATGTTGGACAATAATTTAGGTCAACTCGTGATGTAACGCAATCCTCTATCTAGTTGTAACTACAAATGAAAACTCATTGATAGCAAATAAGTAAATTAATTAATTAATGGTTCATGCCACACATAAAAAGAAATAAAAACTATACTTGCATCTACAACTACCATTATCATTTCATGTTTTGTGTTAATTTCTAGATAAATAACAAAGTATGTGGAGTGTAGCTTATGATATATTTTTATTTATCAATTCTTATGACTTGAATACAATATCAAATTATGTTTTTAAATCATAATAAATAATTTGTTAAGGTTTCTTTTAGTTATAGGTACACATGATCCTTCCTTTAATCTCTTTTGTTTTAAATGATGCCCAGTTATATTTCAGATTTTTAAGGCTTCAACACAACATTCTTAAAGGAGTAAGAACAATATAGGACTCAAGTCATTGATTTGAATAGGTTCAATAATCTTTTTTTAATTTAATAATATGATAAAAAGCCAACAACAATAAAAAAATACCCTAAAAACACAAATGACTAACCGAAAAAATTTCATTGTTACTATCTATCTCAGCATCCAAAAATTCTTCACTTTCATTCTCATTACCTTCAATCATGTGCAATTCTTTAGTAGTACATTGATGTTTGGTGCAAATTTATCTCCACATTTGAAACATTGTCCTAACCTTTGCCTCTGTTCATACAAGGTCTTAGAAGCATTTTTATTTCTTTGACCTTCATTCTCACAAATTTATCTGTTGGTTTGGCTTTCCAATGTGAATTGTAGAACTAGTTGTTGGCACAAGCTTGTTCTTTCTTGCTACAACATCGTTTGATTCTTTCTACACTTGGATTGCTTAAAAGATGTCATTAATGATATTAGTTTGAGTATTTTCAACATAGGTTTAATATCTTTATTTAATTCACTAACAAAATTGAAAATATAGTAAGATTCAAGTAGTGAAGAGTTCAATGCATGCATAATGGATTTTAGTTCTTCAAACTTCTTTACATATTCATTCACACTGCTTTCATGCACTATTTTATTAAATTGTTCAACTACATCATCTTTATTACCAAACCTATTGCACACAGCTTTTGAGAACTCATCCTAATTTACTACACTTTCTCTATTACATATATAACTTTCAAACCAAATCTCTGAATTTCCTTCTACATAAAGTGATGCTACCTTTACCCACTATTGTATAGGAATCAAGTTGATCTTGAAGAGCTTTTTATATTTCTGAACCAACTTCTAGGGTTGTCTCCGTATAATGGTGACAAACCAATCTTTGGAAGAGATTGATTATACCCCGTCTTGTGATGTTCTTGATTATTAGTTTGATCCCCTTTATCATATTGCTCTTGAATCCTTGTAATACTCCTTCTTGATTGTTGTGAGTTCCAATCTCTTTTCCTACTGTTGAAGTGTTTAAAATTCCTTTAGAGTTGACTGCAATTTCATTTCCTTCCATTTGAGTAGCAAGAAACAACTGGATCTAATTTAATAATGCTTTAATGTGTATAATGATCTAATCAACTCTCTTACTTTATGTTGCACGTGGATGCGCGACGTTAGAAGGGGGGTCGTTGGAGTCGCCACCTAACTGTTTGATTCATAGTCATTAGAGAACCCAAGTGTACTGATTTTATCAAACATTATAAAGGTAAAAAGGACTGATTATGACTAAAGAAGATATTAATACCCTTAGCGCATTTTACCTGAGTTAAGCTGCATTATGTGGTTTGCATGTGATTTAGAGGATTTTGATGGATTTCTAACCGGTAATCTGTCTATGGCTTATGATGGAGATTTATTCGTTTGGATAAATCTGGTGTTAAGAATTTATTATAGGCTTATGTACCCAAATAAATTCTTTTAAAAATGGTTTTTTTTTTATAATTCATATGTTGTGGTGAAAAATATTTTTAATTAAAATTGGTGAATATTTAGAATAACTCTTAGAATTTTCTGATCAACTCCTGATATTTAAATATCGGTCTTACTTGTAGGTCCAATATTTATAGCAGAATCTTAACCATTAATTCTCATAAATTAAAATTTATGAGTTATTAAAATATTAGCCAAATTCTCATGGATTCAGAAAACTAGTTATTAAATCCAAAATGCATGCTAAAAAAAATAAAACATACCATGTATTTTATTTTTTAAACATAATATGATTTTTTGTATTTTTGATAAACTTGAACCTATACAATTAAAAACATTTAATTAATTAATTTTTTATCTTTCCTTTTTTTATCATTTATTTAGCATAAAGTAAAAAAAGCAATAAAAAGAAAATAAACACACACACACACATTCTTTTTTTTACTATATTTTACTCACACACACCCGCATTTATCAATTTACAGGGGTTGATCTATCATTAATGTTGATCCATCGATATGATGGTTCTGAGGAGAAACAGAGGTTGAAGTTGGTGAGGTTTGTTACTATCACCGTGAAGCTGGCTTCACTATTGTCATTTATGGTGAAGGAGGGGGGGTTTATCACGGTCAGTAAGAAGAAGTAGGGTTGTCATTGAGTGCTACTAGTCCTCTACCATCGATTGGAAGTGAGAAGTTGGTGGAGAGGAGATAACATTTGTCTTGAAGGTGCTGCTGGGTTTCACTGGAAAAGGAGAGAGATTAGACCATGATGTTGAATAGATTTGCCGATGTTGGTTTTAAAAAATACAAACTAACCATGGGGGAAGAAGATTCGATGATGTCTATAGAAAGGAAACAAATGTGGCTAACTGAGAGTGAATTGGTGGAGGTAAGGTAGGGGTTGACAATGGTGATGGTTATGACAATAGGTGCAACTGGGTTATTGGCAATGGTGGATGAAGTTGTGTTCAATGGAAAACAATGGGTATGTTATGGGTTGGCATGAAAATGATGGAGGTGTGGCTGATTTTATGTTAAAGGGTTCTTATGTTTGAAAGGAGGCTCTGTTCCTGGGTTAGTTTATAGGAGAATAAAGGGGATTGTAAGGTTTCTATTGCAGGTTTCGGTTCTGGTTAGAGACACAAGATTTAGGACTTGGATGGCAGGGAAGATGAAAGACTAGAGAGGTTGGTTCTAGTGGTTGCTGGCTAGGAGAGTGGTGGCTGGACAGATGAGTTTGATGAGAAGAGGATCAACAATGAAAGGAAAAATTGGGTTCGACATTACTGCTTGGTTTCTTTAGGACTAGGGTTTTTTTTTTTTTTATGTTGTGTGAGTATAGGAAAAGAATTTAGGAATCATTTGTTTGTTTTTCTTTTTTCTATTCTTCTGGTCTTCCTCCAATTTCTCCCTTAAATTTTTATCCCTAATCTCTCCTCTAATCTTCCCTCCCCCTTTGGTGTGTATTTATAACCATCTATTTATAGGTGAAAATAATTTGTTATTTTTAATTACTTGGTCTCTATGTAAACTTGATGATCAAGCAACATAAAAACAATTTGGTCCTTCAACTTCTTTCTTTTCATATTTGGTCTCTTTGTAAATTTTGATTTTTTTTGTATTTTGATTTCTTTGAAAAAGAGTGTGTTGACAACCAAATGCACAGAAAAAAGACATTGCAAGTGATGCAAAGATGTCAAGTACATGTTATTTTTGGGTTTTTGTTGTTTTTTTTACTATTTTTTCAAAAAAAAATAAAAAATAAGGTAGCAACATTTTGTTCCATCCATTGTTCATGTTACATGCTTTGTTGATTAGCCATTGAATCTTGAATTCCTTGTGAAGGCCTTGTAATCTTTCCTCTAGCCTTCTACAATGTTTTGCAATAGTGTTCATCTTATTGTTTTCTACCATTTTTAGTCAAGATTGATTCCAAGCCTAGTATAGGCTCTAATACCAATTGTTAAGCTAATAGCTTAACAAAGAGAGAATTAAGAGGGAGAACGGAAGAATAGAGCAAAGAAGAAATGAGAGAACATAGAAGATAAAAGAAATGCACTAAAGTTTTATTATATGACAATCACAAAATACACTATACATCATTTGTACAAGTCAAGTTCTACAACTTGACTAACTAACTTTCTTACCTCCTAACTAATTCTTAACTAACTACTAATATTGCTTAACTACTTTTAACAACATGAATCACTTGGAATTTGCTCTACAATCCATTTCGCAGTTATTGTAACAAATGTTGTTGAAACTGTCATTCTTTCTTTTTTATTAACACATGTATTCATGTTCTTTCATAAATCCTGATTTTAAACAACATAAGATAACCATTGCTTAAACTAACATAACCCAATATATAACATGTACTAGTTAACCTGCGCCATGTTGTGGGTTGTATATTTTTTCTTTTGAGTGTAAATCTTAAAATCTCATGCAAATATCTTATTAAATAAATCAATAATTGTATGAGTAAATAAATAAAGATAGAACCATTAATGATAAACAAAAAATAAATTGGAAAAATCAAGTGATAAATATAGATTAAAATGTTTGATATCGTAATATGTGACATTTATCCAGTTGTGTTTATGGAATTTTTTATCAAAAAGAATTTTTTTAAAATCAAACAATAATAGGAACATACACACACGTGGAATTGATTGAATAAAATAAAAGAAAAAAATATTATGTAAGGTTGCACATATTATAAATATCATTTAGAAAAAAAAGGCCAAGTCAACCTGAGGTAACATGATAGACATGTAATATCGGTAGTAAGAGGCAAGAAAACTCGAGTTAACCTGTAAAACCCATAACACGGGTTATGAGATAGAGATAACCAAATAGAAAATAAATTGAAAAAAACCACAAAGCTAATATTATTAAAAAAACTAATATCAAACGATGAAATCAAAAAAGAAAAGGAGTTAAAAAAAGGATGTTAATCTACATTAACTTTTCAAACTCATGACTTAAGTCATTAGATTAGAATCATCATTAATGGAAAGACCGTGAAACCTAATTCCCAACAAATCAAACGCTAAAAGATTAAATAAGAAAAAAAAATCAATTACACAAAAAGATTTAAAACAAAAAAATATAATTAAAAGAATGAGAGTGAAAATAAAAATGAAAAAAATAAACTGGAGGGCAACCAAATTTTTTTTATTGGAAGGTTAAATTGAAAGAAAAATAACTTTAATAAAAGGAAAAAAAGAAGACCGGATTAGAAAAAATAATATACAATAAACTTTGATTGAATGATGAAATTGAAAACCAATAAAACTTTAATAAAAAGAACAATGAAAACAAATATAGAAACCGAAAGAATAAGGACCAAATTAGAAAAAATAATATATAAGAAATTGTAATGGAAAGACTAAATTGAAACAAATAAATTTTTTATAAAAGAGCTAAGCATAAAAAATCAGAAATAAAAAGAATAGGCATTAAAATTAAAATACCAAATAAAAAAAGGACCATTGTGTACCTTTTAGGAGAGCAGAGAGAAAAGGAAAAAAAATATTCATCAGCGATGAACCAACCACTTGCTGTCTATACACATTGTACTAAATGCAAGAGGACATGGTGATGATTCTAACATCGTCATGAAAAGCAGTATTCAACCACCAAATGCAACCACACGCGTCGCCTAAAGGATGCAAACAACATCCTCTCGTTGGTGCATGCGTGACACACACCATCAATTTTTTTTCATATTTTTATTATTAAAATATAAAAATATCCCTCATTATTCCTAAATATAACAAAAAACCAAGATAGAAAGACTAAAATACACCTGCAAAATGGTTTTAGTTTTTTCTCATGAGGGTATATTCATCATTTTACTATGCAACAAAAAGCAAAATTACCATGAAACCCCTGAACATAAAATTATTTTTTGCCTATAAGATTACTTTGGTAATTATACTGTTTTAAAAAAAAACAAAAAGACATTGTGTTCTCAACAATATGTTTCTTGGTTTTGTTTTCAAGAGTAAAATATATATTTCAATGCAAAGATTGAATAAACCATCTACTTTTTTTCTATTTTTTACTTTGATCACTTGTTTTTCAATCTCATCACGATGAATTAGCCTAAATTAATCTATAAGTCTAATAAAGGGCTAAATTATTAAAAAAAATAGATGCAAAAAAAGCATTGTGAACATAGTGCGTTTTACCCAATGAATTCCCCTGACGTTTTCTATTTACTTATAATTA
>Ga0325411_1007826_pt1 | contig 11632 bp, 9 predicted proteins | sample PopdelMetagenome_13_FD_206181 | JGI IMG/M metagenome (GOLD analysis project Ga0325411, IMG submission 206181) | Populus deltoides microbial communities from Bellville, Georgia, United States - Xylem-PdIQD-R4 | ecosystem: Host-associated > Plants > Phyllosphere > Stem > Wood/Secondary xylem...
CTCGTGTTTCTTTCTTTTGTCTGCCTTGTTTTGATGTGACATCACTTTATTAACACCGACTTGGACTTATCAGAAAGAAGAAACGATCGGAAGATCGAAATGGCCAGTCACACAAGCCCATCCAAATGTAACCGGGGGATCTTATTGAGTTTTCATGGTTTTTTTTTTTTTTTTTGGGTCTTGATTGGATAAATTCCGTCCAAGTTTTCTTAAACATAGATAGATTCCGTCCAAGTTTTATGTTTATGTGTAAAAAAACTACGCTGTTTCAGAAGGCAGACTCAATCCAGGTTTCTTTGAAAACTTTGGATGCTCGAACAAAAAAAAAAATGGAATCGAATTGAGATCTGGGATTTGGCTCGGGGGCTAATTCGTGGTTTGGATTTGAAGGTGGAGGCAACAAGCTTTCCCAACTTAATAAGAAAAACCCCTCGACAGAAATTATGGATCTCCATTCTTGTATGGCTAGCTTGTCTCTCATCTGGAAGAGGATTAATCCCATTAATCCACCATTTTCTCTCTCAAATCTCTTCCATTTTTTTTCTTCTCTCAAATCTCTTCCATTTTTTTTCTTCTCTCAAATCTCTTCCAATTTCCCACGCTTTTCGTCCAACCAAAACAAACACAAAAGAGCATTTCACAAACCAAAAGCTTCAATCTCTCTTTTTCTTTTTTTTTCTTTTTTTTTATGTGTGTGATTACGAATTACATACTTTATTTTTCATTTGAGCTCACCCTAGCAAAGAGAGAGAGAGAGGAAAAAAACTCACTGGCAAAAGCAACTAAAAATCGAGGTAAAAAACAACAAATTTTCATCAAAAAACGCTCAAATAGCATAAAGGTCCTGCACAAAAAGTCTCGTGTAGCTTGGTTACCGGTGATTGTTGGCAATATAACTAGAGCTGCCTATATTCCATCACCGATCACCCAACTAGTCTCTGGGTCCATGAGTCTAGACTTAGAGAGTGAAGGAGAAGTATGTCCCATCTATTCATCATCACTTTGTACCAGGAAAGTGGTGCATTTTGACCTGTAGAGTTGCTGTTTCTTTCAAGGCAAAGCCTTTTCTTCCCTTTTTCTTTCACTTCTCCTTCCTCGTGTCTTCTTAAGCAGTAATACCACGTGTAGTTGTTAGAAAGCACCTTGATTATATAATTATAGTGACATTTCTTTTCCTTTCTTTCTTTTTGTTGTTTTTTGTGTTCGTTCAAAGAATACCAACTCTGGCATGCATGTATGTTATTCCCTTATAGTAATATTTAATTAGTAATTAACCTGTTTTGTTCTTCCTCTTTCAAGCATTTTGAAAGTCCTCGATCGCGTGCCACCCTAGACGACAAGAAGATGCATGGAATGACATCCAATTGAAATTTTAATCACAATAAAGTCAGTCCAAGCTGGGTTGCTGATAAATCTAAAAGATCGTAGAGCATTCAGCAGATACAACAACGAACAAGATCATTTGTAGTAGGTAGACGGATTTTTGCCCCTCCTCGTTGCAAATATTTTTTTAGGGGAAGAACGGTGAAGAGAGAATAAAAATACAGTAGAAGGAGACAACCAACACCAAACGAATCAAAATTTTCTATCCCATGAATCGATGAATTTAGATTCGAGAAAGGCCATCCGTGTATTTTAAGCATATCTATCATTTCCTTTCCTAACCAAATATATAATATTTTATAAAATATATTTTCCTGAAAACTATTTCCCCCACTTTTCAATACCTGATAACATTAAACCAGTAAATAAAAAAACTCTTTACGGATAAAAAAAACTAATTTTCTTTTATTTTCTCTAAAAAACACTTTCCAAAACTTTTTTAAAAGAAAGGATCAAATATTTCATTTTTTTGTTTTTTCAATTTTATTTTTAATTTTTTATTTATCAAATTTGATTTTTATTTTCTTAATAAACTTAAAAATAATCTTTATAAGTTATTGTTTACGATAAAAAAAACTGAAAATCATTTTTCAAATCCTTTTCATAATAATGTCAAATATCAAAAAAATTATGTCCTTTTCAATAATTTATTTTTTATGGAAACTATTTTTTAAAAGGAAATTACTTTGATATCCATGCACCACCCGCCGAATCGAGGATGCGACCCTCGATGCAATCATTCATATTAAGAAACCATATTGTCTTTTGCAGTGTTCAAACTTCAAAGCAGAGCATGATGATATATAGAAAGTAAAAGCACTCATTGACAAATAATTGCCTGATCTGTGATCGATATTTAATAAATAAAGTTATTTTATAGGTTGTATTTGTTCCTCAACAGCATTACAAATCATGGAGGGGCGATTTCCTTCAGCTCTTGTCTTTCCGTGACAGGAAATTTGAAGTCTATCTGATAGAGAAATTCTGGAAAAAGGCCCGCCTGCCTGCCTGCGGTCTAATAAACTACTAACAAGTTGCATGTTGACCACGAGAAATCAATGCAAGAGAAATGCGAGGGAGTGCCTTGAGGTCAAAGACTGAGGCCTAACTTTGGATTCATATTTTGGACCATTCAGATGATTCAATGAACTTGAGAAAAGCAATGTGCCCATAGTCAAACCGCCAAACCGAACCCTATCGTCTGGGCCTGGGCCCGCCAACCTTGCAAGGGTAGTGGGACCGACCTAGGAATGAAAGCACAGTACCACCGAGCTGTGTCAGGCCTTGTTTGTCAGGCTCCTTGCCTTGACTGTTTGGGCTACAATAGCCCATTTAAGTGAGTAGAGTGAGATAGGGCTTGGGTTGGAGGGTTTATAACTGGGCTTTTAACCCAGGCAGTTTGAAAACGATGATTTTAATTCTCATGGGCGAGGAAAAACAAATTAATGGAATCATTACCTTAGTTTTCAAAACCTGCCCGGCCCCCAACAGGTGAACCCAGATCAGAACCGGGCCATGTTTTAAAAAACATAAAAAAAAAAAAAGTAAAAATATAAAGTGACATTAAGTAACTCAGTTGAATTGGTTAAAAATCTAGTTATGATTTATTAACTATTTATTTTTTAATAAAAATAATGTTATTTTGTTTTATATAAAAAAAAGGTTAGCACGGGAACTCATTGACTTGGTTCTTGATCCGAGTCGATCACTAAACCGGAATTATTATTGTGATTTTATAATCTGGTTATTAATTATAAAAATTGAGGGAAAGAAATACTTTAACATGATAAAATTACTTAAAATTTGTTCAGAAAATTGAATTATATCATGATTTTTCTTGTCTGGTGTGGATCCTAAAAGGGTAGGATAGAGTTGGTGTGTTTATTATCTTAGATTCCCAACATATTCTATAGTTTTGTGGTTGTTGATAGTAGTGTTAAGATATATGATCCATTTGTTTTATAAAATAATTTTTAAATTTTTATGTGTTTATTTATCATTAAAAAAATTGATCAATAAAAATTATTTTATTGTTAAAAAAAAATTAATTTGGTATCTAGAATTTTTTATTTTATTTTAGACAAAAAAAAAACTTTCTAGAAATTATAAAAATATTATATTATTGATTGATTATATTAAATTTTTCTTTAAATTTTTTAATATATAACATTAACTAAATACGAGCTCTTGGAATGCCATGAGATCATTATTGCTCTATCAAAATTCAGGAGAAACCAAACAAATGTTTGAGGGGAAAAAAAGAACATAATCTGCGAAGAAAATTATAGCCACGTACATTTTGAGAGATTGAGATGAGATAAGGGCTCAAAAACTTGTTTCCACAAAAATTATATTTGCCATTTATCTCCAAAAAATATTTTCTTGAGTAATAAATCCACTCCACCCCTTCTTTGCTTCATGTAGTTGTGCAAGTACAGAGACACCAAAACAATATTCTCACCTGCCAGTTTTGCAAAACACCTAGCTATGGAGTCGGTGGCTAACCAAAGGATTGCAAGGGTATCAGCTCATCTCCAACCTCCAAATTCCCAGGTCTTCGTTTTGCTTTATCTTTTGACTTGTTTTGCGGTTAATATATGTGTATACCCTTCTATGTGATTTTCAAGAAAGTTGTAACTTTTTCTTGAAAAAGATCTGTGGGTAATGTTTCAATAGATGGAGGAAAGCTGTGTTTTGAAGAGAACTGATTGCAGAGCAAAAGGAGGAGCGCCTGGGTTCAAAGTGGCTATCTTGGGTGCTGCTGGAGGGATTGGACAACCTCTTGCAATGCTAATGAAGATGAATCCTTTGGTCTCAGTTCTTCACCTCTATGATGTTGTGAATGCTCCCGGGGTCACTGCTGATATTAGTCACATGGACACTGGTGCTGTGGTAATTTATTAGTCCATCATTAGCTATGTTTTTCTTTTCAATATCTTAAATATATGTGGTCATGTCCGACTGTAATGGAATGTAATCCTTTTATCTTGGAATTGTAATGTTCTTGGTTTGGAGCCAATTATGACTTGTTTTATGTTTTTATAACTGGCATTTTTTTAACTGTTTCTAATGTAATCCAATGGGTAAGAATCATTCATCCAAGTAACAGAAGTTTTATTCATGATTTCGAACTTTATCATGTAGTCTTGAACGCATTTGATAGCTATGTTATACTATTTGGTTTTCTAGGTTCGGGGTTTCCTAGGGCAGCCACAGCTCGAGAATGCTCTTACAGGGATGGACCTTGTGATCATACCTGCTGGTGTGCCAAGGAAGCCTGGAATGACTAGGGATGATCTTTTCAAAATCAATGCTGGGATCGTCAGAACTCTCTGCGAGGGAGTAGCAAAGTGCTGCCCCAATGCGATTGTCAACTTGATCAGCAATCCAGTTAATTCTACAGTGCCAATTGCAGCAGAGGTTTTCAAGAAAGCTGGAACTTATGATCCAAAGCGACTTCTAGGAGTTACAATGCTTGATGTTGTGAGAGCAAACACTTTCGTGGTATGTAATCAGCGAATTGGACTAGCTAATAATTTTATGCCCTTGTAAATTGCTTACGCTCTGACATTTAAGGTAGCTAAAATCTGCCAGACCAAGTGGAATATTTCTTACTGGAACACCAAATGGAGCTTTTATGTTTGTTTGTTTTTTTAACTTTTATAAGCTTTCTACATTCTGCTCCCTGATTTCTTTGCAGGCAGAAGTTCTGGGACTTGATCCTAGGGAAGTTGATGTTCCAGTCGTTGGAGGCCATGCTGGAGTTACAATTTTGCCCCTTCTGTCGCAGGTAGTGTAGATTGTTATGAGAAAATGTCAACACCAATTTAGATGTTAAAAATCTGGCACATTATGAAGTGAATGCTTTTAATGCAATGACTTGATGCACTATTTGCAGGCTAAGCCCCCTTCCTCCTTCACCCCTGAAGAAACTGAATACCTGACAAAACGAATTCAAGATGGTGGAACAGAGGTTGTTCAGGTAATATTTTTATTTTTATATTTTTGGAGCGCGTTGGGTTTCAACACTGGATGTAATTAGATCCTTCCAAGTGTTCTGTTGAGTGTCATCTGCTTGGGCAGAGAGAGAGAGAGAGCCAGCCAGTGTTTAACGTACAATATGTTACCACCTCTCTGGTAATTTTTCAGTGGTCTGATATATATTAGCATGCGCTATAACAGCTTGTTATTGTAAATCGAACATAAAATTCCAAGTGGACATGGACAAGGATGGTGGTATCTTCGATTGGACTGGCAAACATTGATATTTTTATTGGAGAAAATTTTTGCGAATTTCATCTACTGCATCTCTGTTGATCATAAAGTCCGAAGCTTCCAAACTTTTCCATTTAGTTCTGTTAACCCTTAAAACATTTTACAGTACATTCCTAAATGGAGCTCAATCTCACGGTTCCACACTATTTGAATTGTTTTTGCTCTAATCTTAGTTCAGAAAATAATTTTCACCTGTTATTGTAGAATTTTGATTGCTTGTATAGTACCGCATGTTTTTGTTATGATGTACGCTAAATCCTGATTGCGAGCTTCGATGGAAAGTGCCACGCTGCTACTACATGAATTCTTAATGCAATTGTTCTTAAGTTGATGGTTCCCAGCATATGAGCTCCTCAAACTGCTTCTACTAGTTGCCGTTTGCCGTTTCCCGTTTCCTTTCCATTTGGATTTAGTAGATCGGTTAAACTACATTAAACAATGTTTTTTGTGCTTGGCAGGCAAAAGCTGGGGCTGGCTCTGCAACATTGTCAATGGTTAGCCAATCTATTCCTTCCTTTGTTCATTCTCCAACTTTGATTGCAAAAATGAATGATAAAACTTCAAACCTAATGGACGTGCTGGACCAAAATGAAGACAAGGTTACATAATTGTGCAGGCATATGCAGCTGTTAAATTTGCAGATGCCTGCCTCCGTGGCTTGAGGGGAGATGCTGGTGTTGTCGAATGTGCATTTGTAGCTTCTGAGGTATTCTTTTGAAATCCTTCCTTTTGTCAGAGCCTTTAAACCTTCTATTTTAACCTTTTAATAATCAAGCACATTGATTATAATAGGTGACAGAACTTCCATTCTTTGCGACCAAGGTACGGCTTGGCCGTAGAGGAGCTGAGGAAGTCTATCAACTTGGTCCCCTAAACGAATATGAGAGGTATGAAGAAACATTTAATCACTCAACTGACTTTCCTTTGTTGGTAGAAAGAAATAAACAAAAAAATTGATCTTGTAATTATATTTAACAGGGTGGGATTGCAAAAGGCGAAAAAGGAGTTGGCGGAAAGCATTCAGAAGGGGACTTCCTTCATCAGGAAATAGTTTCAATTCAAGTGAAGCAAATTATGTAACGTTAACGAGTAGTTCCTTGTATCCGGACCAGTTTGAAATCATCTCTTATGATATTTGCCAATTTGAAACTCACCAAGAGATTGTCATTCTCGATCATCTCTTATGGCTTGAACTGATGTAATATCACCGGAGTATCAAGTATAATTTTCAGTATTTTTGAAATCCTAAAATCGATCTTTTACTGTAGAAACACGCAATTCCCCCCACCCAAAGACGAAGTCAATTGATCTATGAAATGCCCAGAGTAACATACCCTTCTCTCACTGGCTTACGAGTTATAACAAGTAGCCTTGCTTCCCTATATGGAACCTTCATCACCATTCCATAGATGTGGAATATTGGCTACTCTAGTGGACGCCATCTTGATAATGCCCCCGCTGTAATGGATTTTGCAGGCTAAAGCTTGATCAGCCTGTTCTCTGTTGAGCTGATATATCACCAGCACTTTCAATTGATTTTACAACCAATACTTCCAGGGAGCTATTGGAATTTGGAAATAACCATGAATAAAAATTATGTGTAACGTGCAAGACCATAGCTCCTGAAAGAGTTCCAGGGGCGTGGCTTATACTACCGGGAAAAGGTTGATAACAACACATGATTAACAAGCAACACCACAAGATGAAGGCTCTCATATTATCACTCGTAGCACAAACAATACGGACCTCTTCAGATCTTCGTTTACATCTTTTTACAATGCGCATCCCTACTATCTCATTGTGTATAACTGGAAAGGGGGGGGAAATTTACAGTTTCTCCAGCAAATTTGCCAAAATTAAGTCCCCGGCCAATGGTTTAAGTGGTGAAAGGATTGGAAGGAGGGTGAACAACAGGAGTTCTGGACATGCTCACATTTCCTGTAAGCAGATGAGGAGCCACGGTATCCTCTATAATCACAGGATTAACCTGCACCACTCTCTCTGGTACAACCTTTTGGCCATCAACCTTAGCCAATACCTCAAAATGCATCCTCACACTCTCAGGCTTCGTCCTCCACCAAGGAACAGCCTCCAAATCAAGTCCATCTCCTTCTTTCAACAACTTCTCAACACCAAAACCTATCTTAACAAATGTCTGAGCTGACACATCTGCCTTCAACAACTTGAAGGAACCTTTCTTATTAGCCCTGGACCCCAAAACTGAGGCGAGCAATTTCTCGAAACCAACCAAATTTGAGTTCGAGCCGTTCACAGAAACAAATGGCCACATTGTCGTGAAATGTTTAGGAGTAAGGACAGTTGTAGCACGTTCTGAATCAACAGCGGGGAGGGAATCAACAGGTTGGGATTTTGCAGGCAAGGATAGTTCCACAAGTCCAGGAGCAAGGCGCTTCAGCTTGAGCCTGTTATTGGAAGATTGTGATGATGGGGAAGGAGACGTGAGTGACGTGGGCCCAACAATGCGCAGGGAGAGGGGGGGAGCTTCTTCAGAGTGAGTAGCACGACGTAGCTGTTCAGCTAAGGCAAGAAGACCAGAAGCAAAACCAGATTGAGTTCGATTTAGAGGCAATGGAAGATCAACAGGGTGACGCAGACTAACTGATCTCGCACCCTTCACCGTAACCACAGCGCCATCAGCTAAAATTACTTTTTTCAAAACACCAGCATCAACATCGTGCTGCAGATAAAGGAAATTAATTTTTTCAGCTTCTGAACTGAAATTCAAAACAATTTCTTAAGGAAAACTCGGGGTGAAATTATCGGGCAAATAAAATGACCCAAAATCATTGTAACAAAAACATGGCTAACCTAAAACAGGCCCTTCATAAACTCCTTTAAAAATAAATAAATAAATAAAAACTAACAAATTCTAGCTGTCGAAAATAGCCCGAATGAACTAGAATAAAATCGAAATCAATCACATACCGGCAATGAAATGCGCATATCTTTGGCATCCTGAATCCATATCTCCATGGGTCCAGCAAGCTGAAACGGAGCTAAAACAGGCGATCCATTGTCATCCTTTTTCTGCTCCACCAACCCGTTTTCATCACCGGGTCTAATCGGGTCTTCAACTCTAAAAATAGGTAAATCAACAAACTCCCACCGGTTCACATCCTCCAATAACTTGAACGGAAACACCTTATTATCAACTTCCACATCAAATTCATAAGCCACCGAATGGCCCACGAGTGCGTCTCTCAAATCAAAACCAGATATCTTGAAATCATCCGCTTGAAACCCTAAGCCCTTCACAATCGCTTCCTTCAAATCCTACAGCAGTAAAAATAAAAAAATTGTCATTAGAATAAAGATATGGAAAGGTACAGTTAAAGAATTTTGCAATTTGTGAAGTTAACTACTTACGGAGATTGCTTTTGGATGGGGAGGGGAATTGATGTCCGGTGCGGATAACAGAGCTGCGGTAAAGGACAGAGTTGTGAATATGAGGGAAATTAAGGTAAGGTAGCGGCATGATGATTTGATTGCCATTGATATCGGAACCGGAGGGGGTTAAAAGTAGAGGGGAGATCAATAGAATTGGTAAGTTGATGGTTCTGGAGCGGAAATTGATCTGGTTGTGAATTTCTTTATTATTATTGTGGGGCTTATAAAGGGTGAAGGTTCTAGATTAGTGTCCGAAGATTTATGGAATGGTGACGTGGAAGGAATGGACCAATGAGAAGAGAGGAAATGGTGTGGAGGTGAAAGATGATTGGTTTTGATTTGATGGTGTTCAGAGAGAGAGTTTGGGTACTGGCGTAAGGGTGGGGTGGCGTGGGGTCGATCAGGAGATATTTCCGGCTGTTTCAACGCTGAATGATGTGTCGGTGGAAGTTGTAGAATTGACTTGTCGTTTGAACCTTCAATGTGTTAGACAGACGTCATAACCATCGAACCTGTTTTTAAAATAGAAAAATTACCCGGCATTTATATTTTATTATATTAAATTTTGAAAAATTAATGTGTTACCACTTAATATCTTAATATATAATTATTTACAAGATTACTTATATATTTCATTTAATAACAAAAATGCTTTTATATTAAATATTACACACATTATTTTCCCAGAATTCAAATACCCATCTCATTCATTTGCAAGAAAACACTGACCAATCATCTAGGTGGTGGCCTAATAGTAAGAGTTTGGGACCAAGAGATTTGTTCCCTCTGTGGTTTCAGGTTCGAGCCTTGTGATTACTCATATGATGGGCACTGGAGACTTACATGGTCGTTAACTTTAGAACTCGTGAAATTAGTTGAGATACACGCAAACTGGTCTAAAAACCCACATTAAACTAAATAAAAAAAAAAAAAACACCAACCAAATAACCCAAAGCATACCTATCTTCTTTGTAATTATAAACTTTACAGCTTGTTGTACCGGCACAACCGTTGGAAGTTGGAACATGAGGAAAGGGATTAAGAATACACATAAATTCAGGCAATTGTCCTATGATTGATAATCTTTTATGGGATTTCTCTAATATTTCGGATCATTACATTACAATTACAAAAGAAAAAAACAACTAAAAGAGCTTAGTCATGTATTTTATAGTATGAGTGTTTTCACTGTGAATTGAAGCAGTGTTTATCAAGAAAAAATTATAATAAGTTATTAGCGGTTCGTTTTTTGCTATTTTTTCATGGTCTGCGTTGCGTGCTGTGAGTTGCTAAGTTGTTTGTTGTTAGTAGGTGTTTGGTGGGCTATCATTGTCCTGATTTGTTCTGTGTGGAGAGACTGATAGTTAGATACATGTCTTATCTACGATGTACCCAATTGCATGGTTATTCTTGGGAGAGTGTTGGTCTGGTGCAGTTGGATGGGATTTTGGTTGATTTTGCACGGGATGACAATGATTTCTTTGTTGTTTCTCTTCATTCTGGGCTGATATAAGTACTCTATCATTGTGCTGGGTTATTTATTTTAATTATTTATTTTGGATTTTGCTAGATTCAATGGACCGTGGATAAATTTTGCGTCTAAGATTAATTAGGGCAGTTATTTTTTTAAAAACAAAAAACAAACTAATCTTAAACACTCTAGGTTGTCAGACCCAACCAACATGGTTCTGTCATGCTTGTCATACCCTACCAAGGTGGGTTTGGCATGTTTGTCATACCCAAGCTAACATGGATCAATCATGTTTGTCAGGTCCAAGTGTCTAGCCTAACAAGTCTGCAAGCGCTTCACCTAGTTATTTTTTTATGTTTTTTTATAATTTTTTTAGTTTTTTAAAAAATAATGCATTATTTGTGTATATTTTTTGAAATAAATTTTTTATCTATATTTTAATTAGATTATATTTATTTTTAAATGATATTAAGTGTTGATAATTCGAACTTTCAAGTATCATCATCATATTAATTAATATTGTTTACAAACCTATCCGTAGTAACGCAGCAACCATCTATCTAGTGTCCAGCTAAAAGCTACAGGACTACAAGCTACCCATCTAACCACTCCAGACGAGCAAAGTTGTTTGCACAGGAGGGAATGGAAAATCATACACGGGGCATAGCTTCCAAGATGATGGCAAATATGGGCTATCGTAAAGGGATGGGATTAGGTGCGTCGGGTCATGTGAAGGTCCTCCCACCAAAGCAACCACTTGATCATGGTCAGGTAAGAAGCAGAAAAGTAGAGGCTCAGAGGAGAAGAAAGTCGATAGGCGAGATTTGCTTGCTTCTGATATTTGATGAGATGATGGAGTTGAGGATACGTGTGGAGAGGCTTAAAGAGAGGGCAAAAAGAAACAAAAAATAGAAGAAATGGCTCAAGTTTTGAGGCCATAATGCTATACATCGTTGTGCAGTTCAAACTAAAAAATTGAGCACCATCACAGCAACATCACCATGTGCGATTTGCATTTAGAATGTTCGGAAATATGTTTCTATTAAAAAAATAAAATTTTTATTGATGATTTAAATATCGATGTTATTATTTGAA